>ENA-OQAA01000020-OQAA01000020.1-human-gut-metagenome-genome-assembly--contig:-NODE-20-length-102148-cov-3.895051_pt1 | contig 102148 bp, 117 predicted proteins | sample MGYA00242489_ERZ504515 | MGnify/ENA primary metagenome ERZ504515 (study PRJEB26092, sample SAMD00036237) | human gut metagenome | host: Homo sapiens | study: EMG produced TPA metagenomics assembly of... | reverse complement strand
AAGCCCGGAAGGGATAAACGCTGAAGGCATCTAAGCGTGAAGCCCCCCTCAAGATGAGATATCCCATTCGAAAGAAGTAAGACCCCTTGAAGACGACGAGGTAGATAGGGCAGAGGTGGAAGTGCAGTAATGTATGGAGCTGACTGCTACTAATCGGTCGAGGGCTTGACCAAAAGTGACGGAAGCGGCTGACGGGAATCAGGAGCAGATGGGAATGCTTGCATTCACAGATGCGGATGAGTACCGGAAGGCATTTGCGGAGCAAAGGACACGAAGTAAGCTGAAGGCTTATGAGTGACCGCTTCAAAACGCAGAGCGTCACAGTGGCAGAGTTGGAAGGTTTGAAGTTTTGTATATGTGGTTTTGAAGGTACAATGTAAGACGGTTGGAGAAATCCAATCGTTTTTTTTGTTATAAATCGGTTGAATCAGTTGAATATAGAATTTTAGAATATCCTACCTACAAAATTTTGGGATGAAATAAGTGAAAATGACAAGACTTCATTTATTAGCCTACTAAAAACAAGATAAGATAAGTGCGAAATGAAAAATTTTGTTTCTTAGCCTACAGGAACCGGGAAAAAACTAAGTGGAAATCTAGATATTGATAAAAATACCTTATAATAAGATGAAAAAAGTAGGCTATAAATGATAAAAGACTTTTTATGGCTGATTTTGCTTTCTAAAAAGCTTCCCCGGGAGGCAAATTTGGAAAAGATTTTTCCTCAATTTGGCTTCCAGGGAAATCGTGGGTCTAGATTTTTATATACCCTTTCCCCTCACCAATTTGCCCTCCTGTCATTAAATATTCTTTGACATTTCTCTGTAAACTGGTTTCTTCCGGTAAATTTTCTACAGGTATATCCGGCTTTTTAAATATCCACATCATGAAGTCAGCAGCGGTTTTATTTGTTTCAGTGATAGTAAATAAGTTTTGAAATTTAAGGATGTTGGAGCTTTCTGGGAGAAGTTCCTTTAGTGCTGGGCTTAAAAGCCAGGAATGGCAGATATAGGGAACATTCGCATATTCTGCAGCATATTTTTCAAAAAAATCTTTGGCCATTTTCAGAGAGCTTTTGCAGTTGTATTCTGTGAGAATGGCATCAGAGGGAATATGGATGGACACCATTTTTTCCTGATTTTCCATTATAGTTTCAAACTCTAGCTCTCCTAACCGGAATAGCTGTAAAGAAAGCTGTCTTCCGGTCCAGAAATCCCGGTCAAATCCATATTTACCATAGCTCCTTTTGTGTTCTTTGACAAAGCGTGTAAAGCATTTCATGGTATCTGTGAAAATCTGCTCTGATATTCCTTTTTCCTTATATTTTTCAAAAGAATAAGAGGCAGCAGACAGCATATAGAATAACATTTTAAATCCGTTGCCATCAGGCTTTAGAAATTCTTTCAAATATTTTTGAGAAGCTTCCCATAAACAAGGATTTGACAGATTTTCAATGTGTTTTTCATTGCCTTCTTTTTGGAGAGCGCATGTAGATTCTATGGAAAGTAATTCAGTCTGTACAATTTCTGGAAGTTCAATTAAGTTCATCATTTCTTTTAAGGTTTTCATAGTCATACCTCCAAGTGGTTTATAAATGTATTATAGAGGGAAGAAAAAATAAGTTCAATATTATTTTTAACTGGAAATTGTCAGAGGTGCAGGTTTGTTTTGATATCGTTTTCTGATATAATTTATATGATATTTACAAATATGAGGTGATGACGATATGAAGAAGTTTATCTATTCTGCGCTGATTTTTTCCACTGCAGCTTTGTGGTGTTTTTCACTTTCTTCCTGTAAGAAACAAGAGGAAAGTAATAAGAAAGAGAAGATACGCCTTGAATTTTATAATAGAAAAAGGGAATCTTATGCAGCTTTAGAAAAGATAATCAATAAGTTTAATAAATCACAGGATGAAATTGAAGTGTTTCAAAATATGAATACCAATGCTGATACAGCTCTTAGAATCGCGGCTGTTGAGGGGGATTTTCCGGATATAGTGGAATTGGGCGGCTTACAGAGTGTGGAAACTTTTGAATATGTCATGGGAAATTGTCTTGTGCCTTTAGATGAAATGGACTGTGTAAAACAAATAAAAGAAGAGTATCTGCCTTATTTGCAGTATAATTCCCATATTTATCAAATGCCTTTGGCCATGAGCTTTGAAGGAATCTATGTAAATCGGGAATTGTTTCAGGAAGAGGGAATAGGGCTTCCTGAAACTTATGAGGAGTTATGTCAGGTTTCTGAGGAAATTTTAAGGAGAGGGAAGATTCCATTTCTGTTTGCAGATAAAGAAGGCTGGACGATTTATCAGAACTGGGAATGCATTGAAGGGGCAACCAGAGGGAATTTTGAAAGCTTTTGGACAGATGTGGCAGAAGGCCGGACGTCTTTTACAGAAGATGCTATTTGCAGAGGTTCTCTGGAAAAACTAATAGATTTGCATAAATATACTACAGAGGAATACTCTGACTTGAATTATAATGAAGCGCTTGCAAAGTTTGCAGAAGGCGAAGCGTTTATGATGATACAGGGAAGCTGGGCATATAGAAATATTATGGACATGAATCCGGAAATGAATCTGGAGCTTATTCCTTTTCCTGTGGATGAAGGTACTCAGCAATTAGTTACCATGTGGATAGACAGCAGCATTGGGATTTCCAGTGACTGTAAATACAGGGAAGAGGCAGAAGAATTTATCGAATTTCTTATGCAGCCGGAAAATTTACAGATGTATCTAAATGAAGAAAGCTCACTTAGCAGCTTGAAAAACAGCCAAAATCGTGCGAAATATGCGCCGCGGGTGCATGAACTGCTGGAAAGTGGTCATGCGGTTATGGATGCGTCCTGGCTTCCTTTGCAGACCAGTGTCATAAGAGATATGGACATTGAGGAATTAATGCCGGATGCTGATTCAGAAGAAATAGAAAAATATCTGGATAAATATACAAAAAGTTTGCAAAAGCATAAAGAGCTATATCTGGAAGCAAAGGAGAAGCGGCAATGAAAAAGGCAAAATCAGTGAGAACAATTCAGCAGAAAGTGCTGTCAGGAGTTGGTATGCTGTTTGCATGCTCTTTTCTGGCATTTGCTATTTTTTTTCTGCAAAGTTACAGGCAGGAAGTGGATATAGAACTGGGGCACATGAGAAGCTATAATAGACAGTTGAGTATGGATATTGACCGCGTTGTAGACACCACCAGTTCGTTTCGATATCTTCATTTTTCGGATGATAAAATCCGAAATCTATTGTGCAGCGATGATAGTGACATTGACCCGGAGGGACAGAAAAAGACAGAGAAGGATTTAGAGAAATCTCTGACGCTTCTGGCGGACATGGGAAGGGATGTACTGCGTGCAGTTATTGTGACTAATGACGGGAGAATTTACAAAAGTGTAGAGGAAATAGAAAATGGCTATATTAAACGGATGAATGTGTTGCTGACACAGGAAAAGGGATGGGAAAAGAAGAAAGCGGGATATTTCAGTCCCATACATAAGGCAACGGTTAATATGGTAGAGCATTACGTGGTTTCTATGGTAAGTCCTATCTGGAATGTAGCGCAGGATGAACCCATTGCAGTGATTTATCTGGATTTAGATTTTGACAAGCTGAGGAATCAATGGTATACGTCTGCAAAGATGAATCAGAGTTTTTCTTTTATGATTTTATCTGAAAAACAGATGCTGTTTGATTCTGAGGAAAATCAGAAAAAAGAGAATCATCAAAGACTCATAAAAGAGAGCAAAAATATAATTGAATCAGGAGAAAAAGATAAAATTGTAAAAGTGCATGGAAGAGTTTGTGTGATTTCGGTGGAACAAAACAAAGATACAGGATGGTATTTTTTGCAGTATATGCCAGTGGCGAAACTGGCAGGACGTATTTTAAGTAATATGTCAGTTTTGGTGCTTATATTGGTTGGTGTGATTTTTATTACCATTACAGGCAGTTATGTGCTGGCAAAAAATGTGAGCAGTCCGGTACGGGAATTATCCAATTTATGGGAAAGGTTGCGGACGTGTCAGAAGAAGGAAAAGAAATTGCTTGGTTTTCAAGGAGAGAGACAAAGGCTACGGAAGAAATTGCGCAGATGATTGACAGCTATAATGCTATGGCGAAACGTATTAATGACAATATTATTAAGGACTATATTCTTAAATTGAATCAGAAACAGACAGAGTTAAAAATGCTGCAGTTTCAGATTAATCCGCATTTTTTGTATAACGCATTAAATACCATCAGTTCTATTGCCCAACTGCAGGAGGTTGATTATATACCGGAGATTGCCTCAGGATTGTCAGATATGTTCCGTTATAATATTGATGGGCGGGAGATTGTAACCTTGCGGGAGGAACTTACACAGACAGAGAATTATATGGGAATCCAGAAGATTCGCTTTCCGGAACGCTTTTTTGTTGAAATTCTGGTAGAAGAAGAGCTGATGGAGTGTAAGGTGCTTAAATTTATTTTGCAGCCCATTGTAGAGAATTCTTATAAATATGGTTTTGCAGAAAAGAGGAAAAAGAATATTTTGCGTATTCACAGCTATCGGGATGAAAGCAACATCATTATTGTGATAGAAGATAACGGAGCAGGAATTGAAGAAAATAAAGTAAAAAAAATAAATGAAGCGCTGGCTGGAGAGCGAGGATTTGAAACAGCAGCAGGAATTGGCATCCGTAATGTAAATGCCAGAATTAAAAACTATTATGGAGAAGATTGTGGAGTACACTTGGAGAGCGAACCTGGTAATTTTACCAGAGTGTATCTGAAAATACGGGAATTGCCGTTTGGAGAAAAGGGAGAGGTGTAGTATGCGTATTATTGTTGCGGACGATGAATATTTTGCCAGAAAAGCTTTAGTAAAAAGCATTGGACAATTAGAGGAAGAAATCGAACTTTGCGAAGCAGAAGACGGAACAGAGGTCATGGAACTTTTAGAAGCAGGGGGAGCAGATTTAGTAGTAACCGATATCAGGATGCCGGATATGGACGGGCTGGAGGTTGCAAAGAACATCCAGGCAAGATTTCCGGATGTTAGCGTTATTATTGAAAGCGGATATGCTGATTTTGGTTACGCGACAAGCGCTCTTCGCTATGGTGTGAAGGATTATCTGACAAAACCTGTGAAAAGAGAAGAATTGGAGAAAGCTATCCAAAGAGTGAAGGAAGAACGAAAAAAAATAAAACAGAAGATTGAAAACCAGATTGTAGCCAGAAGAGGACAATTTATGAATTTCTCTCATATTCTGGAAAACGAAGTAGTTGCAAATGAAATATTACAGGATTTTTTTGAAAAGATAAAACATGGCTCCTGGTATCTTCTGACTGTTCAAAGTGAGAGAAAACAGATTTCAAAAGAAGAAATCCAGAAGCTTCAGGAGATTTTTGGAAGAGAATCAAAAATTTGTATTGCATATTTTTATCCTAAGAATGAGTTTATTTTGGTTATGGAGGCGGAAGAGGAAAATCATTTTCCAGAAGCTCTTCTTAGAAAAAACTGGTAGAGTGTTGGAACAAAGCAGGGACAAGATGTCATGCCGGCATAAGCCAGTGTCATGAAGCAACAGCAGAATGTGTGAAGGAGACTGCAAAGGCATACAGAGAGGCTGTATATGCTATCAATCAAAGGCTTTTATATCCTGAAAATCAAATTTATTATTATGAGGCAGAAGTGAATGTGGTACAGCTTTTTTCTCAGGCAGAGGAGAGGGAACTGGAAAAGAGTCTTATGGAAAACAAAAGTTCAGGAGCAGTACAATTAACGCTGAATTTTTTAAAACGGTGTGAAAATAGCAGAGATATTAGTATCTATTCTCTTTTTACATCACTTATCCAACTTATGAATGTTATTAATAAAGTATATAGCATGAAAAAGAAGAAAAATAATACAGAGGAGAATAAAAGTTCCTATCTGTTGTTTAACTTTAAGACAGATTTATATAGTTTTTATTCTATGGAAGAATTAAAAGAGTATATGAAAGAACTTATTCTTCATGTATCAGAAGAACCGGAACAGAAGTCATCGATTGTTAAAGACCTGTTGCAATATCTGGAATGGAATTATCAATATGACATTACTGTGAATGAACTGGCCGCGCATAAATATTTTGTGAATCCCAGTTATTTAAGCAGATTGTTTAAGTCAGAAACGGGAATGACATTTTCTAAGTATCTCAAAGAACTGCGTATGAAGAAAGCGGCGGAGCTGTTAAAGGAAAGTGAGTTAAAAATCGGGGATGTGGCTTGTTGTGTGGGCTATAATGATGTTTCTTACTTTATACAAACATTTAAAAAGCAATATTCTATGACGCCGGAGCAATTTAAAAATTCTGAGAAGTAGCAGGGCAAGACAGGTCAGAAATTTCTTATTGTGCATATCAGATAATTTATATGAAGAAAAATGGTTTTTTCTTATAATGAATACCAGAAAACATCTCCGGGGACGAGATAAAAGAGAAAGGAAGGGTAAAATTATGAAAAAACTTTTAGCACTTTTACTAACAGGAACAATGGCATTTTCACTGGCAGCCTGCGGAGGTTCCTCTGATGGCGGTTCTTCAGAAAAAGACAGTGCGAAAACAGAAGGCAAGTCAGATGGTAAAACCCTCCGTCTGGTAAATGGTAAAATTGAGGTAGATAAACAGTTAAAGAAGCTGGCAGAACTGTACAAAGAAGAGACAGGCGTTACTGTAGAAATCGAATCCATGGGTGGTGGTGTTGATATCCAGGGTACTCTGAAAGGCTATTATCAGGCAAATAACATGCCGGACATTTTTGTAAATGGCGCGATTCCTGATTTTGAAAACTGGGAAGGCAAATTAGTGGACATGTCTGACGAAGCGTGGGTGGCAGATACGGACGCGGCCTACGTTGATGAAGAATATGGAACCATTGGTTTTCCATATACAGTAGAAGCAGTTGGACTTACCTATAATGCTGATATCCTGAAAAAAGCAGGTGTTGATCCGGCATCCATTACAAGTCCAGAGGCAATGAAAAAAGCTTTTGAAACATTAGATGCTAAAAAAGATGAATTAGGTCTGACTGCAGTTGTGGGTTACTGTGCAGAGGCAGCCAATCTTTACTGGTCAACCGGTAACCACATTTTTGGAACTTACCTTGATTCTGGTCTGAAACGTGATGATACTACCTATATTGACATGTTAATGGATGGAGGAAAGGTTGATGAAGAGCGTCTTACAAACTTTGCAGATATGATTGCGCTGTTCAATGAATATTCTGACCCGGCGCTTTTGGTATCCGGTACTTATGATCAGCAGATTTTGAACTTTGCTTCTGGAAAATATGCATTTGTTACACAGGCTCCTGGATTGGCGCTACTATGACAGATGCAGACAAAGATGCTTATAAAGCAGCAGGGAACTTTGAAGTAGGTATGGTTCCATATGCATTTGAAGATGGACAGGATACGATTTTAACAAACTCTCCTTCCTGGTGGTCTATTTATAATGAAGGAAATGTAGAAGAAGCGAAAGCCTTCTTACAGTGGTGTTCAGAAGACTCAGCACAGCAGATTCTGGTAGAAGAAGCTGGATTTATCAGCCCTTTCAAATCCTGTAAATATCTTGCAAATGACCCATTTGCACAGACTATTGCAGACTGGCAGGCAGCAGACAAAACATCTGCATGGCACTGGCTGTACATGAAAGAGGGACTTGCTCAGAACTACACAGGACAGGTATTTAGTGATTTTGCAGCAGGAAACCTGGACAAAGACGGTTTCGTAAAAACTTTATCACAGGTTATTCAGAGTGCATACGCAAACTAAACGATACAGCATCATGGAATTCAGGCGGGTACGGTTTATGACCGTTGTCCGCTTAAATTCTTTCGTAAGGTTTGTGAAAGGAGGAGCAAGTATATGCAAAATGAAAATACTGCCGGAAGAAAGGGGATTTCACTGATTCTTTTGATTGGTGGAATTGCATTGTTAGCCAGTGCTTGGTACTGGATTTTATGGGAAGCGAAATGACATTTAGAGGAGCTATGTTGATTCTTGGGGCGTTAGCTGTTATGGCTGGATGCTATTTTTCCCAACAACAAAACATCACCGTAAAATCATTAATGTGTTGTTTTTATTTCCACTGTTATTTACTTTTGGTGTGACAGTTATTATTCCGTTGGTGCTTGGATTTTTTTATTCTATGACGAACTGGAATGGAATTGAATTTACAGAATTTGTCGGCATCAGCAATTATGTGAGCATGTTCAAAGAGCCAGGGTTTGTGTGGTCTACCTTGATTACCATACTTTTTGTAGTATTTAATATGATTCTGGTAAACCTGGTTGGTTTCCTTCTGGCGCTGCTTTGTACATCAAAGCTGAAAGGAATTGGTTTTTTCCGCGCGTCCTATTTCCTGCCAAACCTCATTGGAGGTATTGTACTTGGTTATATCTGGCAGTTTGTATTTAATAATGTTCTGACCCAGATTACCATGAAATTAACAGGAAATCAGAACTCTGTGCTTTCTACAACAAAAACAGCTTTTATGGCAATTATTATTGTATATGTATGGCAATATGCCGGTTATATTATGCTGATTTATATCACTGGTCTTACGCAGGTTCCCAAAGATGTTCTGGAAGCATCTCAGATTGACGGAGCCAGCAGAATTGCCACTTTGTTTAAGATTAAAATTCCTATGATTGCTTCTACTATCACGATTTGTACCTTCCTGACTCTGACTTCTGCATTTAAGCAGTTTGATGTCAATATGGCTTTGACCAACGGTACTGGCTCTGTGGCAGATTTCATGGGACAGTATCTGACCAATGGTACACAGATGCTGGCGCTTAATATTTATAATACCGCGATTTCTAAGAACAGTTATGCGCTTGGACAGGCAAAAGCAGTATTTTTCTTTATTATACTTGCCTGTGTATCATTGATTCAGGTTCGTATTTCCAATAAGAAGGAGGTTGAAATGTAATGAAAAAGAAAAAAGTAATTACCGTAGTTCTTGCCATTGTAGGAATTCTGGTGGCTATGTATACCCTCTTCCCCTTCTATCTGGTTGTTATGAATGCTTTTAAAAATGCAAATGGTATTGTTGCAAATCCAGTGGCATTTGAAGGAATGAGTTTTTCTCAGTTGTTATCCAATCTGTCCAATGTTATTAATAATTCAAATTTTAACTATTGGCATGCATTTGGCACCTCTTTCATTATTACTGTAGTTTCTCTGGCACTTCTGGCGCTTTTTGGAAGTATGGCGGCCTGGGTTATCTGCAGAAATAAAACAAGATGGTCTACTGCGATTTACATGGTTTTTATTGCATCTATGATTATTCCTTTTCAGGTAGTTATGCTTCCTCTGATTTCTACCTTCCGCGATGTAGGAGACTTTGTTGGAATTTCCATGTTGCAGTCCATTCCTGGAATTGTTTTTGCATACTGCGGATTTGGCGGCGCTATGACAGTGTTTATTCTGACTGGTTTCATTAAAAATATTCCATATGAACTGGAAGAAGCTGCAAGTATTGACGGATGCGCTCCGGAAGGGGTGTTCTTCCGCATTATTTTCCCGTTACTGAAACCAGTTATTATGACTGTTACGATTTTAAATGGTATGTGGATTTGGAATGACTATCTGCTTCCATCTCTGATGCTGGGACAGAATGGTAAAGTAAAAACCCTTCCGGTAGCTGTACAGGCTTTTGTAGGTTCCTATGTAAAACAGTGGGATTTAATCCTGACAGCAGCGCTTCTGGCTATTATTCCTATGATTATTGTGTTCCTTATTGGACAGAAGCAGATTATGAATGGTATGGTTGAAGGCGCAATTAAATAATTTCCTGTATATATCTTTCCAGATACGGGCGAAGTCCATAACGGGTTTCGCCCGTATAGCCTTTTACTGTATCTGCAGCTACCATGGAGTTTAATACAGCTTCCTCCTCAGATTCAATGGCAGCCCGGAATGCCAGGTCCATGTTGCTTTCGTTTAAGAAGGAGCAGGTTTGAAAATCATTATCAGATTCTAATACGTTTGCTGTGGAAAAGCCAAGCATCACATCTCCGCTTCCATGTCCCACCCGGGAACCTGTTCTGCCAAGACCAATACCAAGACGTTTTAAAATCCGGTGGAGCTGGCGGCTGGAAAGGGGCAGGTCTGTGGCTAAAACAGACATAATAGAACCTTTGTCCTGGGATGCGGCTTCGATTTCTTTATAGACTTTTTCGCCAAGAGGAAAACCATTGATTTCCAAATCTCTGGTTCTTCCGAAATTAGACTGAACTAAAATACCTACAGTATACCAGGTATCACCAATTTTCAACTTTCTGGAAGAAGAACCAATACCTCCTTTGAAACCAAAACAAATAGTGCCTTTTCCGGCGCCTACATCTCCTTGGGAAAAATCCTGGGAAGCAGTTTCTATAGCTTGCAGGACATGAGAGGGCTTCACAGCTCTTTTTTGATGTTGTTAAGGTGGCAGTCATTACATTCTCCTACGACTGGATTAAAGAGTGGATGGGAACCTGTTCTTGTTCACATCTGGATACCATATAGTCCACCAGTCCTTCCTGTACCAGACCTACATTTAAGGTGTTGGTAAGGGCGATAGGAGATTCCAGGCTTCCCAGTTCGTTTATTTGCAGCAGTCCGGTAGATTTGCCAAAACCATTTAAAACATAACTGGAAGCTATGAGTTTTTTCTGAAATATATTTTCCTGAGAGGGCAGAATGACAGTCACGCCGGTTTTGGAGTCCGGTGTGTCAATGGTACAGTGTCCAACTGTTACACCGGCTACATCCGTAATAGCATTGCGGGGGCCACAGGGGAAGGTTCCCATTTGGATTCCGTAGTCACGAATACGCGTTTTGTTCATAGTTGAAAATCCTTTCTTACAATTGTTTATGTTTGTAACATGGTATATCATGTGCTTTTGATGGTAGCATAAAGGAGCGGTGAGGGCAACAATATATGGGAAAAATGACTAAAAAGAAAAACAAGGTAGAAATAGCTTGTAAAACACAACGGAATTGAGTACAATAGAATCTGTTATTTTACAACAAATGAAAACGGAGGAGACAAAAATGTTGGAAAAGATGTTCAAACTGCGTCAGAATGGCACAGATGTGAAAACAGAAGTGCTGGCCGGTATTACTACTTTTATGACCATGGCTTATATTCTGGCAGTAAACCCAAGCATCATGGCTGAAGCAGGAATGGATCAGGGGGCTGTGTTTACAGCAACAGCATTGGCTGCTTTAGTAGGTACTTTGCTGATGGCCTTGTTTGCAAATTATCCTTTTGCCCTGGCGCCTGGAATGGGTCTGAATGCGTATTTTGCGTATACAGTAGTTCTTGGTATGGGATATTCCTGGGAAACAGCGCTGACAGCGGTTTTCGTGGAAGGTATTGTATTTATTGTTCTGTCCCTGACAAACGTAAGGGAGGCAATCTTTAATGCTATTCCGAAGAACCTCAAGGCTGCAGTGAGCGTGGGAATTGGTTTATTTATTGCATTTATAGGTCTGCAGAACGCTAAAATTGTAATCGGCGGTTCTACTTTATTACAGTTGTTTTCTGTGGAAGAGTATAACAATGTCAATGGTGTAGAAGCTTCTTTTAATGATGTGGGAATCACAGTACTTCTTGCTATTATTGGAATTCTGGTGACAGGATATCTGGTAATCAAACAGATAAAAGGAAATATTCTCTGGGGTATTTTAATCACCTGGATTCTGGGAATTATCTGCCAGTTTGCCGGACTCTATGTGCCAAATCCGGAATTGGGCTTCTATGGACTGCTTCCAGACTTCAGCAATGGTTTGTCTGTACCAAGTATTGCCCCTGTTTTTGGAAAACTGGATTTTTCCGGTATTTTCTCACTGAATTTTATTGTGGTAATTTTTGCATTTTTATTTGTAGATATGTTTGATACCATTGGAACTTTGATTGGTGTATCTTCCAAAGCAAATATGCTGGATAAAGACGGTAAGCTGCCAAATATCAAAGGGGCTTTAATGGCTGATGCAGTGGCTACAACCGTAGGCGCAGTTATGGGTACTTCTACTACAACGACATTTGTAGAAAGCGCATCTGGTGTTTCAGAAGGCGGAAGAACAGGTCTGACAGCAGTGACAACAGCAATTCTTTTTGGATTGTCCTTGTTCCTGTCTCCGATTTTCCTTGCAATTCCTTCTTTTGCAACGGCTCCGGCTTTGGTAGTGGTTGGATTTTATATGCTGACTAATGTTACCAACATTGACTTCAATGATATTTCAGAGGCACTGCCATGTTATATCTGTATTGGAGCAATGCCATTTTTCTATAGTATTTCTGAAGGTATCTCCATGGGTGTTATTTCCTATGTAGTGCTGAATCTTCTGACTGGTAAAGCAAAAGAGAAGAAAATCAGTTTGTTGATGTATGTGCTGGCAGTGTTGTTTGTGCTGAAGTATATATTCTTGTAAAAATGAGATAAAATATAGAAAAAGAGGATATTGTAAGAAATGCATAGCGGGAATATAGAAATCTTCCTGAATGTTATTTCTTGCAGTATCCTTTTTTCCATTTCATTATACAAGAGCAGTCATTTCATCTTTGATTGCCTGTAATTCCTCAGGAGAAATACAGGCAACTTTCAGAATCTCCTGGTCGCTGAGAGATTTCAGTCTTAAGAGATTTGTAATCAGTTCTTTTTTGGCCTTATTTTGACCTTCAGCAAGCCCTTCGGCAAGCTTTTGTTCTATGACATCATCTAAGACATGATCCATTTTGCCCAACTCCTTTCCTAGATTATAGCTCATGGAAATATGGTATGTATTTTCCAGAGCAGAGCGTTTCTCTTGATATGTTTTCTGTGTGGAAAGCAGGGTATTCATCATGTTGATGAACTTATCATCAGAGGATACTCTTTCGTTTAAAGCAATGATAATAACAGAAAGCTTGTCATAGGATTTTGGAATGTCCGGTAATCCTGGAAGTAAATCTTCTTTTTCCATATGATAATGAGAGATGGCATTTCCTATTTTCTGAGGTGAATGCATACAAACCCATATGGAATAGACTTTCTTGATGTTATCATACTCTGAATCGGAACATTCTGTACCAAGCTGTGCAGAAATCATCCGGGAAACATAAAAGATGCCTCTGGTTACAATGTCATAACCTGGATAGAAAGAATTCTGCGCTTCCACATTGATTATCATTCGTATTTTTTCCCTGTCTACAGGCGCATATACGTAAAATCGGATATCATAGTATATACTTCCTTCATCAGGAACCTTATCTTCGTTTGGCATACCGGAAATTTTCTCTGCATTGGTTTCTCCGGGATTGACTGGAATTGAAGAAACTTCAGGAGTTCCTTCAATGCAGGGAATAATGTCAGATACGGCCATATTTGTAAATTCTTTTACAGTACGCTGTAGAATCCAGGCAAGGATTTCTTTTTGGCTTAAAACCTGTTTGCACTGGGTATCATACTGTACTTTCTCTTTTGCATAAGATAAATCTCTGGCTAATTCATTCATCATATGCAATTTTCTCCTTTACATATTTATTATAAAAGAGAAGGGGGAGGAGTGCAATCTTTTTGTATTGTAAAATTTATTAAACTAACAGGCCGGAGTGTATAGATAGCGGAAAAGTGTACATATTCAGTCATATTACTTCAAAGTAAATTGAAGTTTGTTTGAAGTGGTATTGAAGTTGACTTTGAAGTTATTTTGAAGTAAGACTGAAGTGATAAATTTGAATGTAAAAGTTTGTTGAATTGGAGTGGACGACAAGACCGATAAGCTAATTGGATTTGACCGTACAGAAAAAACGGAAATTTTTTAAAAAGTAGTTGACAAGCACCTGCGCTTGTGCTATGTTATCAAAGGAATAGCTGCCGAAGACAGCAGGTGCCGTAAGGCATAAGGTTCAAAACGCCTGCCGAGGAAGAGTTTTTTCTTAAATCTGAGATTCACAGCCGCAAGGTATGAGGATTGAAGGAATACGAGATTGACTTAAACCTCTTTGTCTTTGATAAAGAGGTTTTCTTAATTTTGAGCAGCGCAGCCTAAAAAAATAAGGAGGTGCAGATTCATGGCAAAAGTAGAACTTAAAAAACCTGTAGTAGAAGAGATTTCTAACAGCATTAAAGGTGCAGCAGCAGTAGTTTTAGTAAACTACAAAGGCATCAGCGTTGAGCAGGATACTCAGATGCGTAAGGAATTAAGAGAAGCTGGAGTTGTTTACAAAGTTTACAAAAACACAATGATGAACTTTGCGTTCAAAGGAACTCCATGCGAAGAATTATGCCAGCATTTAGAAGGAACAAATGCTTTAGCTGTATGTGAAAATGACGCAACAGCACCAGCAAGAATCCTTGCTAAATATGCAAAAGCAGTTCCTACACTGGACTGGTAGCAGGTGTTGTAGAAGACACTTACTATGATAAGGCAGGAGTTACAGCTCTTTCCCAGATTCCTTCCAGAGAAGAACTTCTTGGAAAATTGCTTGGAAGCATCCAGTCTCCTATCGCAAACTTTGCTCGTGTGCTTAATCAGATTGCTGAACAGCAGCAGGCAGAATAAGCAATAGCAAAAGAAACATGCCCGTAAGGGTCAAAACAAAAATGAAAATTATAATAATTGGAGGTAAATCATAATGGCAAAATTAACAACAGCTGAATTTATTGAAGCTATCAAAGAATTATCTGTATTAGAATTAAACGAATTAGTAAAAGCATGTGAAGAAGAGTTTGGTGTATCCGCAGCAGCAGGCGTTGTAGTTGCAGCAGCTGGTGCAGCTGAAGAAGCTGAAGAAAAAACAGAGTTCGACGTTGAATTAACAGAAGTTGGACCAAACAAAGTTAAAGTTATCAAAGTTGTTCGTGAAGCTACTGGCTTAGGTCTGAAAGAAGCTAAAGAAGTAGTTGACGGAGCTCCAAAGATCGTTAAAGAAGCTGCTTCTAAAGCAGAAGCTGAAGAAATCAAAACAAAACTGGAGCTGAAGGCGCTAAGTTACTCTTAAATAATTTTATTTTTGAGCATGTTTTGAAAATAGAGACTGCCGCACTGGTGATGAGAATCACTGGGGCGGCAGTTTTTGTGTTACGGCTTTATTTGTATTGAAAAAAATATTTGCTGAAAAATCATAAAAAATCACTTGACACACTTGACAAACGGTGTTATAGTGAAAAATGCACTATTATGGCAAGTTATGCCCGGGAGACTATTCAAAAGGGTCTCAGGCATGAATTAAATTAAAACATACAAGGGGTGAAACGTCAATGGAGAAAAACAGAATCCGTTCCGTAACTAATGGTAAGGCCATGAGAATGTCATACCAGCGCCAGAAAGAGGTACTGGAAATGCCGAACCTCATTGAAGTTCAGAAAGATTCTTATCAGTGGTTTCTGGACGAAGGCTTAAATGAAGTTTTTAAAGATATATCTCCAATCGCAGATTATAGCGGTAAATTGAGCTTGGAATTCGTTGGCTTTACTTTGTGTGAAGAGGAAAGAAAATATTCCATCGAAGAATGCAAGGAAAGAGATGCGACCTATGCGGCGCCTTTAAAAGTAAAGGTGAGATTACACAATAAAGAGAACGGCGAAATTACCACACATGAAATTTTCATGGGGGATTTGCATTAATGACCGAAACTGGTACATTCGTAATTAACGGAGCTGAACGTGTTATTGTCAGCCAGTTAGTGCGTTCACCAGGTATTTATTATGCAATTGCACACGATAAACTGGGTAAAACCCTGTATTCCTGCACTGTAATTCCCAACAGAGGTGCATGGCTGGAATATGAAACCGACTCCAATGACGTATTCTATGTACGTGTAGACAGAACCAGAAAAGTCCCTATTACTGTATTGATTCGTGCCCTGGGCATTGGAACAAATGCAGAAATTCTTGAATTGTTCGGTGAGGAACCGAAGATTCTGGCCAGCTTTACAAAAGATACTTCCGAAAACTATCAGGAAGGTCTGCTGGAATTATATAAGAAGATTCGTCCAGGCGAACCGCTGGCAGTGGAAAGCGCAGAAAGTTTAATTACCAGTATGTTCTTTGACCCGCGCCGTTATGACCTGGCAAAAGTGGGACGTTATAAATTTAATAAGAAATTACTCCTTCGTAACCGTATTACAGGACATAAACTTGCTGAAGATGTTGTAGACATGACAACAGGAGAAATCATTGCCGAGGCAGGCGCTGTTGTAAGCAAGGAGCTGGCTGACCAGATTCAGGATGCAGCCGTTCCATATGTTTGGATACAAGGGGAAGAGCGCAATATTAAAGTCCTTTCCAGCATGGCAGTTAATATTAGAAATTATGTGGACTTCTCAGAAGAAGAACTGAAAGAGCTGGGTATTACTGAATTAGTATACTATCCTGTTCTGGCAAAAATCTGGAAGAAAACGAAGAACCAGAAGATATTAAAGAAGCCATTAAGCAGGAAATCCACGAACTGATTCCAAAGCATATTACTAAAGAAGATATTTTAGCTTCTATTAACTATAACATGCATCTGGAATATGGTCTTGGAACAGATGATGATATTGACCACTTAGGAAACAGACGTATCAGAGCTGTCGGTGAATTGTTACAGAACCAGTACAGAATCGGTCTTTCCAGATTAGAGAGAGTAGTAAGAGAAAGAATGACCACACAGGATCTGGAAGGTATTACACCTCAGTCTCTTATTAATATTAAACCGGTGACAGCAGCGGTAAAAGAATTCTTTGGTTCTTCTCAGTTGTCTCAGTTCATGGACCAGAATAACCCTCTGGGTGAGCTGACTCATAAGAGACGTTTATCAGACTTGGACCAGGTGGTTTGTCCCGTGACCGTGCAGGTTTTGAGGTACGAGATGTTCACTATTCCCATTACGGAAGAATGTGTCCTATTGAAACTCCTGAAGGTCCGAACATCGGTCTGATTAACTCTCTGGCATCTTACGCAAGAATCAATGAATATGGTTTTGTGGAAGCTCCTTACAGAAAGATTGACAGAACAGATAAGAAAAATCCTTGTGTTACCGACGAAGTTGTATATATGACTGCTGATGAAGAGGATAATTATCATGTAGCGCAGGCCAATGAGCCGCTGGACGAAGAAGGACATTTCATTCATAAGAATGTATCCGGTCGTTTCAGAGAGGAAACACAGGAATACGAACGTCAGATGTTTGAATACATGGACGTATCTCCTAAAATGGTGTTCTCCGTTGCGACAGCATTGATTCCGTTCCTGCAGAACGACGATGCGAACCGTGCGCTGATGGGATCTAACATGCAGCGTCAGGCAGTGCCGCTTCTTACCACAGAGGCGCCTGTAGTAGGTACTGGTATGGAATCCAAGGCGGCTGTAGACTCCGGTGTCTGCGTAGTGGCAAAAAAAGCCGGTACTGTAGAATGTGCAGCTTCCAAAGAAATTATTATAAAAAATGATGATGGAACAAAGGATGTTTATCATCTTACCAAGTTTATGAGAAGTAACCAGAGTAACTGCTACAACCAGAGACCGATTGTGTTCAAAGGCGAACATGTAGAGGCTGGCCAGGTTATTGCAGACGGTCCGTCTACCTCCAAAGGTGAGCTGGCATTAGGTAAGAACCCGTTAATCGGTTTCATGACCTGGGAAGGCTACAACTACGAGGATGCGGTTCTCTTAAGTGAGAGACTGGTTATGGATGATGTATATACATCTGTTCATATTGAAGAATATGAAGCAGAAGCCAGAGATACGAAACTGGGACCGGAAGAAATTACAAGAGACGTTCCAGGTGTTGGTGATGATGCTCTGAAAGATCTGGATGAAAGAGGAATCATCCGCATTGGTGCTGAAGTCCGCGCAGGAGATATCCTGGTAGGTAAAGTTACTCCAAAGGGAGAGACAGAGCTTACAGCAGAAGAAAGACTGCTCCGCGCAATCTTCGGTGAAAAGGCAAGAGAGGTTCGTGATACTTCTCTCAAGGTTCCTCATGGTGAATATGGTATCGTTGTAGATGCCAAAGTATTCACAAGAGAAAACGGAGATGAATTATCTCCGGGTGTAAACCAGGCAGTCCGCATTTACATTGCCCAGAAGAGAAAAATCTCTGTTGGTGATAAAATGGCCGGACGTCATGGTAACAAGGGTGTTGTTTCCCGTGTACTTCCTGTGGAAGATATGCCGTTCCTGCCAAACGGACGTCCGCTGGATATTGTACTGAACCCTCTGGGCGTACCTTCCCGTATGAATATCGGACAGGTGCTGGAAATTCACTTGAGCCTGGCTGCAAAAGCTTTAGGCTTTAACATTGCAACACCTGTATTTGACGGAGCAAACGAAAATGATATCCAGGATACTCTGGAAATGGCAAATGATTATGTAAACACTGAGGACTTCGAAGAGTTCCGTGCAAAATATGAAGATGTTTTGAGACCAGAAGTTATGCAGTTCTTAGATGAGAACAAAGACCACAGAGAGCTGTGGAAAGGGGTTCCTCTTTCCAGAGATGGTAAGGTAAGACTTCGTGACGGACGTACCGGTGAATATTTCGACAGCCCGGTAACTATCGGACACATGCATTACCTGAAACTCCATCACCTGGTTGACGATAAGATTCATGCACGTTCCACTGGTCCATACTCCCTTGTTACACAGCAGCCTCTGGGTGGTAAAGCTCAGTTTGGTGGTCAGCGTTTCGGAGAGATGGAAGTTTGGGCACTGGAAGCATACGGTGCATCTTACACACTGCAGGAGATCCTGACTGTGAAATCTGATGATGTAATCGGACGTGTGAAAACTTACGAAGCAATTATTAAAGGTGACAATATTCCTGAACCAGGTATTCCGGAATCCTTCAAGGTACTTCTCAAAGAGCTTCAGTCTCTTGGTCTGGATGTAAGAGTCCTGAGAGAGGATATGACAGAAGTGGAAATCATGGAAAATATCGATTATGGCGATACAGATATGCGTTCCATTATTGAAGGGGATTCCCGCGGAGCTGACAACGAAGATTACGCAAGCCATGGATACTCCAAGCAGGAATTTGAAGGCGAAGAACTGGTAGATGTTGAAGACGAGGCCGAGGAAGAAGATGACATGTTCTTAGGCTTTGATGATGCTCAAGACGAAGAGTAATTAGGAAAGGAGTCTACAATGCCAGAAACAGCAAATAAAGAGGTATATCAGCCAATGACCTTTGATGCCATTAAAATCGGACTGGCATCCCCGGATAAATCCCGGGAGTGGTCCCATGGCGAGGTGAAAAACCGGAAACCATTAACTATAGAACTTTAAAACCGGAAAAAGACGGACTTTTCTGTGAGAGAATCTTCGGACCAAGCAAGGACTGGGAATGTCACTGCGGTAAGTACAAGAAGATTCGCTACAAAGGCGTAATCTGTGACCGATGCGGCGTTGAAGTGACAAAAGCATCTGTCCGCAGAGAGCGTATGGGTCATATTGAGCTGGCTGCACCGGTTTCCCATATCTGGTATTTCAAGGGAATTCCTTCCAGAATGGGTCTGATTCTTGATTTATCTCCAAGAACACTGGAGAAGGTTCTGTATTTTGCAAACTATATTGTATTAGATGCAGGAACTTCTGATTTGTCCTACAAACAGGTTCTTACAGAGAGAGAATATCAGGATGCTAGAGAAAAATATGGTGATACATTCAGAGTGGGCATGGGTGCAGAGGCTGTTCAGGAGCTTCTGGAAGCTATTGACCTGGAAAGAGAATCCAAAGAACTGAAAGCAGGTCTTAAGGATTCCACAGGACAGAAACGTGCCCGTATTGTAAAACGTCTGGAAGTGGTAGAAGCATTCCGTGAATCAGGAAACAGACCGGAATGGATGATTATGACTGTTGTTCCGGTTATTCCGCCAGATTTACGTCCTATGGTACAGTTGGATGGCGGACGTTTTGCAACCTCAGACTTAAATGATTTATACAGAAGAATTATTAACAGAAACAACCGTTTGAAGAGACTGCTGGAATTAGGCGCTCCGGATATTATTGTCCGCAATGAAAAGAGAATGCTGCAGGAAGCTGTGGATGCCCTCATTGATAACGGACGTCGTGGACGCCCTGTTACAGGTCCAGGAAACAGAGCGCTGAAATCCCTTTCTGATATGCTGAAAGGTAAATCAGGACGTTTCCGTCAGAATCTGTTAGGTAAACGTGTTGACTATTCCGGACGTTCTGTTATTGTCGTTGGACCGGAACTGAAAATTTTCCAGTGTGGTCTTCCAAAAGAAATGGCGATTGAATTGTTCAAGCCATTTGTTATGAAAGAATTGGTATCTAATGGTACTGCCCATAACATTAAAAATGCCAAGAAGATGGTAGAAAAGCTGGAACCAGCGGTATGGGACGTGCTGGAAGAAGTAATTAAAGAGCATCCGGTTATGTTAAACCGAGCTCCTACACTGCATAGATTAGGTATTCAGGCGTTTGAGCAATTCTGGTAGAAGGTAAAGCAATTAAGCTTCATCCATTGGTATGTACTGCGTTTAACGCGGACTTCGATGGTGACCAGATGGCTGTGCATCTTCCATTATCTGTGGAAGCTCAGGCAGAGTGCCGTTTCCTTCTGCTTTCACCAAACAACCTGCTGAAACCGTCTGACGGTGGTCCGGTAGCCGTTCCTTCACAGGATATGGTACTTGGTATTTACTATCTGACACAGGACAGACCTGGTTATAAGGGAGAAGGCAAAGTATTTAAGAGTCTGAATGAAGCAATTCTGGCATATGAAAACCAGGTAATTGCTTTGCAGACAAAGATTTTTGTTTATGTTGAAAAGAAAATGCCGGATGGAACCGTATCAAGAGGAAAGATTCAGTCTACTCTTGGACGTCTGTTGTTCAACGAAATCCTTCCTCAGGACTTAGGATTCGTAGACAGAAGTATTCCTGGCAATGAACTGCTCCCGGAAGTTGATTTCCTGGTTGGTAAGAAGCAGTTAAAGAAAATTCTGGAAAAAGTTATTAATACTCATGGTGCTACCAAGACAGCAGAAGTTCTGGACAGCATTAAGGCTATGGGTTATAAATACTCCACAAGAGCAGCTATGACCGTATCTATTTCCGACATGACTGTGCCACCACAGAAACCGGAAATGATTCAGAAGGCTCAGGATACTGTAGACTTAATTACTAAGAACTTTAAACGTGGTCTCATTACAGAGGAAGAACGTTACAAAGAAGTTGTAGATACCTGGAAAAAGACTGACGATGCCCTTACTAAGGCGCTGCTGGATGGTCTTGATAAGTACAACAACATCTACATGATGGCTGACTCCGGAGCCCGTGGTTCTGACAAGCAGATTAAACAGCTTGCAGGTATGCGTGGTTTGATGGCCGATACAACCGGTCACACCATTGAGCTGCCAATTAAGTCTAACTTCCGTGAAGGTCTGGACGTACTGGAATACTTCATGTCCGCCCATGGAGCGCGTAAAGGTCTGTCCGATACAGCTCTTCGTACAGCTGACTCCGGTTACCTGACAAGACGTCTTGTAGACGTATCTCAGGAACTGATTGTACGTGAAGTAGACTGTTGTGAAAGCAAAGGCGAAATTCCAGGTATGTGGGTAAAAGCTTTTGTAGATGGAAAAGAAGAGATTGAAAGTCTTCAGGAACGTATTACAGGACGTTTCTCCTGTGAGACTATCAAAGATAAAGACGGAAATGTCATTGTAAAAGCAAATCACATGATTACACCAAAACGTGCTGCCAGAGTGGTAACAGAGGGTGTAAATGCAGAAGGCAAACCATATGATGCAGTGAAAATCCGTACAATTCTTACCTGTAAGTGCCATGTAGGTGTTTGTGCAAAATGTTACGGTGCAAACATGGCTACAGGAGAGCCGGTACAGGTTGGTGAATCTGTAGGTATCGTTGCTGCTCAGTCTATCGGTGAACCAGGTACACAGCTTACCATGCGTACTTTCCATACCGGTGGTGTGGCTGGTGGAGATATCACACAGGGTCTTCCACGTGTCGAGGAGCTTTTTGAAGCAAGAAAACCGAAAGGTCTTGCAATCATTACAGAGATTAAAGGTACTGCTACCATTAAAGATACGAAGAAGAAACGTGAAATCATTGTTACTGACAATGAAAACGGAGAATCTAAGACCTACCTGATTCCATACGGTTCCCGTATTAAGATCCAGGATGGTGATTATCTGGAAGCAGGTGATGAACTTACCGAAGGTTCTGTAAATCCACATGATATCCTGAGAATCAAGGGCGTTCGTGCGGTACAGGATTACATGATTCGTGAAGTTCAAAGAGTTTACCGTCTCCAGGGTGTAGAAATCAACGATAAGCATATTGAAGTTATTGTGCGTCAGATGCTGAAGAAGATTCGCATTGAAAATAATGGAGATACAGAATTCCTTCCGGGAACACTGGTGGATGTACTGGAATTTGAAGAAGAGAATGAAAAACTCATTGCAGAAGCAAAGAGCCGGCAGATGGAAAACAGGTAATGCTTGGTATTACCAAGCTTCTCTGGCAACCAACTCCTTCCTGTCTGCAGCTTCCTTCCAGGAGACAACCAAAGTTCTTACAGAAGCGGCAATCAAAGGAAAGATTGACCCACTTATTGGACTGAAAGAGAACGTTATCATTGGTAAGCTGATTCCGGCAGGAACTGGTATGAAGAAATATGCCAATATCAAGCTGGATACAGATGAAGATGAAGTTTTGGATGAGGAGGAACTGGAAGAGGAAATCACAGAAGAAACTTCTGAGACAGAAACAGAAGAAGTAGAAGAAACAACAGAAACTACTGAAAATGTGGAAGAAAACGCTGAGACAGAAGAAACTGAGACAACAGAAGAATAAATAAGTAAAGAGGATGTGGCTGATAAGGGTCACATCCTCTTTTGCGTTATATGGTCTGGATATAAAACTGTTTAATGGCATAGGCAGCCGCACCTTGTGGCCCTTCAAAGGGATTAAAGGGAAGGAGCTGAACCGTGCGGTCTGTAGGGTCATCCACGAATAATAACTGCTGTTTGATATAATCCATGAGTTCTTCGCTGATTTCTTCATTGGAAAACAGGGAGCAGTGAAGATAGATTTTATCCGGATTCATGATAATGGCCAGGTTGGAAATGGTGATTCCAAGGTATTTCAGAGCAGTAGAAATATAGTTTCCCACCTGTACATCTCCCAGTGAAAAAGCCCTGGAGACATCTTCTATGGTAAGTTCCTCAGCAGAAGGTTTCAGAGCAGTTAAAACAGTGGAAGCGTTGCTGTCATACAGAAGCCGGCAGTATTTTAAAAGCCAGGTTTCACTGCAATAAGTCTGGAGACAGCCCCGTTTTCCACATTCACATTTTTTTCCTTCTGGATTTACAATGGTGTGTCCGATTTCACCGGCATAGTAGTTGCTTCCCTGAAAGAGGTGGCTATCTTTCATCATGGCGCAGAACATACCAAGACCGCTGTGGAAAAAGGCAAAGGTCTCCGGTGAGGTCTGATCAAACAGATACCGTCCAAATGCCATACAGCGGACATTATTTTTCCAGAACAACCGGAAAGGGGAGATGTTTTTTTAATTCTTTTCCGCTAAATCCGGGAAAGGTAGAAGAGTTTATAATGACCTTGTTCTGCTGGATATCAATGTGTCCTGGTACAGCAACTCCAATACCAATAAGAGATTTTGTAATTTCAGGGAGAGAGTGCAGAATCTCCGTGATTTTGTTAATGAGAAATTCTGTGATGTTTTCTTTTACTTCTCTTTCTAAAAGCCCGGAAGTCTGAAATACAGAATTACCTCTAAGGTCACAAATCAAAAACCGCACATGGCGTTTCGTAAACTCCACACCCATGGAATAAACCCGGTCAGGAACTAAATCCAGAAGGATTTTTTTCGCCCAGGGAGGTTTCTTCCGGGTTTTCATCCGAACCGATTTCATGTATAATACCTTCCCGTATGAAATCTCCGGAAATAGAAGTCACAGTTGCGGGAGTAATCTGTGTATTCCGGGCAATGGTAGACCGGGCAACCGGAGCGTGACGAAAAATATATTCCAGAATTGTGCTTCTATTTTCCTGAGTAGTCATAAGTTGAGAAACCTCCTCTTTAAATCTGTGCTAAAATTTTTCAATGAGAGGAAAACCTGCATAATTAGTAGAAACTTCAATAACCCGGTAAACATCCAGGGCTTTCTGGAACTTACATTCCTGTGAACATATATAATGCGTGAAGGTTTTCCAGGCTGCTTCGGCTTCGGAAGTATTGCCTTCAGAAAGGAAAAGCAGTGCTTGTGCTAATAATATACAATATTCACTGTGATAGTCAAGATGTTCCCAGAAAAGTTTTTCCACAGGTGAAGCAAAATCAGGGGCTGGTGTCAGGTATTTTTGGTGGAAATTTTGTACTGTCTGAAGCAGTTGCTTCATATTGGATGTTACCTGGAGATTAATACGGTTTCCTTTTCCGTTGTAATAATCACAGTTACATAAAGCGGAAAGAGAAGATAAATAGGAGAGGCAGTCTTCCCACTGTTCTCCGTAGGCAGCCTGAAAATATTCGGCAGCCAGCTCTTCAAAACTGGCGTCTGTTCCCATCAGGCATTTTCCCATAATATAGTTGGGGAGTCCATTTGGCAGGAAACAGCGAAGCTCCTGGCAGCTAATATATCCATTGAGATTTAACTTTTTGAGGCTGTGGATATCTTCGTAAATAATTCTTGCAATGTGTACATATCCCATATCTCCGTAATGTGCTCTGCCAAGAGGATAATCGTAATCAAAGGCATCTCCTTTAAAAATATTCTGCCACTGGGCAAGGAAGGACAGATTTTCCTCCAGGTTGACCGGGAGCGTAATCTGATTCCGCTGATATTTTGGAGGCTCTGGAAGCGTTTCAGGAATATCGTAGGAACGCAGGAAAGTCCGGCTAATGGGGGCAAACATCATAACAAAGCGTTCCGGATGAATCAGGCGTTCTTTTTCAGGCGCCCATAAAAGTTCTTCATACAGTAAAAATACAATTTTAGTAGAAAGCTTCTTCATGGTGAGGGCCTGATCAATTTCATTTAAAATATGCACGTACAGGTCGGAAGGCAGATGGTTTTTGCAGGCATCGCATTCGCAGTGGTTATTAAAAGCATCAGCCAGCCATATGTGGAGATAATCTACCTCTGGATGTGCCAGGGAGTAGTCCACAACTTCTGCACAAAAGAGGAAACCACCTGTGGATTGGAATAACACAGATTTGTGTTAATAGGAATCCCCTTGTAAAACCCACGCTCTCCATCCACCAATGCAGTCATGGAAAGCTGTTCTTCACTTAATTTTGCATCTGAAGAAACCCAACCAAGGGTATTCTGATCCAGTACAGAACAGGTCCAGCCATGTCCTACACGATGATGCTTCAGGCCTCTTTTTCTTAATTCTTCATCAATGACAGCAGAGATTTCAGCCGCTTTTCCAGAGAAAAATCTTCCGGGGAAGAAAGAGGGTTGTTCTTATGAGAATACCACAAGTTTAAGAATGCATAAGGCAGTTCAAATTGCAGGAAAAAGGAATTGTATCCAAGCTTTGGAAGCCAGTCAATAAATTCCAGAATGTTTTCCGGAGAATCTGCACCTTCGATACACACGCCTCTATGATGATAGCGGGCTTTCTGGCGCTGAGAAATAGAAAGTTCTTCTATATTAGGAATAGAAGGGATTTTCTCATATTCTTTCCCGGGTCTTAAAAAGCGGCAGCCCAACAATGTGAGATACTGGTAAACGCCAAGCAAAACAGAACGGGGATTGCTTCCTTTAATATACCCGTTCAAATGAGAGATTTCTATTTCGTATTCATCTTCGTCAGGTGAACAGGTATCAGATGGAAAGAGTCCCAGAAGGATTCTTTTCCGGTTGTTGTCCCTGTTCATAGTATCAGACGAAAAAGAGAGGAAATTATTTACTTTTGATAAATAATGTTTTAATTCAGAACCAGCAAATAAAATGGTATCAGAATGTGATGCGCACTCTATTTGTATATACATTTTAATACCTCCATGATTTAGTTATTAAAAATAATAAACTTTAAGAAGATTATAACGAAAAGAAAATGAAAAGTATATGTAAAAAGTGCATATAAAATGAGAGATAAAATTGATAATAATTAACAAAATGATAAATATATGTTGATTTTTTTGGCGTAACATAGTATATTATAGCTACAGAGAAGAGAAGAGAAAATAAAAAATATAATTATATAAAATAAATAAATGGAGGGCTATATGAAAACAAAAACAACTTTAGCAGAATTTCGCTCTATGAATCTGTAAGGAAAAAACGCATTTTGCGGAAGAATGCCTGGTGTTGGGTATTTATGCTGCCAACCCTGATTCTTTACATTTTATTTCAGGGGTATCCTATTATAACAAGTGCCTGGTATTCTCTTCTGGACTGGTCTGGTATGACCATGAATGCTACCTTTGTAGGTCTGGGCAACTTTAAAGAATTATTGCAGGATCCACTGTTTTTTAATTCTGTAGGAAATAGTTTTAAGTACATGTTATTAAGCGTTCCTATTCAGTTGGTACTTTCTCTGGTGATTGCCTATATCTTAACCAGTATTATTAAAAAAGGCGCAACGGTGTTCCGCACCATGTACTTCATCCCGGTAGTTACAACTGCATCTATTGTAGGTATTATTATGATTTTCATTTTCGGAGGTACAGGCCCTGTAAACCAGGTACTTTCCATGATGGGAATTGATACCATTAACTTCCTGGGAGATGCCAAGACAGCAATGTTTACGGTGGTTCTGATTGGCGTATGGAAAGATTTGGGAACTTACATGATTTACTGGATTGCAGCTTTGCAAAGTGTACCGCAGGATGTATATGAAGCAGCTAAAATTGACGGTGCAGGAAAGTTCAGAACTTTTACAGACGTTGTATTTCCTCTGATTCTGCCAATAGGTGGTGTTATTACCGTACTTTGTGTTATCGGTTCTCTGAAGGTATTCGATATTGTTCAGACCATGACAAATGGTGGTCCATATTTCGCAACGGATGTGGTAGCAACATTTGTATACCGGACAGCTTATTCCAGTACAACAGGAAGCCCCCGGCTTGGTTATGCCAGCGCTGCAGCTTTGATGTTTGGACTTATGGTTGTTGTGATTGGTATCGTCCTGAATTTGGTAAAAGGTTATTTTAATAAGAAGAGAAATGTTTAGGAGAGGAGATTAGCTCATTATGAAAAAAGAGAAAATTGCAGGGAAAATCGGAAAATCTGTAATTTATGTACTGCTTTCCGTTGTGGCTCTTATCTGGATGTATCCTTTTATCTGGATGATTAGTGCGTCTTTGAAAACCCAGAGCGAATTTTTTGCCAGCGGTCTGAGTTTAATTCCGGAAAGCTGAATTTTGATAACTATGTAAGAGCATGGAATAATGCAAACTTTGCTGTGTACTTCAAAAACTCTATTATTGTAACAGTCAGCGTTGTTGTGATTGTTCTTTTATCAACATCTGCAGCTGGCTATGTTATGGGAAGATATGTTTTTGTTGGTAAGAAACTGGTTATGGGAATCTTCATGGCAAGTATTACAATTCCACTGGTGTTTACAGTTATTCCTATTTATGAATTGTTAAAAGAAATGGGATTGGAACAGAACCTGCTGGGTCTGATTCTGGCAGAGGCCGGAGGAGGTCATGTTATCTTCCTGATGCTGTTCTCCAGTTTTTACGGAGGACTTCCCAAGGAGCTGGAAGAGGCGGCAACTATTGATGGAAGTGGTTTTATGAAAACCTACTCCAGCATTATGTTCCCTCTGGCAAAACCAATTATGGCAACCGTAGTGATTATGCAGTTTATCTGGACATGGAACTCTTTCCTCTTGCCATTGATTGTTACCCTGAGTAAACCGGAAATGCGTACCTTAGCTGTTGGTCTGTACGCGTTAAGAGGTGAAAACGTAGTTGACTGGACTGGTATTGCTGCCGGTGCATGTATTGCGGTTCTGCCGATTATTTTGATTTTTGTATGCCTGCAGAAATATTTTGTAGATGGTGTGGCAGGCGCTGTAAAGAGTTAAGAAATAAAATTTTATTATATTTAAATTATTTAAGGAGGTATTTTACCATGAAAAAGAGAATTGCAGCATTAGCTATGGCTGGTCTGATGGTTCTGTCAGCAGTTGGCTGTGGCCCAAGCGTGAGCGGAGGCGGCTCAGAAGGAAAAGAGCAGGAAACAACTTCTGAAAAGAAAGAAGAATCCAAAGGTGATGGAGAAGTTGTTCTGCAGGTTGTAGATATGAGTGATTCTACAAAAGCAAGAAGAGAAGAGTACAACAAGAAGTTTGAGGAAGAGAACAACTGTAAAGTAGAATATACAGTGTTGGCTGGAGATCAGTATCAGACAACCATTAACTCTTCGATTAAAGCAAATACAGCACCAGACTTGTTTGCTCTTCCAAGTGGTGTGAAGCTTTCTACAGCAGTAGAAGAAGGCTGGTATATGCCAATGAATGATTATGTGGAAGACGGATTTTTCGATACTTTTGCAGAGGGCGCATTAAACGAAGGTATTACAACAATGGACGGACAGGTTTATGTGCTTCCGGAATCAGCAAATATCGTAAACACTCTGGTATTCTATAATAAAAACGTTCTGGAGGATGCAGGAGTAGACACTGAAAATCTTCCAAAAACATGGAGCGAATTCAGAGAAGTTTGTAAACAGGTAACAGAAGCCGGAAAAGGTAAATACTACGGTATGATTGAAGGTGGAAAACAGGTAAACAGACTGGAAATTGCTATTCGTGCATTATCCTGTCTGGCAGGAAGCAAATCAAATGATATCGGTGTTATCAGCATGGTAGATGGAAAGAATGTTCTAAATTCTGACGCTATGATTCAGGCATTTGACTTCTACAGCGGACTGGTACAGGATGGAAGCTTCCATCCAGACTCTGTAAACCTGGCAGCACCGGAAGCAAGAGCTCTGTTTGCACAGAATCAGGCTGCATTCCTGATTCAGGTTCCTGGTGTATCTCAACCTGGGAAAAAGAAAACCCGGAATTAGAATTTGGTGTTATGGAAATGCCGGTACCAGATGACGGTGCAAAAGGCGGACTTCCTTACATTGGCGCACAGCCATGGATGGGTATTTCTAAAACATCTGAAAATCCAGAACTTGCAGCAAAATACCTTCAGGGACTTTATTCTGAAGAATACCAGGCAGGCGTTGTAGAAGACGGTGGTTTCGTATCTGCTGTAAAAGGTGTTAATGAGAAATACATGAAAGATGGCGTTATGAAAGATTACTATACACTGGCTCTGGAACAGGGCAAACTTTGCCCGGACCCAATCGTAGGTAATGCAGATGCAGCAGTGGTTTACGCAAATATCACAGAAATTTCTCCAAACTTAGGACAGATTGTACAAGGTACTCTTACAGGAAAAACAGATTATAAAGATACTTTGAAGACATTAGCTGAAAATACCCAGAAAGAATGGGAAAACGGAATTAAAAAAGCGCAGGAAGCTGGAGCTGAAGTTTCCGCAGCAGACTTTGAATTTAAAAACTGGAATCCATTGGAAGACTATACAGCAGAAGATTATCAGAACAAATAAGAGGAAATTGCCGGGGTGTATATCATCTCGGCATTTCCTTTTTATAAATCTTAAAAATTGTAGAAAAAATCCTTGACAGGTGAAATCTTCCTATATATAATGAAGAAGTATGCGTGAGAAACAGGGCTTTTATGCGCATATGAGATTATTCATATGATGAATAACTGGCAGCCACTTTATTTCTTTTATAATGATTATAGAAGATGTGCAAATTTTACAGGAGGTGAAAGGAATGCCAACATTTAACCAGTTAGTAAGAAAAGGACGTCAGACTTCCGTGAAAAAGTCTACAGCACCTGCACTTCAGAAGAGCTACAACTCTTTACAGAAAAAATCATCTGATTTATCTTCTCCACAGAAGAGAGGTGTATGTACCGCTGTTAAGACTGCTACACCAAAGAAGCCTAACTCAGCTCTTAGAAAAATCGCCAGAGTTCGTCTTTCAAACGGAATCGAAGTAACAAGCTACATTCCAGGAGAAGGTCACAACTTACAGGAGCACAGCGTTGTTCTGATCCGTGGTGGTAGAGTAAAAGACTTACCAGGTACCAGATATCATATCATTCGTGGTACATTAGATACAGCAGGTGTTGCTAACAGACGCCAGGCTCGTTCTAAATACGGTGCTAAGAGACCAAAAGATAAAAAATAGAAACTATGAAAATCCATGAGTGACGGACAGATAGTCTGTTACCTTAAATTATAGAATCACAGGACTAACTATCAATCATTTGTGCCGGGATTCCACAAGCCCAGTAGTGGCTGCGGGTTTAGATAGAGAATTTACCGTGCGAACATGCAGAATAGTTTGTGTGAGTACCTATGATTTAATCGGAACTGATTAAGGAGGGAAGTAACGTGCCACGTAAAGGACATACTCAGAAAAGAGACGTTCTGGCTGATCCAATGTACAACAGCAAGGTAGTTACAAAACTTATCAACAGCATTATGTTAGATGGTAAGAAAGGTGTAGCTCAGAAAATTGTTTACGGTGCATTCGCCAGAGTGGAAGAAAAAGCTGGAAAACCAGCAATCGAAGTATTCGAAGAAGCTATGAACAATATCATGCCAGTATTAGAAGTAAAAGCAAGACGTATCGGTGGTGCAACATACCAGGTACCTATCGAAGTTAGACCAGACAGACGTCAGGCTTTAGCTCTTCGTTGGTTAACAATGTTTTTCTCGTAAAAGAGGAGAGAAAACAATGGAAGAAAGACTGGCTAACGAATTATTAGATGCAATGAACAACACAGGCGCATCTGTTAAGAGAAAAGAAGACATGCATAAGATGGCTGAAGCAAATAAAGCATTTGCTCACTATCGTTTCTAAGAGGAGGAAATCCAATTGGCTGGAAGAGAATATCCGTTAGATAGAACCAGAAACATTGGTATTATGGCGCACATCGATGCTGGTAAAACTACCACAACAGAGCGTATCCTGTATTATACCGGTGTAAACTATAAAATCGGTGATACTCATGAAGGTACTGCTACCATGGACTGGATGGAACAGGAGCAGGAAAGAGGTATCACAATTACCTCAGCCGCTACAACATGCCACTGGACACTGCAGGAGAACTGCAAACCAAAAGCCGGTGCTCTGGAACACCGTATCAATATCATTGATACTCCAGGACACGTTGACTTTACTGTAGAAGTTGAGCGTTCTCTGCGTGTACTTGACGGTGCTGTTGGTGTATTCTGTGCAAAGGGCGGTGTTGAACCACAGTCCGAAAACGTATGGCGTCAGGCTGACACATACAATGTACCACGTATGGCATTCATCAATAAGATGGATATCCTTGGTGCAGATTTCTACGGCGCTGTAGAACAGATTAAAACAAGATTAGGAAAGAATGCAATCTGCATTCAGCTCCCAATCGGTAAGGAAGATGAATTCAAAGGAATCATCGACCTGTTTGAAATGAAAGCTTACATCTACAATGATGATAAGGGTGATGATATTTCTATCGTTGATATCCCAGAAGATATGGCAGATGATGCAGAACTGTACCGTACAGAACTGGTTGAAAAAATCTGTGAATTAGACGATGATTTAATGATGGAATATCTGGAAGGTGAAGAACCATCTACAGAAGCTTTAAAAGCAACTTTAAGAAAAGCAACATGTGAATGTGCTGCTGTTCCTGTATGCTGTGGTACAGCTTACAGAAATAAAGGTGTTCAGAAACTTCTGGATGCGATCATTGAGTTCATGCCTTCACCACTGGATGTACCTGCTATTCAGGGTACAGACCTGATGGTAACCCAATCGAAAAACATTCTTCTGACGATGAACCATTTGCAGCTCTTGCATTCAAGATCATGGTTGACCCATTCGTTGGTAAGCTTGCATTCTTCCGTGTATATTCAGGAACAATCAACTCCGGTTCTTATGTTCTGAACTCTACAAAAGGAAAGAAAGAGCGTGTTGGACGTATCCTTCAGATGCATGCTAACAAACGTCAGGAATTAGACAAAGTATATGCTGGTGATATCGCTGCAGCTGTAGGTCTTAAATTTACAGTAACAGGTGATACCATTTGTGATGACCAGCATCCGGTAATTCTGGAATCCATGGAATTCCCAGAACCAGTTATCGAGCTGGCTATCGAGCCTAAGACAAAAGCAGGACAGGGTAAATTAGGTGAATCCTTAGCAAAACTTGCTGAAGAAGACCCAACCTTCCGTGCTCATACAAATCAAGAAACAGGACAGACCATTATCGCAGGTATGGGTGAGCTTCACCTGGAAATCATTGTTGACCGTCTGCTTCGTGAATTCAAAGTAGAAGCTAACGTAGGTGCTCCACAGGTTGCTTACAAAGAAACCTTCACAAAACCAGTTGATGTTGATAGCAAATATGCTAAACAGTCTGGTGGACGTGGACAGTATGGTCACTGTAAAGTTAAATTCGAGCCAATGGATGCCAACGGTGAAGAACTGTTCAAGTTCGAATCCACAGTTGTTGGTGGTGCTATTCCTAAGGAATACATTCCAGCAGTTGGCGAAGGTATCGAAGAAGCTATGAAAGCCGGTATTCTTGGTGGATTCCCAGTAGTTGGTGTTCATGCTAACGTATACGATGGTTCCTACCATGAAGTCGACTCTTCTGAAATGGCATTCCACATTGCTGGTTCTTTAGCATTCAAAGATGCTATGGCAAAAGCTTCACCAGTATTACTGGAGCCAATCATGAGAGTTGAAGTTACAACACCAGAAGATTACATGGGTGATGTTATCGGTGATATCAACTCCCGTCGTGGACGTATCGAAGGTATGGAAGATATCGGTGGAGGTAAAATGATCCGTGGATACGTTCCTCTGGCAGAAATGTTCGGATACGCAACAGACCTGCGTTCCAGAACACAGGGTCGTGGTAACTACTCCATGTTCTTTGAAAAATATGAACCAGTTCCAAAATCCGTACAGGAAAAAGTTCTGGCAGGAAAATCAGATAAATAATTATTTAAAACAAATAAAACTTGCAAATATCCTTGATTTGCAATATAATCAAGGGTAGCAGGTTGATTTTATCAGCCGCCTCGTTATGAGGCATCAAAATCTAAATTAATAATTGCCCAAACGGGGCGCATGTTAAACAAGGAGGACATTCAAAATGGCTAAAGCTAAATTTGAAAGAAGCAAACCGCATTGTAACATCGGTACCATCGGACACGTTGACCATGGTAAAACAACTTTAACAGCTGCTATCACAAAAGTTCTTGCTACAAGAGTTGCTGGTAACACTGCTACAGATTTCGAAAACATCGATAAAGCTCCAGAAGAAAGAGAACGTGGTATCACAATCTCTACTTCTCACGTAGAATATGAAACAGAAAAAACGTCACTACGCTCACGTTGACTGCCCAGGACATGCTGACTACGTTAAGAACATGATCACAGGTGCAGCTCAGATGGACGGTGCTATCTTAGTAGTAGCTGCTACAGATGGTGTTATGGCTCAGACAAAAGAACACATCCTTCTGTCTCGTCAGGTTAACGTTCCATACATCGTTGTATTCATGAACAAATGTGACATGGTTGACGACGAAGAATTACTTGAATTAGTAGAAATGGAAATCGTTGAGCAGTTAGAAGAATATGACTTCACAGACTGCCCAATCATCAAAGGTTCTGCTCTGAAAGCTCTGGAAGATCCAAACGGTCCATGGGGCGACAAAATCATGGAACTTATGGATGCTGTTGACAGCTTCATTCCAGATCCAGAACGTGATACAGATAAAAACTTCATCATGCCTGTAGAAGACGTATTCTCTATCACAGGTCGTGGTACAGTTGCTACTGGTAGAGTAGAAGCTGGTACTCTTCATGTATCTGACGAAGTTGAAATCGTTGGTCTGAAAGAAGAAACACGTAAAGTAGTTGTAACTGGTATCGAAATGTTCCGTAAGCTGTTAGACGAAGCTCAGGCTGGTGATAACATCGGTGCTCTTCTTCGTGGTGTTCAGAGAAACGAAATCGAAAGAGGACAGGTTCTCGCTAAACCAGGAAGCATCAAATGCCATACAAAATTCACAGCTCAGGTTTACGTACTGAAAAAAGACGAAGGTGGCCGTCATACACCATTCTTCAACAACTACCGTCCACAGTTCTACTTCAGAACAACAGACGTAACAGGTGTATGTAACTTACCAGAAGGTACAGAAATGTGCATGCCTGGCGATAACATCGAAATGACTATTGAACTGATTCACCCAATTGCTATGGAGCAGGGTCTTAGATTCGCTATCCGTGAAGGTGGACGTACAGTAGGATCAGGTGCTGTTGCATCTATCATTGAGTAATTTGCGATAAGCAATGAGCAGTACAGATTCAAGGATAATGGATGGTGGGGGCTTGCTCACACAAGACCATTAGACGCAGAATCTATGGGGCGAATGCCCCGACTGAGATGAAGCGCAGCGGAATCGAAGTTGTGTACTGTGGATGACTTGATAGAACCAAATTTAAAATATAGAGTATCGAAAGATACATTGTGTCCAAGCGTAAGATACCCCGGAACCGTAAGGTTTCCGGGGTTTTTCTGTTAGTATCTTATGGTGTCTGAAAATATAGAAAAAACCCAGCGGAGGCTAAAAATATGAGTATATTTGAATATGACCAGGAAAAGCATATGCAGCAGGAGAGAGAGGAAGCCTGGGAGAAAGGAAGAACTCAGGGGGAACATGATATGCTCTGCAAACTTGTGGAGAAGAAATTGAACAAGGGGAAAACCATAATCCAGATTGCAGAGGAATTAGAAGAGAGTGAAGCAGTGATAAAAGAAATTTTAGAGGATAAAAGAGACCAGAAAACAGGAATTTAAGAGCAGTATAAGGAGCGACAAGATGGACAGTGTTGTGAAACAAGGGATGAGGATTCAGTTTAATGAGGAGGCCTTGAGATTTGCTTTTCAAAGAGAAAATGGTGTTCTGTGGAAATGGGATGAGTCGTATAGGCCTACATGGAATGTAAAAGTGGAAAAATTTATTTTTCTGATGCCAGACGGATTTCCCACCAAGCCATTCATTCCGGGGTGGGAGATGGGATTTTGAGTACATATCGTGGTTTTGAAAATCATGGAGGGGAGGTGCCTTTTGAATTTCAGACTCTTGTGTGGGTAGAAAATGCAACACAGGATGTATACTGTGAATGGATTCCTATTTGTGAGGAGGGACTGAAGGTTGAGAAGATATTTTGGCCTGGTCCCATGGAGTTTCGAGAACCGCGAGATAATTGGTATACACTTTTAAATAACCGTCAGGGCATGTTGATTCCAAACACCTGGGAAACAGAGTTGGAGACACCGGTTTTTGATGGATTTTTTGGAACCGCAGGAGCTTATATGCCTGGTTTGCTCAGGTGAGGGAAAGAGAGGGGTATCTGGCAGTATGTGTGACACCTTGGAATGCAGGATATCAGGCAGAACATCCTGCCAAAGGGCCTTACACAAGAGTTGGAATCCGGTTTGAGTCAAGTCTTGGAAGATGGATTATCGCCGGATTGTGAAGTACACTTTTTTAAGTGACTGTGACTACAACGATATTTGTAAAGTTTACAGAAATTATGTGAATGAACAGGGAAGGCTGCGTACCCTGGAAGAAAAGGCGATTCGGAATCCTTCTGTGAATGATTTAATTGGCTGTGCTTTTGTACATCAGGGAATTAAAACTTTTGTACAACTGGATTCAGAGTTCTATGATCCGCAGAATCCGGAGAAAAATAATCATGTGACATCTTTTGCAAAAAGAGAGGAAGACATCCAGTATTTTCATGAGATGGGTGTAGAAAAGTTGTATTTGCATCTGGATGGATGGGCAGAGCCTGGTTATGATAATTGTCATCCGGATTATACCCCTGCCTGTGAAGAAGCAGGTGGCTGGAAGGGCATGAAATCCCTGGTGGATACTGTGCATAAATGTGGATTTCTGTTTGGAATTCATGACCAGTATCGGGATTACTATTTGTCAGCATCCAGTTTTGATGAAAATTTTGCATGTCATTTACCAGATGGAACCATTCCAAGGCATAGAAGATGGGCAGGAGGACCCCAGTCCTATCTTTGCGGGACTCAGGCGCCTTATTATGTGAAGCGTAATTTTGAGGAATTGACAAAGCATGGTATTCAGTTGGACTGTGCATATCTGGATGTATTTACCTGTAATGAAGGCGATGAATGTGATAATCCCATGCACCGTATGACCAGAAAAGAGTGTTATGAGTATCGCTGTCGCTGTTTTGAATATCTTCTGAAAAATGGAATTCTTTCCAGTTCAGAAGAAGTGAATGACTGGGCGGTGCCAAGCCAGATTTTCTGTCATTATGCGCCCTATGATTTTATGATGCAAAAGCCTGGTACACCGAAGCAGGGGCTGGCGGTACCCCTATATAACCTGGTATACCATGACTGCGTCATTCAGCCCTGGATGATGGAAAAAGTCAGTGAAGAGGAAGATTATATGCTTTATGCATTGTTAAATGGAGGCGCTCCCTATTTGGTGCGAGATGCTGCTTATCCAAATATTGATGGTGCTTTTGATGAGAATGTGAAAATCAGTCTGGAAGAACAGATAGAAAGAGCGAAGGTGGTTTCTGTATTTCAAGAAAAGGTTGGGAAACGGGAAATGCTACGCCATGAATTTGTAGATGGAAATCCGAAGGTGCAGAAAACTACTTTTGCAGGGGGGATTTCTGTGGTGGTGGATTTTGAGAAGCAGAAGTATGAAATCAGAGAAGATTAAAACACATTCTTGACACCTCCGGTATCTTGTAATACAATATACTCAAAGATAGTATTATGTATTGCAAGATACTGGAGGTGATTTTTTTGATACCTTCTCAGATGTTGAAGGGAACCCTGGAAGGATGTGTATTGAAAGTAATCAGTGACAATGAAACTTACGGATATGAAATTTCCCAGAAACTTTTGGAACATGGATTTGAAGGAATCTCAGAAGGCACCATTTATCCTCTTCTTCTTCGCATGGAGAAGAATGGATTGATAGAAGCAGAATATAAAGCTTCTATTTTAGGTCCAAAGAGAAAGTATTTTTCTATTACAGAGAAAGGCAGAGAGGAACTGGAGCAGTTTTTGAAAAGTTTCAGGGAACTGGAAGCAGCGGTGAATCATGTGTTTGGACTGGAGGTGTAATGTATGAGGCAGAGTGCAGCAGAATTGAAGAATCGGAATAACAGGAGAGACAGAATGCTGTCCATGGAAAATAAGGAATGGATGACAAAAATTGTCTGTTATTTAAGAACCAGAAGTGTGGAAGAGCAAAGACTGGAGGATATCCGTCAGGATATTACGGATATGCTGCTGGAGGCACAGGCAGAGGAGAAAGCGCAGACCAGGTATTAGGTGGAAATTATCAGCAGTTTTGTGATGAGATTGTGGACAGTCTGGGAGAACATGAAGAGGATATAAAATCAAAGAGAAACTTTGGAATTTTTGTAGCATGGCTGCCATGGCTTGGATGGTTGTTTCGGGATTTGCGGCATTTCTGGCTGTTTGGAAGGGACATGTGTGGAGTTTGGAGGAATGGCTTTATACTATGATGTATCTGGTTCTTCATGTGGCGATTGCGCTGGTGGTTAAGGTTTGTACCAGAAAGTCGCTGGATATTAGGATGAAATACTTTTTTGAAGGAAAAAGAGTATGGGTGCCTGTATTGACAACTTTGTTTTTCCTGGTGGGACAGGGGATGTTTTATTTGGGGTAAGAGGGAGAAAAGATAGCGGCATGTATTGTGACAGGCAGGAAGATTATGATATGATAAGATTCATATAAGAGAACTTTTTTTAATGGTTCGTGCTATATATCTGGGTGAAAATGGTTTAGGAGGACATGATGGGAGAAAAATTGACGATGGAGAACGTTAATTTTACAGAAGATAAGTTAGATAATCTTTGCAAAAATGCTATTGAATTAATCCATTATTCCAGAAGTGTTGTGCAAAGAGAAGTTAATTTGATCCAGGTAATAACTTATTTTACCTTGGGGAAATGGATTGTTGAAGTTCAGCAGGATGGAGAATGTAGGGCACAGTATGGGAAAAAGGTACTAATAGTTTTATCAGAGGTATTAAACAAACAATTTAAAAAGGGATTTTCAGTTGCAACCTTAACAAATATACGTAAATTTTATTTAACATATCAGAGTCGGATTCCAGAAGCGGTAGTTCGAGAATTTATGATCAGAAAATCGCAACCGCCGGTTACGAAATTGGAAAAAGAATCTCTATTCCAGTTATCTTGGTCTCATTACTTGATTTTGATGCGGATTGAAAATGAAGAAGAGAGAAATTTCTATGAGCAGCAGGCATTGAAAGAAGGATGGGGAAAGAGAGAACTGCAGCGCCAATATGGAAGTTCTTTATATGAAAGGCTTTTGATTGGAAAGGATAAGGAGAAAATTTTAGCAACATCTCAAAAGGGGCAGATTATAGAAAAACCAGGAGATATTGTAAAGGATCCCTACGTTTTGGAATTTTTAGGACTAGATGAAAAAATAGATTTTTCTGAAACAGAATTGGAAACCCGGTTGATTAATCATTTGCAGGAGTTTTATTAGAACTTGGAACTGGGTTTGCTTTTGTAGCACGACAGAAACGATTTACTTTTGAAGAAGATCATTTTAGAGTGGATTTGGTATTTTATAATCGCCTGTTACAATGTTTTGTGTTGTTCGATTTAAAAACAGAAAAATTGCGGCATCAGGATTTAGGACAAATGCAGATGTATGTAAATTATTATGATCGTTATGAAAAGCAAGATTTCGAAAATCCTACCATTGGTATTCTGATGTGCCCAGATAAGAATGATGCAATGGTAGAATTAACATTACCGGAGAATTCTAATATATATGCATCAAAGTATCAGCTTTATTTACCAGATAAAAAGTTACTGCAGGATAAGTTAAAAGAATGGATGGAAGAGATATGACAAAAACCATGCACCTATTTCTAAAAGCCCTTTCCGACCCGGACACCAAGCTGGATGTGCAGAAGTCCCGCCGGATTATGAATTTGAAGATTTTAGATCCATTTAAACCTTTTTATAGAACTCTTGATACAAAGATATACCGCGAGAATCGTGAGATTCCCATGCGGATTTACTTTCCCAATGAGGAGTCCTATGATACCGTAGATATTGAGGAATTTCAGGAGAAAAATGCAAAACTTGATACGGGTTCCATGGGGGATAATTCCTATCCGGTGATTCTTTATATCCATGGAGGAGGATTTGTGACAGAGAGTGTGGAGTCTTATAACCGGGTGTGCTGGAATCTGGCGAAGCACACGAAACATGTAGTAGTTTCCATTGATTATCCGTTGGCTCCTGAGCATCGTTTTCCTACACAGATTGAAGATTGTTATGCAGTGGCAAAGGCAGTGTTTACAGATAGGAGTATTTTAAATACTGTACCGGAAGCGATTACCATTATGGGGGATAGTGCCGGAGGGAATCTGGCGGCAGCAGTTTCTCTTATGGCAAGGGACAGAGGTGAATTTCTCCCTCTGCGCCAGATTTTGATTTATCCCTGTGTGAATAACAATTATGAGGAAAATAATGGCTTTCCTTCGGTCATGGAGAATGGAGAAGATTATCTGCTGACCAGACAGAATATGAAGGACTATCTGGAGTATTATGAGAGTAGTCCAGAAGATAGGGAAAATCCTTATTTTGCCCCTCTTTTGGCGGAAAATCTTGAGGGACTGCCAAAAACCTGGTGATTACAGCGGAGCTTGACCCTTTGCGGGACGAAGGGGAAGAGTTTGCAAAAAGATTGAGCCAGGCTGGGAATGAGGTGGAACACCATAGAATTGACCAGGCAATTCATGGTTTTTTCCTGTTGGAACCACTATATTCCGGGGTGCGGGAAGTTTATGATTATGTAAATGATTTTTAGGAAGAGAGATAGAGAGCTGCTAAGGAGGTGTAAGTGCCATGCATGGAAAAAGAAGAAACTGGCGTTCCCTGGAAAATACAGCGAAAATTTTCCCTGCTACCAGTGGGAAAAAAGACGAGAGAGTGTTTCGGATTTCCTGTCAGATGAAGGAGATGGTGGACCCGGAGAAATTGCAGAAAGCTTTGGATTTATGTGTGAAGGACTATTCTTTGTTCTTGTGCGTGCTGCGCGTGGGGCTGTTCTGGAATTATCTGGAGGAAAGCCATTTAAGGCCTGTAGTAAAGGAAGAGAGTCGTCCTCCCTGCAGCCAGATTTATTTTCGGGATCAGAAGAATCTTCTTTTTGAAGTGACTTATTATAAAAAGCGGATTAATTTTGAGACTTACCATGCCTTAACAGATGGAACGGGCGCTATGCAGTTTGTGAAAACGCTGGTGTTTTATTATTTGAAAGAAATGCATCCGGAACGCATTCAAGGGTCTGTGCAACAGGTGCAGTTTGATGCAACAGAAGCAGAGCTTTCGGAGGATAGTTTTGAAAAGTATTATTCTGATGCAGGAAAGGATGAAAAGATTCCCAAATATAAAGCGCATCAATTAAGATATCGGAAAACAGAGTATCATACCATACATCTGACAGAAGGCATTTTGTCTGTTCAGGAGATATTAAAAGCAGCAAAATCTTATGGAACAACCCTGAGTGTGTACTTGACAGCGGTATATTTGTGCGCTATTGGCAAGGAAATGAGTGAGAGGCAGAAGAAGAAACCGGTGGCGCTTATGATTCCTGTAAATCTGCGGAACTTTTTTCCTTCTGAGTCTGTGCGGAACTTTTTTGGGTGGATTGATATTGGCTATAATTTTTCTACACAGAGCAATGAATTGGAGGATGTGATTGCCTTTACTGCCAGATTTTTTAAAGAGGAGCTGACGCCTGAGAGAATTGCCGCCAGAATGAATGGATTTATGCGAATGGAAAAGAATCCGCTTATGCGGATTTTGCCTCTTCCGGTGAAGCTTTGGGGCATGCAGTTGGGCGCTATGGTTTCTTCTGCAAATGGAACAGCAGTGTTTTCTAATATTGGAAAAATTGTGATGCCAGAAGAATGCAGGGAATATATTGACTGGTTTGATTTTTATACTACTACACCGAAGATGGAGATTTGTGCCTGTTCCTTTGAAGATAATCTGACGGTGAGCTTTACTTCCTGCTATGTGGAGAGTACCGTAGAGAAGAACTTTTTCCGTATGCTCACAGAGCAGGGTATGGAAGTGAGGATTATTTCCTGGAATGCAGAGAAGGGAGGACAACAGGATGCAATATTGCAGAAGATGTAAGGCGTGGATTGAGAATCCGTCCAGACGATGCCCTCTGTGTCAGGGAGTCCTTGAGGGAGAGCCGGAACCAGAGGGACAGTTGTTCCCGGATGTGACCAGGACAACGTCAGGAATGGAGTTTGGATTTCGGGTATTTACCTTTGTATGCGTGGCCCTGGCTGTGGTTGGGTGTGCGGCAAATATGATTTTTTTATCCCAGGTTTTCTGGGGCGGTTTTGTTGCAGTAGCTGTTGGATGCATGTGGGTTTTAACAGCAGTGGGACTTCGGAAACGCCGGAATCTGCTGAAAAATACATTATGGCAGATGGTATTGCTCAGTGGAATTTTTTTATTATGGGATTTTCTTACAGGGTATCGCGGATGGTCCCTGGAATATGCAATTCCTATTGCGATTCTTCTTGTTTTTCCTATTCTTACGGTAATGGTGAAGGTGATGAACTTGCCGGCTGTTTATTATATGGTTTATTATATTCTGGCCTGTGGTGCCGGGATTTTCCAGTTGCTACTGCTTCCTGTAGGGATTTTAAAAATGGAGATTCCATGTATTGTATGCGGCGCTGTTTCCTGTCTGGTGCTGGCAGGACTGGTGATTTTCCAGGGGAAAAGTTTTTGGGATGAAGTAAAAAAGAAAGTACATATGTAGAAGAAAGGAATTTGATATGAAAGAATTATTAGTTGTAGTGGACATGCAGAGAGACTTTGTAGATGGAGCATTAGGGACAAAAGAAGCCCAGGGTATTGTGGAAAATGTGGTCAAGAAGGTAAAAAAAGCTAAGGAATGTGGAAAAGATGTGATTTTTACTTTGGATACCCATCACCAGGATTATCTTCTCACCCAGGAGGGAAGAAACCTTCCGGTAGCTCATTGCATTAAGGGAACACCGGGATGGGAGTTGATTCCTGAGCTTCAGGAATTATCAGAGGAGTGCCAGGTGTTGGAAAAGCCGGTGTTTGGCAGTACAGCTCTGGCTCATATGGCAGTTAGAAATGGATATGAGGCCATTGAACTGGTGGGATTGTGTACAGATATTTGTGTGATTTCCAATGCATTGATTTTGAAATCTTCCCTGCCGGAAGCGAAGATTTGTGTAGACGCCTCCTGCTGCGCAGGGGTGACACCGAAGAGCCATGAGAATGCTCTTGAGGCTATGAAAATGTGCCAGATTATGGTCGGAGAATAATTGTTTCAGTCTAAAGTGTGGTTTTTTCCATAAGCATATGCTATACTTTCTTTATAGGATTCCTCTGTAGAACTGGAGGAAATATGAAGAAACGAAAAACATTACAGGATTTGACAATTAAAGATAATTTTCTTTTCGGCGCAGTTATGTGTGTGGAGGAAAACTGCAAGGGATTTCTTGAGATGGTACTGGGATTCTCCATTTCATCTGTAGTAGTGAGCAAGGAGAAGAGTATGATTTATCATCCGGAATACAAAGGTGTCCGACTGGATATTTATGCCGAAGATGAAAATCATACACATTACAACGTGGAAATGCAGGTGAAGAAAAAGACAACCCTGGGAAAACGCAGTCGATACTACCACGGTCAGATGGTAATGGAGGCGTTGGCAAGTGGGGAGGATTATGAAACACTGCCGGATACCTTTGTGATTTTTGTCTGCGATTTCGACCCATTCGGAGAGCATTTATATTGCTATACTTTTGGGAATGAGTGCAAGGAGAATAAAAATGTGAAGCTGGACGATGGAAGTTGTACCATCTTTCTGAGTACTAAGGGAGAGAATGAGGAGAAAGTACCGCAAGAACTTGTCAGATTCCTGAAATTTGTGACGGCTGATTTGGAAGAGAGTGAAGAGGATTTCCAGGATGAACTGGTAAAACGGTTTCAGGAGACCATTCACAGCATTAAAACAGACCGCGAGATGGGAGAACGCTATATGATTTTTGAAGAAATGCTGCGAGAGGAAAAGCAGGAAGGTAGGCTTGAAGGCCGAATCGAGGCAACCCGGGAAGCTGTTTTCGAACTCCTGGAGGATTTGGGAGAACTCCCGGACAGCTTGCGTGACAGGATGGAAGGTCTGGAGGAACTTGGAGACTTGAAGTTTTTATTCAAACTGGCAGCAAAAACAGATTCTATACAAAACTTTGTAGAAGACGCAGAGAAGTATTTACAAACAAAAGAGAAAGAAGAATAAGTCGGTGGTGATTCTGTACTGCCGGAGCATATCTGTCCCAATGCCATGTGCAGCAAATGCAAGGGCATTGGGGTCTATAAAAACTCTTGAAATAAGAGTGTCTTACTGATTCAGAAAACATTCAATTCATTAATTCGCAGAGGAATCATATATCAATTTATTAGCTAAATACATAGAAGCTGCTACATTTTGCACATGTGGGGAATGTTTATATATTCCTCAATGTTGTTTCATGCAGCAGCTCCATGCATTATCAATTATTTTAGAAATGTAATTTCAACGGTAAATAAATCAGCATCTGTAAAGATTTCCAAACGTCCTCCCTGAAGTTCTGTGAAGCTTTTGGCAATGGCCAGCCCAAGACCGCTGCCTTCTGTGTTACGGGAAGCGTCTCCACGGACGAAACGTTCTGTGATTTCGTTTGGATTGAAGTTCAATTCCGTAGCGGAAATATTTTTCATAATAATTTTTACATGGTTTTCTGTATTTTCCATGGTGATGTAAGCACGGGAATGAGGCATAGCATATTTGGTAATGTTTACAATTAGGTTCTCAAATACCCGATAGGTTCTCTGACTATCTAAGGGAAGAATAATTTTTTCTTCTGGAAGCTGCCAGCGGAAAATTAAATCCGTAGCGTTAATCTTATCTTGTAGTTCCAGTTTCACCTGGCGCAGCAGGCTTACAATATCCACATCTACAATGTTTAGCGTAATGGCCTTACTGGTTGCTTTGCTTACTTCAAAGAGGTCCTCAATGAGGATTTTCAACCGATTTGCCTTCTGATCCAGAATACCAATATATTTTTCTCTTTCCTCTTCGGATAAGTCCTCTTTTTTCAGTAAGTCCACATAGGTAATAATTGCAGTAAGAGGAGTTTTTAAGTCATGGGACACATTGGTAATCAGGTCGGTTTTCATTTTGGTACTTTTTACTTCTTCATCTACAGCCTTTTTAAATCCTGTCTGAATCTTATCAATTTCATCTCGGAAAGCTCGAATACGCCTAAATCCTCTGGGATTGTGCCATTTAAGTTTCCTTTTGCCAACTCGTTGGTGGCTTCTAATAAAAGCTGATACTGTTCTTGAATCCGTTTCAGGTATTTTTGCAGCAGATAGAACAAAACCACAGAGTAAATTAAAAGCGCGCCAATGCCCCAGAACCACAGCATACTGATAAAGCCCAGAATAATAAAGTTAATTAATACAATTTTCAACAACACGCGGTTGGTGTTATTTGTGAGATTAATATGAAGAAGGCTGTTGTAGATTTTTAAGGCAGTAGAGCGCATCCATGGCCAGATGCGGTAAGTGATGACACGTTTACGCAAATACTCCATAGGCCCCATAGTAAAGATTGCTCTAAGGCAGCTTACAGTCCAGTAGCAAAGAGCAAATACGGTAATCCACCCCAAAAGTCCCCATACGTATTGGATACCCTGGGCAAGCATGTGAGGTGTGCCAAGACTGGTAAGTATGGAATAAATGGCCTGTCGGCTTAAAGTATACGGATCACCGGCTATGGAGACAGAAATTCCCAAAACACAGAATCCGATAAAAGCTACAATCTCAAAAGGTACAGTAAAGATTTTTTCATTTCCTGTTTCAAGTACTTTTACAAAAGGCAGGAGAAGCGCTGCAATAGCAACTGCTGCCAGGAGGGTCACAAATACAATAACTAAATCTCCATTTGTATAATAGCTGGTTCCATGCTCCACGGTAATGAACTCTGGATAGTTTTCCATAAAAGCAGACAAGGAATCCTGAGTCATTGCAAAGCAGTAGGTTTTATTCTGAGGATTCTGGAAGGATTTTGTAAATCCCCATTCGTTCTGAATCCCTTCAATAGGGTTTTCTTTGGCTACTTCGTTTAAAACTTGAGAAGCATTGTTTTTTTCGTGAGTTAGGAAACCAGTGGAAATCACATTTCCATTTTTTCCATATTCAATGACAGCAATAAAAGCATAGTCTCCATATTCGCTATTTCCTTTTAACTGAGACTGAGACAAAGCATTGGACAGAGTGGAAGATGAGGACAGAGAACTAGCACTCCGATTGCTGTCAATGATTCTGCTCTCGTCCAGAACTTCATACTCCAGATAGGAGCGGAAATAGGAGAAATTATTAGACCATTCGCTATACAGGTTGTCTATCTCTTCAGAGACGGTTGCTTCATCCTCATCTTCGGGATAAGTGTCTTCTGTGAAGGTGTCTTTCTCTTCTTGTTCATCTGATGCAGTTTTTATTGGTCTGGATTGAGAAATGAAAATTTCGTAAGGAGAAAGGGAAGTATCACTTTCACTTTGAATCTCCTCTGCATGAAGCACATAGGAGGCCTCTACCAGAAAATTGCTAATATCTCGATAAGAATAAGGAAAGGCATCCAGCTCCTGCTGCTGCCGGATATAATGAGGCCTGAGAACCATCATTGCCAGAGAGGGCAGAAGTATGATGATTCCAATAATAATACATGTTAGTTTACGATAATTTTTCAATTTTGTATCCAACTCCCCACACCACCTTTAAATATTTTGGTTCCTTTGGGTTAATCTCAATTTTTTCACGGATATTTCTGACGTGAACCATAACGGTTTCTGTATTCACTGCACGTTCATTCCACACCCGTTCGTAAATTTCATCGGCTGAGAAAACCCTGCAGGATTTTTGATTAATAATAATAAGATTTTAAACTCCATTGGAGTCAGTTTTACAGGAGCATCATCTACCCGGACTTCAAAGGTGCTTTCATTTACCTCAAGACCGCCCATGGTATATACGGTGTCTGTTTTTTCCTGTTCTTTTGCCTGAAGCCTTTCCATGAAGCGCTTATACCGGCGCATCTGGGAATTCACTCTTGCCATCAGTTCCATTGGGGTAAAGGGCTTGGTAACGTAATCATCTGCTCCAATATTCAGCCCATGACCTTGTCTACTTCTTCTGATTTTGCAGAAAGCATGATGACAGGAAAATCGTGTTTTTCTCTGAGCTTCATGGTCATGGTGATTCCATCCATGCGGGGCATCATAATATCCACAATAGCCAGATGAATGTCTTCCCTTTCCAGTGTTTCCAGACCTTCTATGCCGTCTGAGGCCATAAATACTTCATAGCCCTGACTTTTCAGGTAAATACCTACGCCTTCCCGGATGTCTTTGTCATCTTCTACAATTAAAATGTGATTCATTTCCATAATGTTCTCTCCTGTTCTTGTTACAATACCAATCATAAGATATAAAGTTTAAAAGTCTCATGTGAAAAAACGAAAGAATTTTTAAAGAAAAAAGAGTTATCGCAGGAAAAAGCTACCGGGACTATGGATACCGCCCCAACTCAGCTGCGTTCGCCTTGAGCCTGTAGTCTCAAAGCGTACTCGGCAGATTCGTCGGGACAGCATCCATAGCCCTGGAGGCTGTTTTATGCGACAACCCCTTTTAGGGTAATATGGCTAGTTTTGGAAAAAATCTTTGATTTTATCCAGGCGGGTGGTCATACTGCCTAACATGGCGTCCAGGATGACCAGGGCTGCCATGGACTCTACTACTACCACAGCTCTTGGTACGATAATGGGGTCATGGCGGCCTTTGATACGGACTTCTATGGCTTCACCCTGGCGGTTTACGGTTTCCTGGGGAGAGGCAATAGAAGGGGTTGGCTTAAAGGCAGCGCGGAAAATAATGGGGCAGCCGTCACTGATACCTCCGGTAATGCCGCCTGAGTGATTGGTTTTCTTCACAATATCGCCCTGTGGAGTAATTCCGTAAGCATCATTATTTTGTAAACCAGTGGAGCGGGCAGCTTCCATACCGGAGCCGATTTCAAAACCCTTGACAGCGCCAATGGAAAACATGGCTTTGGCAAGAGCAGCGTCCAGTTTTTCAAAAGCAGGTTCCCCGATACCGGCAGGAACTCCTGTAATCACACATTCCACCATGCCACCGGAAGAATTGGTTTCTTTCATGCATTGTTTCAGATATTCCTCTGCTTTTGCAGCGGCCTGGGCATCTGGCATATAGAATGCATTTTTTTTGATTTCTTCAGGGTCAAATGCATTACGGTCAATGGTAACGGGACCAATGGAACAGGTATAAGCAGACAGCTTACGCCAAGCTCTTTTAAAAGCTTTGCAGCCACAGCACCGGCAGCTACGCGACCAATGGTTTCACGACCAGAGGAACGTCCGCCTCCCCGGTAGTCCCGGAATCCGTATTTTCTGTCATAGTTTAAGTCTGCATGACCGGGGCGGTAGTAATTGGCAATTTCACTGTAATCTTTGGAACGTTGATCCAGATTTCTCACCATAAGAGAAATGGGGGTGCCTGTGGTTTTACCTTCAAAAACGCCGGAAAGGATTTCTACCAGGTCGCCCTCTTTGCGCTGAGTTGTAAATTTAGACTGTCCGGGTTTGCGTCTGTCCAGATAGCGCTGAATATCTTCTTCACAAAGGGGAAGTCCGGCAGGACAGCCGTCAATCACTACGCCAATGGCTTTTCCATGAGATTCCCCCCAGGTACTGATTTTCAAAACGTTTCCAAATGTTGAACCGTACATAAGTCCATTCCTCCTTTTAAAACACGGTATATAAGATTACTGCTGCAATGGCCTGAATAATCAGGATGATGGGGAGCCCCAGAGTGAATTTTGGATGGCGTGTTTTGTGGTGAAACAGACGCATACCACAGATTGCTCCCAGAGAACCGCCGCAGATGGCGATCCCAAGAAGGGTTTTCTCCGAAATTCTCCATTGATTGGTGCGGGCTTTTTGTTTATCAACGCCAAAGGAAATAAAAGCCAGCAGATTTACAGCAATTAAGTACATAATAATATTTTTTAACAACAGTTACACTCCTTTATAGAACATGTCCTCTTCCTGGGGACTGATTTCTCCGGCCAGGTTTTTGTAGAACATTTCTTCTATTTTTTTTCGTTCCCAGTGTTTTCCCAGAATCCACATAACCTTGGTAACAACAGCTTCGGTACTCATGTCCCTTGCCTGGAACACACCGGCATCCAGGCAGTACGCCCGGTTTCGTAGAGAGACAGGTTGCAGCCTTCATAGGGACACTGACTTTTTACCACTACAATCATGCCCTTTTGAATCACATCCCGCAAATCGTCCATGATTTCTGAGGACATGGAGGGGATACCACCCATACCAAAAGCTTCAATAATCAGTCCCCGGTATCCCTGTTCATACAGGAATTGAAAGATTTTTCCGTCAAATCCAGGGACTAACTTAATGAGAAAGACTTTTTCCTCCAGCCTTCTCTCCTGCACGCAGGAACCCTTTGGTCCCGGAATATAGGAGCGGCGGATGTCCAGGCCTCTGGAATTAATTTCACCTACATAGGGATAATTAATGCTTTCAAAGGCATGGAAACTGGTGGTGCGGACTTTGGAAGCTCTGGTTCCAAGAATGACCTTGCGGTTAAATGCCAGAAATACTCCCGGCATGCCGCTTCCTGCCATGTGAATGGCGCAGCGGCAATTCTCTACAGCATCTGCAAGAGGATTTAAAATAGAGAGCTGACTTCCTGTAATAACCACAGGAATAGGGATGTTCAGCAGCATAAAGGACAGGGCAGAAGCAGTATAAGCCATGGTATCTGTGCCATGGAAAATCACAATACCGTCATAAGACTGATATTTTTCGTAAATGGTTTCTGCCATTGCCTGCCAGTTGGATGGCTGGATATTTGCGCTGTCCAACTGGAACAATTCATAGAAATCCACCTCATATAAATCCGTAATATCGGAAATGTAAGATAAAATATCACTGCTGGAAAGTCCCGGAACAAGTCCTTTTTCATCCTGGACGCAGGCCAGGGTTCCCCCGGTGGTGATAATCAGGATTTTCTTTTTCATAAGGTGTCACAGCTTTCCCAGCGGCCGGAGGCGCCACAGGGAAGTACCAGACCTGTCTGGCTTACAGGCAGTCCGATTTCCTGGGAGTCTACAGTACCGTTGAATTTTTTTAATTCTGTTGCAAGCATGTAAGTTAATACTGCCGGAGCAAGTCCGGTGGTATAGGAGTTTACCAGGAAAAACAGAGGCTTTTCAGAAAGAATCTGGGTACACAGCTTAATCAGAGGATGGATAGCATCTTCGATTTTCCAGATTTCTCCCTTTGGTCCTCTTCCGTAGGAAGGTGGATCCATGATAATAGCGTCATATTTGTTTCCTCTGCGGATTTCCCTTTCTACAAATTTCACGCAGTCATCCACAAGCCAGCGGATAGGAGCATCCTTTAAACCGGAGGATACTGCGTTTTCCTTTGCCCAGGCAACCATGCCCTTGGATGCATCCACATGAGTGACAGATGCTCCGGCTGCGGCAGCAGCCAAAGTGGCACCTCCGGTATAGGCGAAGAGATTCAGAACTTTGACGGGACGTCCGGCATTTCTGATTTTTTCAGAAAACCAGTCCCAGTTTGCAGCCTGCTCAGGGAAGAGTCCGGTATGTTTAAAACTGAAAGGTTTTAAGTTAAAGGTCAAGGTCTTGTACTGGATGGTCCACTGTTCCGGCAAATCGAAAAACTCCCATTCACCGCCGCCCTTTTTGCTGCGGTGATAGTGGCCGTTCATTTTTTTTCCAGCCTTTGTGTGTTTTTGGAGTGTCCCAGATAACCTGCGGGTCTGGGCGGACCAGGAGATAGTCTCCCCAGCGTTCCAGCTTTTCTCCTTTTGAAGTATCTATGATTTCATAATCTTTCCATTGATCAGCAATCCACATGGCGAAATCCTTTCTGATTTTTCTATCGATATTTATCATTGTGTTCGTATCGCTCTTAGTATAGCAGAAGGAAAGGGAGCAGGCAAGCAATACCATTATTGGACTCTGGGATTTTTATGCCGGTCTCAGGTATTCTGTTTTAACTCTCTGTTTCTTCCCAGATTTGCTGTGCCACCGCTACCTGGAAGAGGTCAAGGCTCAGAAATAGAGAGTATGAAAAAACTTTACAAGATATGAAGGTTATGGTATTATACATACCAAAAGAATGTAAAGGGATGTGTACAATGTCGAGGAATAAATATCCAGAATTAACAGTTGAGAAAATATTGGATGTATCTAAAACTCTTTTTTTGACAAAGGGATATGAAGAGACAACGATTCAGGATATTGTAAATGAACTGGGTGGATTGTCAAAAGGGGCTATTTACCATCATTTCAAATCCAAAGAGGACATTCTAAGAGCCTTGGAATCACGTATTTTTGAAGAAAATAATCCATTTTTGTCAGTGGAAAGAGAGACAGGATTAACAGGGTTACAGAAACTGCAGAAAGCAATTATTTTAAATCAGGAAAATCAGGCAAAACAGGATAATAACCAAATAACTAAAAAATTTATTCCGCTATTAAAGAATCCGCATATACTGGCCAGTATGTTAGAATCCAACAGAAAGTATTTATCTCCTTATTTTTTAAAGCTTATGGAAGAAGGAGTTTTGGATGGTTCTATACAGACAAAATATGCAAAAGAATTGTCCGAATTGATTCCATTGTTGGAAATCTGGCTTATGCCATCTGTTTATCCTGCGTCTGAAGAGGAACTGTTCAATAAAATATTTTTTATAAAAGAACTTTTTGAGCATATGGGAGTTTCTCTTTTTAGTGAAGATAGTTTAAGAGAAATGGAAATTTTTTTGAAAAACAGAGAATTGACAGTGTAAAGAAAAGAGTTGCATTTTTGAGTTTATGGAGAGAATATTTATACAGTTTCAGCTCAGCTGATTTGCTGGAACTGTATAGAGATTTTGAAATACTGTTGAAAGTAATATTTTTTTTGGACATATACATACCAACTGAATGTATGTAAAGAAAAGGAGAATAAGAGTTATGAAAAGTGATGTAGAAAAATTAAAAAAGGTTTTAACAAGAACGTTCTATGAGCATAATAGGATGACATTCATACTTGCATTGATATCAACCATTCTTAACAGTATTTTATTTTTCGGAATTTCCTTAATCATACGTGAAATGGCAGATACCATTTCAGGGGTTGAGCATTCTAAAAGTTTAGGCGAGATTGCGGTTTTTATCCTTCTTTTTTTAGGATTAGTTTTTGGTTCTTATATTATGGATTATGTTTCAAAACCAAGATTTATTTTTACAGCAGTCAAGAATTATAAAAATTGTGTGTTACATAAGCTGATGGAAAAAAATATCTTATCCTTTGGAAATGAAAATACGTCTGTTTATATTTCTGCTCTTTCTAATGATTTGGAAGTGATTGAGACGGGCTATCTGGAAGGTCAACTTCAGATTATCAGTAATGTAATTAGTTTTGTAGGTGCATTTGCACTTATGTCATTTTATTCACCGCTTTTGACAGGAATCGTGGTTCTGCTGACAATTGTTCCAATAACCGCATCTATTTTTACCGGAAATAAATTGGAACCAATAGAACGTCATGTTTCTGAGGAAAATATAAAATTTTCTTCTGTTTTAAAAGATGTTTTAAATGGATTTTCTGTTGTTAAAAGTTTTCAGGCAGAAAGGGAAATACTGAGACTCCTGAAAGGAAAAATCAAGAATTAGAGCAGAGTAAATTAGCACGGAGAAAAGTGAAAATCTTAGTTGGCATGATAGGCATGACAGCAAGTTTGTTTGCACAGTTTGGTGTGTTTTTTGCAGGAGTGTGGATGGTAGTAAAAGAGTATGCTATGACAGCCGGTACAGTTATATTATTTGTGAATCTGATGAATTTTATTGTGTCACCGATAGGGGAAATATGGCAGCTTGTCGCTAGTAGAAGAGCGGCTAAGGGATTGATTCAGAAGATGGCCGAAGCCTCGCAGAACATCATGATTTGGGTGGAAAATTGGAATTAGAAGAATTAAAATCTGCAATTTCTTTAGAACATGTTTCTTTTAGATATGAGGAAAACACAGAGGTATTACATGATATCACCTTGAGGTTGGAGAAGGGCAAAAGTTATGCCATTGTAGGAAGTTCAGGGTGTGGTAAATCGACACTTTTAAATCTGCTGCTGGGAGGAATGGAGGATTATAGGGGGAGCATTTTTTTTGATGCATACAACATAAAAGAAATCAGCAAAGATTCGTTGTATCATCTGGTTTCTATGATTCAGCAGAATGTATTTGTTTTTGATGCGACTATAAGGGAGAATATTACCATGTATAAGGAATTTTCAGATTCTAAAATACAGGATGTTCTCCAATTGGCAAAATTAGAAGCACTGATAAAGGAAAAAGGCCAGCTATATAAGTGTGGTGAGAACGGATGCGGACTTTCAGGCGGTGAAAAACAGAGAATTTCTATTGCCCGTAGTCTGTTGAAGCATGCTTCCGTTCTTTTGGTTGATGAGGCAACTGCATCTTTGGACAGGGAAAGTGCATATGAGATAGTTTCAGATATCTTGGAGATTAGGGATGTAACCAGAGTTGTAGTAACCCATTCTTTGGAAGAAGCTCTTCTGAAACGCTATGATCAGATTATTACCATGAAAGACGGAAGGATTGTAGAACAGGGAAAATTCGAGGAATTGATGGAGAAGAGGGAATATTTTTACGCACTATATACGGTGGCAAAATAAAAAGAGCAGGAGTGATTACATGGATTGGAAAAGGCAGAGGATGATCAAGATAGTGATAGAGAAGAACATGTCCATGAAATAGTCAGTATTAATCTCCAGGCTCAAAAAATTCCCACCAGCACGACTATTTTTCAATTACCTGATGTGGACGAATGTGATCTTCCATTTCAATAATTATGGAAATCAATAAAGATGTAAAATCGGCGGTCAAACCCGACCGCCGATAAAAAAATCAAAAAAATTTACACACTTTACTTGACAAACCCTTCTGTTTCCTTCCAGATCTGCTGTACCTCCTCTTCTGGAAGCTGTAATTTCCTTGCGGTTTCGCCTATGGTCATCCCCTGTCTCAGAAGCTTGATAATCTGGATTACTTCGGCACGGCCTTGCTGCATTCCTTGCTGTACGCCTTGCTGTACGCCTTGTTGTATCCCTTGTTTCAGTCCCTGCTTTATCAGCCGGTCTGACTCCAGCTCTAATACTTTTCCACCCATAACATCACCAAATCCTTTCCTGGCTTTTTTTCGTTTTCTCAGAATATAATCTGCTATTCTTATGATTAACTCGATCAGGTCACGGTATTCTTTTTCTTTTCCTATTTCCAGGAATTCTTTCTCCAGGCGTTCTTCGATTTCTCTGTATTCTTCCAGCATCTTGTTTAACTCTTGGTTTCCTGTTTCCAAGTCTGCCTTCTCATACCTCATGATATAAAAGGGCAGAAGGAAAAACAACCGTTTCTCTAAGATTTCTTCTTTTGTATAATGTCCGACGTACACTGCCGGGACTTTGTATTCCCAGGTTTCTCCTTCGGGTGCCACTACTTCTATGGTCAGCTTTTCGGTTTTTTTGTTTCCCCTCAGGTACAGGATACTGGAATGGGGAAGATACATCCGATATTTCCCTTCTTCTTTTTCCATGGTCTCAAGCCCAATGGAAAAGTCATACTCTATCATGCGTACCACCATCTCACTGTCCTGGGTGCTCTGGCACTCCAAATGGTATATTTTTTCTGCAATCAGAAGCTGGGAATCTGTGATGATCTCTCCCTGTTTTGTCTGATGCTCATTTCTCCTTTGTATGATTTCTATGTCTTCAGGGTACGATGTACCAAAGATTTCGTTGATCAGGGGAACGGCCAGTTCCGGCATCTTCTCCAGCATCGTGCGGAAGACATCGTCAAATATTGTATTGTTTGTAATATTCGCCATGAAACATATCTCTCTTGCTTTTTATCTTGCTATGTAGTCTTGTCTCATGTACTTTCGTGATCTTATCTTTTGTGAAATGGCATCAGTTTGTGCGGTATCATCTCCTTCCCGTTTTGAAAAAGTGAATGGAATATTTTGTTACTTAATATTATATAGGAAGCAAAGAGAAGACACAACATTCTTCTTTGCTAAAGCTCCCGAAAGATTGACAGAATTATGGAAGAGGATTAGAATATATTCCTATCTTTGACAGTTGAGAAATGAAAAAATCGCTGTGTCCCTTGGTTTCATTGGGGTTCAGCGATTTTTGGCGTCGTTTTAAACTATAGTATTTTATTCTCGACCCTTACTTTTTTTCTGAATATTTTTCATCTGACTCTTTGTGATGAATTTATAATCCGTTTCAAAACCACAAGCATCATGTAATGCATCTGTCAGCTTATCCCGTTTGTAAAGTGGAATAAAACCTTGTTCTTGTATATCGGCGAAGTTCATAGTTCTTAATTTATCTAAGAGTGTCTCACAACTGAAGACATCTCCTAAGTCTTTTTCAAGATAACGATAGATTACTAATGCGAGGAAGCAGATAAGAAAATGTGCTTTTATGCGTATATCATCATGAAGGAATACAGGTCTTGCCTCAAAATCGGTTTTCATGATACGGAAGTATTCCTCGATTTCCCAACGGCCTTCGCTGACTTTTAAAATGTCCTTCACATCATCATCTAACAGATCCGTAGTTACAGCATATATTCCGTCATACAATGCTTCCAGCTCAATCTTTTCTGTATCCAGATAGTTATGGATTTTTGCGATTTCTCCATCCTCAGTTGCCGCAACTTTTCCAATAAAGCGGGCAGGGTCGTTTGGATTTTTACGCTCTTTTTTATATTTCCGGTCTGAAGCATTTTTTCGGCACGTTCTACCTGGGCTTCTCTTATAGATTTCTGATACCGTGCGTATTTCGGTGAATAGGTTACGATGAGCCGTTGATGCAAGGTATGAGGTGTGTAAGGTTCATCTTTATAATACAATCCGTTATCATCATCTGGGATTTCTGAAAGATTGACAGGGGTGTCATCCGACACGCGCTTAAATCCGTTTTTATCTAAAGCCCACTTCTTATCCTCTTTATTTAACTTTTTAATAGACTGCGTGACGATAAAAGCCCGCTCCCCTGCATGGTTTATTCGTTTGATTGATTCTGAACCAAGACCTGCATCACTACAATAAATAAATTTGGTACAGCCGAAATCCTGAAGTACTTTTGTCTCTAATGGTCTCAGGGAAGTTTGTTCATTTGCGTTTCCTGGGAATAGTGAAAAAGCAAGTGGAATACCATCTCCATCCATGAACATTCCCATTTGGATGATTGGATTTGGGCGATGTTCTTTGCTTTTTCCGTACTTCTTGTCACCGTCTTCCTGTTCAATCTCAAAATAGTAATTCGTACAATCATAGTAGAGGATCTTATCATTTCTTTTTCCTAGAAGATGGCTGTTTTTATATACTTCTGATTGGATAAAATCAGCTTCATTTCCAAGAACATCTAAGGAACGATATAGGTCGTGCAATTGATAAGAAGGTTTTTCTAAAAACTCAGAAGCCATCTTGTAAGAAGAACGTTTACTGGTTGGATCAAGTATCCTTGCATAAATAAGATCCGAAAGGATTGCATTAATGTCGTATTTGAATTTATATTTATCTCTTAATTTCCGGCATGTCTTATCAAGCTGAAGTCGATAATAATAGGCTTGTGGGAAAAGATACCCACCACGATAAAGAACCTGTTGGTTGTAATCAAGTTTCTGATCAGAGTGGAAAGTGATAGGAACAGCTTTTGCTTGTTGTTCTTTTTTATATTTTATAGTTTCCAAACGTGCCTCTTCTTTTGCCCATTTCATAACGTCATCACGAGTCGGTCCATGCTCGATGAAAAGTTCTTTGAGTGTTCCAAGCTTTCGTACATTAACAGAAGTACTTTTTCCTTTATTGTTAATGTAACTTTTTTGCGATATAAAAGGATTCAGAATTTTTTGATTTTGACGTAGTTACTTTCATGGCAAATCCCTCCTGGATATAGTATATCATACACTACATAATATTGCTGGATAATACTATAAAATAAAACAGAAAATTTGACACAAAAAAAAGCAGGTATTATGAGGCCTGCAAACATTTTTTTCAATATTCAACTGTCAAACTCCCGTGGAGATTCTGCTTTAGAGTGAAATTGGACAAAGCAAATGTGTTAAGATAAAAAGAAATAGACAGTCAGTACACACCTATGGTACAATGAGACAACAAAAATATCAGGTGTGCCCGATATTCGGAAGACTGCCAAAAAAGGTTCTTACAATGTAGAAGAGCCTTTTTTGGCAGTCTTTTGTTTCATAGGAAAGTGCGTCCCATGGAACAGGAACGCCGGTAAAAGGAGAATAGTATGTATTTAATGGTTGATAATTATGATTCTTTTGTGTATAACCTTGCCTGCTATTTGCAGGAATGTGGAGAACAGGTGGAATTAGTAAGAAATGATAAGATTACAGCAAAAGAAATAGAAAGAATGTTGGAGACGGGAAATTTGGAAGGGGTAGTGATTTCTCCTGGTCCTAAAAGTCCAAAAGACTGTGGAAACTGCGGGGAGATTGTGGAAAAGCTGGCTGGAAAAGTCCCTGTTTTGGGGATATGTCTGGGACATCAGATTATAGGACATGTATTTGGAGCAGAGATTCATAAAGGGGAGCGACCCATGCATGGAAAAGTTACGAAGATTGTCACCAATGGGAATGGGCTTTTTGAAGGGCTGCCAACTGCCTATGAAGTAACCAGATATCATTCGCTGGTTGTAGGAAATGAAAATTTCCCTGAGATTCTTGAAGTGGATGCCAGCACAGAAGACGGGGGAATTATGGGAATTCATCATAAAGAATTTCCAATCTATGGCGTGCAGTTTCATCCGGAGGCTGTGCTTACCCAGTATGGACATGAATTGCTGGAGAATTTTGTAAAAATAAGTAAGGAATGGTGGAACAGACATGAAAACCAAAGTAAGTAAACTGGATTTTTATAAAAAAGCAGAGGATATTTTTGAATGCCACAAAAATGAGCCCATGGCGGTTTTTCTGGACTCTTCTTTGGAAAACCAACTGGGACGGTATTCTGTGATTGGTTTAAAACCATATTTGATTTTAAAAGAAGAAGACGGTACTTTTTTTGAAAATGGAGTACAAAGCCAGGGAACCCTGGAGGCAGCGTTAAAGGAATATCTGAATCAATACAAAGAGGAAAATCCCACGTCTTTGCCTCTGATTTCCGGGGCTGTGGGATATTTTTCCTATGACTATGGGAGAAAATTTGAAAAGATAGAGAGCCGCCACGGGAAAAAATTAAATATGCCGGAGGCGCTGTTTGTGTTTTATGATTTTTTTATTATAGAAGACAAATTAGAGAAGGCGTTGTACCTTACAGCACGGGGAGAAACAGAGGATGCAGACAGCGGCATGCAGCGTCTGGAGGAGGAAATCAGAAGCTGCAGGATAGCAGAAAAGCCGGATAAGCATGGAAATCTGGCTTCTTTTGTTCCTAATTTTTCCAAGGAAGATTATAAGCAGGCTATTGACCAGATGATTTCTTATATTGTAGAAGGGGATATTTACATTGCGAATATGACGCAACAGCTTACCATAAACAGCAAAAAAGAGCCTTATGAAGTATACCGTTATTTAAGAACTTATAATCCGGCGCCTTTTGGGGGATTTTTCCAGTGTGGAGATTTCCAGATTGTAAGCGCTTCTCCTGAGCGGTTTATGCAGGTAAAGGATGGAAACATTGAAACCAGACCCATTAAGGGAACCAGGAAAAGAGGAGAGACCGAAGAGGAGGATGCGCGCTTGAAGGAAGAACTTAGAAATTCCTCAAAGGATCGCAGTGAGCTGTTAATGATTGTGGATTTGGAGAGAAATGATCTGAACCATATCTGTGAACCGGGAAGTGTGTGTGTTACAGAACATTTTGCAGTAGAGACTTATGCTACTGTTTTTCATCTGGTAACTACCATTGTAGGGAACTGCGTCAGGGATTTAGCGCGGTAGACTTGATACCCGCGGCATTTCCGGGGGGCTCTATTACCGGAGCTCCTAAGATACGGGCCATGGAGATTATTGATGAGTTGGAACATGACAGACGGAATTTGTACACAGGCTCTATGGGGTATTTTTCCTTTGACGGGAATTGTGACTTTAACATTGTGATTCGGACAGCAGTACATCAGGATGGCGCCTATCATCTTGGCGTTGGAGGGGGCATTACCTGTGAATCAGATTTGGAATTTGAATATGAGGAAACCCTGCAGAAAGCCAGGGCAGTTCTGGAAGCACTTTGGGAGGAAGAATAAATGATTCAGGAAGATGACGGATATTTTTTTGGACTGGGAGCATTTGAAACCATTGCTGTGGAGAATGGAACTCCGGTACTCCTTGAGAAACATTATGCAAGACTTTATCAGGCAGCGGTATTTCTGGGACTCTCCCTTTGCAAAGAGCAGATTGAAGAGGAGGTAGGGAAGGCTCTTGAAAAACCTGAAATGCAGACCGGAAGAAACGTGATGAAAATCACAGTCTCTCAGAAAAATTTAATGGTAACAACCAGGGAAAATACATACCAAACGGCAGATTATGAGAAGGGGTTTACAGCAGCGTATGCAAAGACACGCAGAAATGAAACCTCACCCTTTACTTATCATAAAACCTTTAATTATGGAGACTGTATTTTGGAAAAGAGAAAAGCAAAAGAAGCGGGAATTCAGGAGCCGGTTTTTTTAAATACAAAAGGGGAAATAGCAGAGGGAGCCACCACCAATATTTTCTTTGTGCAAAAAGGGAAGCTTCTGGCGCCGCCCCTTGGGTGCGGTATGCTTCCGGGAATTTTGCGGCAGTATTTGTATGAAACCTATGAAATACAGGAGCAGATTTTGCTTCCGGAAATGGTGGAGACTTTTGATGAAATGTTTGTGACAAACTCTCTGCTTGGGATTATGCCTGTGAGACAACTGGAAGATTTTGTATTTCCGGGTATGGAGGTGGGAAGAAAACTGCTGAAGGAGTATTGCAAAGAATTCTTTTTTGCATAGTACGTGCATACACTTGGGTAGAGCGTATCAGATGAGCTGTTTATTATCTGTAGCTGCGGGGAGGGAATGTCATGTATGAAACATTAACGCAGCAGGAAGTATGTGATGCTTTAGGTACAAATGAGAAAAATGGTTTATCAGATGCACAGGCCAGAGAGCGGTTGAAACAGGATGGCACAAATATCCTGAAGAAAACAAAAGAACATACTGTCTGGGATATGATTCAGGAACAGTTAAATGATCCAATGATTTTCATTTTGTTTCTGGCTGCTTCTATTTCTATTTTGCTTCGTGAATTTAGCGATACAGCAATTATTCTGGCTGTCATTACCTTAAATACCACTGTTGGGGTGATACAGGAGGGTAAGGCTAAGAAAGCCATGGAAGCCTTAAAGAATATGACAGCTCCCACAGCCATTGTAAAACGAAATGGAGCTTATGAGAAAATTCCGGCAGACCAATTGGTAAAGGGAGATATTGTGAAATTAAAAGCCGGAAATCAGGTTCCGGCAGACTTGCGGCTGCTTCAGGTTCAGGGGCTTTCTGTCAATGAATCTGCCCTTACAGGAGAATCTCTGCCTGTGGCAAAAAATGCAAAACCACTGGAGGCTGGACTGCCCATGGCAGAAAAGAAAAATATGGCATATATGTCTACAGAGATTATGAAGGGCAGTGCAGAAGGCGTGGTTACAGCTACCGGAATGGACACGGAGCTTGGGAAAATTGCAGATATGATGGGAGAGCACCAGGGAGAATTAACGCCTCTTCAGAAACGTCTGGGAGACCTGGGGAAATTGCTGAGTGTAGCTGCAGTTGTATTGTGTGTGTCTTTATTCCTTTTGGGGCTTTTCCAACACCGGAACCTTCTGCAAATGCTCCTTTTGGCAATCTCTCTGGCAGTGGCAGCCATTCCAGAGGGACTTCCGGCAGTTGTGACCATTGTGTTAGCTCTTGGTGTTGCCAGAATGGTAAAGGTAAACACCATTATCCGCAAATTACCCGCAGTAGAAACACTGGGATGTGTTGGCGTTGTCTGTTCCGATAAAACAGGGACTCTTACAGAAAATAAAATGAAGGTAACCCAGCTTTATGGAAATGACACCATACTGCCGGTTTCCAAGGTAAGAAAAAGGGAGTGTCCAAGGCTGGCGCAGGGATTCCTTTTGTGTAATAACAGTGTTTTGGGAAAACAGGAAATCGGCGATGCTACAGAACTTGCCCTCCTTCATATGGGAAAAGAACTGGGATATGACAAAGAACAGTTGGCGTGGCAGTATCCAAGAGTCATGGAAATTCCTTTTGAATCTGAAAAAAAATATATGGCGACCGTACATAAAGATAGCGGACATGAGACAGTCTATGTAAAAGGCGCCTGTGATTATATTTTAGAGCGCTGTACTTATGTGCAGAAAAAAGACCATACAGAACCCATGACCCAGGCTGCCAAAATGAAAATCCGCATGGCAATGGAAACTATGGCAAGGGATGGACTTCGGGTGCTTGCTCTTGGATATCGCGAGCGGGTTACTGGACATTCAGAAGAGGAGCTTATCAATCATCTGGTTTTTGCAGGAATGGCAGGGATGATTGACCCGCCTAAGAAAAAGGTAGCGCAGTCTGTAAAAACCTTGAAAAAAGCAGGCGTTCAGGTGGTGATGATTACCGGAGATTATAAGGATACTGCCTTTGCAGTTGCCAGGAAGATAGGGATTGCAGATTCTATAGAACAATGTATGACAGGCAGGGAACTGGAGGAAATCAGTGATGCGGCTTTTGCCAGACGTATGAAGAACATTCGGGTTTTTGCCAGAGTAACACCGGCTCATAAGGTGCGTATTGTTCAAAGATTCAAGGCAAATGGAAAAATTGTGGCTATGACCGGGGACGGGGTAAATGATGCGCCTTCTCTTCAGACAGCAGATATTGGAATTGCCATGGGAAGAAACGGAACAGACGTGGCAAAAAATGCAGCCGATATGATTCTCACAGATGATGATTTTTCTACCATTGAAAAAGCCATGGCAGAGGGCAGGGGCATTTATGTGAACATTAAAAAATCCATTCTTTTCCTGCTTTCCTCTAACTTTGGAGAGATGATTACCATGTTCCTGGCAGTGCTTTTGGGGCTGCCATCTCCTTTGAAAGCCAGTCATATTCTGTGGGTAAATCTGATTACAGATTCCCTTCCGGCGCTGGCGCTGGGGGTGGATAAAAATAACACAGAAATCTTAATGAAGAAAAAGCCAAGAGAGCCAGAAGAAGGACTGTTTGCTCATGGGGGATGGATGTTTACCGTTTTTTACGGGATTTTGATTGCCGGGCTTACTTTATATGCATTTCATCTGGGCGGGCAGACTTATGCGTTTACTGTTCTTGGGGTTTCCCAGCTTTTTCATGCCATAGGTATGCGGGACAGAGACTGTTCTGTGTTTCGGATGAATCACCTGGAAAATCCATTGATGATTCTGGCCTTCTGCTGGGGCTTGGGCTTCAGATTATGGTAACGGAAATCCCTTATTTTGTGTCACTTTTCCATACAGCAAGACTTACCTTTGGGGAATGGAAGCTGTTACTCTGCATTTCAGCAGTACCTCTTCTCATGCATGAACTTTTATTGATACCGCGAAGGATTTTCGGAACAAGAAAAAACCAGTAAGAGAGTAAAATGCAAGAAGAGTGTGAAAAAGTTGCATATCAAAATAGGAAAAGGATATTTAAAAGAAGAAAATGCAGGAAATGCTTGACATAAAATCATATCTTGGAATACAATAGATTGCAACGAATAAAAAACCAGGAGGAAAGCCATGACACCGTACAGAGAACTCAGCAAAGAACAGTTACAGGCCATGAAAGCGATTTAGAACAACAGTTTGAAGAAGTAAAAGCAAAAGGATTAAATCTGGATATGTCCAGAGGAAAACCATCTAAACAGCAGTTAGAGCTGGCTATGGATATGCTGGAAGAATTGAAAAGTACAGATAAATTAAAAAGTGAAGCAGGAGTTGACTGCCGTAATTATGGCCTTCTGGATGGTATTCCGGAAGCAAGACGCCTGTTAGGAGAGATGACAGAAGTAACTCCGGATAATATTGTGATTTTTGGAAATTCCAGTTTAAATGTCATGTTTGATACAATATCCCGTTCTATGACTCATGGTGTATGTGGAAGCACTCCATGGTGCAAGCTGGATAAGGTAAAATTTCTGTGTCCTGTTCCGGGATATGACAGACATTTTAGAATTACAGAGTATTTTGGAATTGAAATGATTAATGTTCCCATGACTGCAGAGGGACCGGATATGGATATGGTGGAAGAACTGGTAAGTTCTGACCCTGCCATTAAGGGAATCTGGTGTGTGCCGAAATACTCTAATCCACAGGGCATTACCTATTCCGCAGAAACAGTAAAACGATTTGCAAGATTGAAACCAGCGGCAGAGGATTTCCGCATTTATTGGGATAACGCTTATTGTATTCATCATCTCTATGATGATAAACAGGACTTTCTCCTTGAAATTCTGGATGAATGTGAAAAGGCAGGAAACCCTGATTTAGCCTACAAATTTGTGTCTACTTCTAAAGTAAGCTTTCCGGGTTCCGGTATTGCGGCGGTTGCAGCATCCACCAGAAACCTGGATGATGTGAGAAAACACATGGCAGTACAGACCATTGGCCATGACAAAATTAATCAGCTTCGTCATGTGCGCTTCTTTGGCGGTATTGTGGGCATGCATAAGCATATGAAGAAACATGCAGACATCCTCCGTCCGAAATTTGAAATGGTGGAGCATACTCTGGAAAAAGAACTGGGCGGCGCAGAAATCGGCACCTGGACAAAACCAAATGGAGGTTACTTTATTTCCTTTGATGCACTGGACGGATGTGCAAAGAAAATCGTGGCAAAGGCAGCCCAGGCAGGGGTAAAAATGACAGAAGCCGGCGCTACTTACCCATATGGTATTGACCCCCATGACAGCAATATCCGTATTGCCCCAAGTTTCCCAACCGTAGAGGAATTAAAGACAGCAACAGAAATTTTTGTGCTGAGTGTGAAGCTGGTAAGCATTGAAAAGCTGTTACAGGAAAACTAAAGAAGAAAAGCAGCGATTTATACTGAGAGAGGGACTGTGGTACGAAGTGCAGCAGTCTCTTTCTTTATGGAAAAAAGTGTGGTACAATAATCACACGTTGTGGGATAAATAAGAAATCAGGAAATCTCACAGCCAGGTAACATATTAACACAAAGCAATAAGGGGAAATGTATATGGCAAAAAAAGAAATCTAAGAAGGGAAAAAACAAGAAAGCGAAGAAAATTGTTCTGGGAGTGTTAGTTGCATACGTGCTGATTCTGGCGCTGGTATATGCCGGAGGCGTGTTTTACTATTCTAAACACTTTTATTCCGGCTCTAAGATTAATGGATTTGACTGCGCTGGCAAGACGGTGAAGGAAGTGGAAAAGGACATTAAGAGTCAGATTGCTTCCTATGACTGGTGATTCAGGAGCGGGAGGACAAGACAGAGACCATCAGTGCGGCAAAGATTGGTATGGAGTATGTGATGATGGGAAGATTAAGGAATTAAAGAAACAGCAGAATCCGTTTACCTGGTTTCTTTCTTTTGCTCATGCCAAAGATTATACCATGTCTGCAACGACAACCTATGATGAAGCAGCGGTAAATGCGGCAGTGGACCAGTTAACAGCAGTTCAGGAAGAAAATATGGTGAAACCTGCCAATGCCCATTTGGAAGTAACAGAAAATGGATACGAAATTATCCCGGAAACCGTGGGAACGGAACTGGACAAGGAAAAAGTAAAAGCAACCGTAAAGGATGCTATAGCAAAAGGAGCATCCAAGGTGAATCTGGAGGAAGCAGGATGCTATACCAGTCCGGAGGTTGTAAGTACAGATGAAAATCTGGTGAAGCAGCGCGACCAGGGAAATGCATTTTTAAACGTAACGGTTACCATTGATTTTGCGGACAGGCAGGAAATCGTGGATAAAGAAGTTATGAAAGACTGGCTTGTTGTCAATGAAGAAGGGAATATTGACCTGAGCCATGAGAAAGCGAAAGCTTATGTACAGGAATTAAAGTATGAATATGATACCTTTGGGACATCCAGACCATTTACTACAGCAGATGGACAAAATATTACCGTTTCTGGCGGTGATTATGGATGGGTCATTGCGCCAAATGATACCACCACCAAGATTCTGGATGCAATTAAAAGCGGACAGTCTCAAACCATTACACCGGAATATACATACACTGCATACCGCAGGGAAAAAGATGAGATTGGAGATACTTATGTGGAAATCAGCCTTTCCAAACAGCATATGTGGTTCTTCAAGGACGGACAGCTTCTGGTATCTACAGATGTTGTAACAGGAAATCACAATAAAGGCTGGGATACTCACACAGGTGTTTATGCCATTATGTATAAAGAAAGAGACGCTACTCTGGTTGGTGAGGGATATAACTCTCATGTAAATTATTGGATGCCGTTTTATGCTAACACAGGTATTCATGACGCCACCTGGAGAAATAGTTTTGGCGGTTCCATTTATATGAATGATGGTTCTCATGGCTGCGTGAATACACCGTATGAGAATGCAGAGAAAATTTATAACAACATAGAAAAAGGTGTGCCGGTTGTGGTATACAATTAGAAGAAAACCTTTGAAAAGGAGAACAATATCAATATGAATATAGTAGTTTTGGCAGGAGGAAACAGCACAGAAAGGGAGGTTTCCATTTCATCAGGTCAGGGAGTTTGTCAGGCATTAAGAGAAAGAAATCACAAGGCAATTTTAGTAGATGCTTATTTTGGAAAAGAATCCATGGAAGGAGAACTTTTTTCAGACAAATATGATACAGAGCAGGCAGCAGCTGGATGAGAAAACAGAGCAGCAACCTTGAAGAAGTTATGAAAACCAGAAAAGAGTTTTTCGGTCCTCATGTATTAGAAATCTGTCAGAAAGCAGATATTGTCTTTCTGGCTCTCCATGGGGCTAATGGAGAAGATGGAAAGGTACAGTCTGTGCTGGATTTAATGGGAATTAAATATACAGGCTGCGGACCTTTAAGCAGCGGAATGGCTATGGACAAAGGGATTACCAAAATGGTATTTGAAGCTAAAGGTGTTCCAACACCGAAGGGAATGACCCTGGAAAAAGGAGAGTGTAGCAGCTATTTATCCGATTATGGCATGGACTTTCCCGTTATTGTAAAACCTTGCTGCGGCGGTTCCAGTGTTGGGGTATGCATTGCCCACAACCAGCAGGAATACGGGGCAGCTCTTATGGAGGCGTTTTCTTACGAAAATCAGGTGGTGGTAGAGCAGTTTATTACAGGAAGAGAGTTTTCCGTAGCAGTTGTGGATGGAAAAGCATATCCGGTGATTGAGATTGCTCCATTGGAAGGCTTTTATGATTACAAAAATAAATACTCAGCAGGCTCCTGCGTGGAAACCTGTCCGGCAGATTTGTCTGCTTCTCTTACCAAAGAAATGCAGATGTATGCAGAAAAAGGTTACGAGGCTTTAAATCTCCAGGCATATGCAAGACTGGATTTCCTTATGGAAGAAGACGGAAGCATGTACTGTCTGGAAGCCAACACACTGCCTGGCATGACACCTACCAGCCTTATTCCACAGGAAGCCAGTGTGATTGGAATGAATTATCCACAGCTTTGTGAAAAACTTATTGAAGTTTCTCTGAAAAAATATCAGTAGGAGATCAAAAAGGGATTCAGGAGGAAAAGCAATGAAGAATCTGACACTTGAACATATTGCCAAAGCCTGTGAAGGGATTTATGTTGGACCAGAGGAGAAGAAACATCTGGAGGTCCAGAGCATTTTCACAGACAGCAGAAAAGCAGAAGAAGGCGGCTTATTTGTGCCTATTAAAGGTGCAAGGGCGGATGCCCATGATTTTATTGAGGATGTTATGGAAAAAGGCGCTCTGGCAACCTTATCAGAAAGAGACCTGGGCGGAAAGCCTTATCCCTACATTTTAGTAAAATCTTCTCTTCAGGCAGTGAAGGATATTGCAGAATATTATCTGGAACAGCTTAACATTCCAGTGGTTGGAATTACAGGAAGCGTGGGAAAGACAAGCACAAAGGAAATGATTGCAGCAGTTCTTTCCCGGAAATATAATACCTTAAAAACCCAGGGGAATTTTAATAATGAACTGGGACTGCCCCTGACGGTTTTCAGACTGAGACAGGAACATGAAATTGCAGTGCTGGAAATGGGAATCAGCGACTTTGGAGAAATGCACCGTCTGGCAAAAATAGCAAAACCGGACACCTGCGTAATTACCAATATCGGTCTGTGCCATTTGGAATTTTTGAAATCAAGAGACGGGATTTTAAAGGCAAAAACAGAGATTTTTGATTTCCTGAAGCCAACAGGACATGTTATCTTAAATGGTGATGATGATAAATTGGTCACAGTAGAAGAGGTAAAAGGCATAAAACCAATGTTCTTTGGAATTGAAAATAAAGGTGGAATTTGGGCAGATGAAATCAAACCAGAAGGGTTGAAAGGCATTTCCTGCTGTATTCACACAGAGAAGGGCAGCTTTTCTGTGTTGATTCCTATTCCGGGACATCATATGGTCTATAATGCTTTGGCAGGAACTGCTGTGGGACTGACCTATGGTCTGAATCTGGAGGAAATTAAGGCAGGAATTGAGAGTCTGCAGCCGGTAAGCGGAAGATTCCATATTATTGACACAGGGAAATATACCGTAGTGGATGACTGCTACAATGCCAACCCGGTTTCCATGAAAGCTTCGTTGGATGTACTCACAGACGCCTGGGAAGAAAAGTGGCAATCCTGGGCGATATGGAGAACTGGGAAAAGAAGAAGTGGAAATGCACCGGGAAGTAGGTGTGTATGCTGCTTCCAAAAATCTGGATTTGCTTATTTGCGTGGGAGAATTGTCCCAGTATATGGCAGAGGCGGCCAGACATGCAGCGCCTACAAAAAATATACTGCATTTTAAGACAAAAGAGGAATTGCTGCAGGAGCTTGGGGGAGTGCTGCAGGAAGGTGATACGGTTCTGGTAAAGGCATCCCATTTCATGGGATTTGAAGATGTGGTGAAGGGGCTGTGATTGAACATGTACATTTTCCACATATCAAAATTGAATTTGATGAGTTGTTTGATTCCTAAAATTTATTTCCTGGACATATAGAAGAGTTTTAAGAGAATGGGGCTGTCGAACTAATTTCTTAGTGCGACAGCCCTAGGTGATTAAAGGCAGCCGGAGAATTTTCCAAAGTTTCTTCAATATATCTGTTTAATGACATCTGATGTGTTGTTGTATAGATGACAAGTCTTTTATGGAGGTCTGGAGAAATTCGGATGTTAAAACTTCCTTTGTAAGCAACTTCTGGTTCCTTTCCTTCTGATTTACAGGTTTCAAGATAATCATCAATAGCTCCATGAAAATCATCCAGAAGATCTTTCGCATTTTCTCCTTCGTAAGAAATAAGGGAACGAATCCCCATGACTTTACCATAGAAAATGCCATCTTCTTCTGAAAATTCAACACTGCCAAGATAGCCTTTATATTGGATCGTATTATTCATATGAGACCCTCCTGTTCTAGAATTTCTAACAACTGTTTAATCTGGTAAGCTTTTAATTCTTTTTGTGGGTGCGGTTTGTGAAGTAAAATGCTGCCATGTTCATCATTTGTGAATATGATACGGGAACCACTTGTTTTGCCCTTGTTTGAGCGAATATAGTCTAAATAATTAAGTAATGTTTCAGCATCATCAAAAGTGAAATCTTTCGGTTTTGATTTTAATCGTTGAATTAGTTTTTCCTTTTGTCCCATAGTCTATTCCTCCGTTATTTATAGTATACATCATAGTACGTAAAAGTGCAACTGAAAATAGTTGCAAATGGATATGAGAAACAACAGACTCTTTTTATTGTACGAAAGATGTAAAAAAAAATTATATGTGCAAGTGTATAGAGTTAAAAGAATTTATACGGGTAAAACTATACAAGTGATATAATTTTTCATCAAAAGAAAACAGTAGGAGGACTAAAAACTGAAAATGAAAAGTAGAGGTTATCTATTACCATAATCGCATTGCAATAAAGCCATCTTACGGTGGCTGTTTTGAAAATTGAATATGTAGACAAAGTTATAGGTTATTCCGTTGCTGACTTGATGCGGTAACCTTGAAACTGAGCCATTAAAATAGCCTGCTCAACCGTGATTTCACGGGTTGTCGGAAGAATATCAGATTTTTGTGGTAAACCACAGACATTTTTTAAAGATGAGATTTCGAAAGAAGAACTGATGAAACGAATTAAAGCCAGATTTGGAGATAGGGGAGAAGAATTAGCAGAGGTATTTCAAGAGACTTATCCAGAGAAAAATTTAGCTGATTTACTTACATTGGATACAGTATTTCGTTGTCCTACTAAAAAGTTTATAAAAGAGTTTGCAAAATCAGGAGGCAAAATCTATTCGTATCTTTTTACTTTGGAGTTTCCTTATCAGCATGGAAAGACAGCATGGCATTGTTCGGATATACCATTTGTATTTCATAATACAGAGCTAGTTCCTGTAACGAATATACCAGAGATTTCAGATAAACTGGAAAAGCAGATGTTTGATGCGGTTATTCATTTTGCAGAGACAGGAAATCCTAATCATTCAGGAATCCCACAATGGCCTGTATCTACAGAAGAAAGAGAAGCAACCATGATTTTTGACAGAGTTTGTACAGTGCGCTTTAATTTTGATGATTATTTATTAGAATTACATAAAAAAGCTCTTCCGAACTTGACACTGGCAAATATAGAACAAGAAGATGATCAAATACAACATTAATGTTAATTAAAGGATGGTCAATGAATCGATAGAGTTTGATTCATTGACCATCTCTTCTATTCCACCATTTCCCGATTCTTCTTCAACATCTCCAAAATAATCCCCTGTGTATACGCTCCCAAGCGTTTCTTGTCCTCTCTTGAAAGTTCTTCCGGATAAATGGGCTTTCCGTATTCCACAACCACCTTACATGGTTTGATTTTCGGGAAATGATTCTCAAAAATCTCCGCGGAGTTGCTGATAGCCATGGGAATAATGGGGCAGCCTGATTTAGTGGCAATTTTAAAACTTCCGTCATGGAAAGGAAGGAGTTCCAGCTCGTCTGTACCCTTATTTCTGGTTCCTTCCGGGAAAATACAGATAGAAATTCCGCTTTTTACTTTTTCAATGGCGGTGAGAATGGTTTTCATGCCCTCTTTGATGTCTTTTCTGTCCAGGAAAAGGCAGTGAAGATAACGCATCCAGGTGGAGAGCAGAGGGATAGGTTCCATCTCTTTTTTGGCAACATAGCCTGTCAGGTCAGGACACAAAACATAGGTGAGAAGAATATCAAAAAAACTTCTGTGATTTCCTATGTAAAGTACAGCCTGGTCTTTTGGCACGTTTTCGTGACCGATAATGGTGATATCTGCGCCTGTAACTTTTAGGATAAATTTAAAAACAGTCTGGATAATCCGAAGAGAGCTGATATCTTTTGCTCTGCGGTTAAATTTTCCAACAACCCATTCTGCCAGAAGAATAGGAATGGATAAAATCAGATATCCAATGACGCAGATGCAGACAATAATAAAACGTATCATAATTTCTACATCCTTTCCTTACATATGCATGTTCCTTCATTATAATGAATCCATAAGGAAGATGCAAGCAAAATCAGGGGCATAATCAGGTAAAATCCTGCATACATTTAGGATAAGACTGGCAAAGTGAAGGCGGCAGTAAGATAGTGAAAAAATGGACGGCAGGGATTCTGCTGATAGTGATGTGCTGCAGTTTGTGGGGGTGCAGCATTGAAAAGGTAAGGGCAAAAGATGGGGTAAAGCCGGAGTATACGGTTATGAAGGAAGAGGATTTCCCAGATAAAGTCAGGGAACTGGTGGAGCAGAACCGGGAAAAGGAGTTTCAGATGACCTATCAGGATAATGGATTTCTATATTTAATGAAAGGGTACGGAAAGCAGGAGACAGGGGGCTATAGTATTCAGGTTCAGGATTTGTCACTTTGGGACAATGCCATACATCTGGAAACCATGCTTCTTGGGCCGGAAGAAGGGGAAGAACTAACTGGCGAGCCTTCTTTTCCCTGTCTGGTGATTAAGATGAAATATCGGGAAGAACCGGTAATATTTGAATAAGAAAAGGAGTCTTAGTGTGGAACTGATTACAAAGAAAATGCAAATGCTGGAAAGAAAATGTGAAGCAGTGAATCAGATTACCTTTGATGAGGATTTTAATGTGCCGGATGTAAAGCCTGATATTGGACGGATGATACAGAAAAAGGGCGAAATACAAATTGAAGATATTCAGATTTCTCAGGGAAAAGCATTTCTTTCCGGAGCGCTTATGGTGTCTCTGCTTTATGTCAGTGACAGTGAAGAGAGAAAGATTTACAGCCTCAGGGGAAACCTGCCACTAGGGGAAACCATGAATCTGGAGGGGCTGGAAAACGGAGATAAGGTGCAGTTAAAATGGGATATTGAAGATTTAAGTGTGCAGTTGATTCATTCAAGAAAAATAAATATCAAAGCCCTGGTGACCTTTACTGCTTATGTGGAAGAAGTGCGCCAGTTGGAGCTTCCCATAGGAGTGGAGGATGGGGAAATTTCCCAAAAGAAACAGGATTGTTCTGTAATGTGTACCGCTGTACATAAAAAGGATATTATGCGGGTAAAAGAGGACATAGATTTAAGCTCTAACAAGCCGGATATTTATGAGCTTTTATGGAATACCGTAGAAATCCGCGGTCTGGATATCAGAGCAGAAACAGATAAAATCGGGGTAAAGGGTGAATTATTCCTTTTTGCACTGTACCGTGGTAATGATGACACCAATTCTCTTCAATGGCTGGAACATTCCGTACCCTTTTATCAGGAAATGGAGTGCCAGGGATGCTCAGCGGATATGATTCCAAATGTGGAAATTGCCATGCCACAAAGTGATTTGAAGGTAAAGCAGGATGACGATGGGGAAGAGCGGATACTTGGAGTAGATGCGGTTCTGGAACTGGAAATGAAGCTGTATGAGGAAGAAGAACTTTCTCTTTTAACAGATGTGTATACGCCGGTGAGAGACTGCAGGGCAGTCCGGGAAAATTACAAATTAGAAAGTCTGTTGGTAAAGAACTTTTCAAAATGTAAGGTAAATGACCGGGTGAAGGTGGAAAACAGCCAGGGGAAAATTCTTCAGATTTGCCACAGTGACGGAACGGTAAAGGTTGACAGCACTCAGATTGTGGAGAATGGTATTTTAGTGGAAGGAATTGTGCAGGTGCGGATTCTCTATATTATTGGAGATGATGAAATGCCTTTTTATTCCATGGAAACCATGATTCCGTTTAGCCATGTGATAGAGGCAGAGAGTATTACAGAGAATTGTGTGTATCATTTGAGGGCAGATCTGGAGCAGTTGTCTACCACTATGATTGATAGTGATGAAATAGAAGTGAAAATTGTTATGAACTTAAATGCTGTGGTATTCAGGCAGACAGATACAGGCATTATTCAGCGAATTGAAGAGCAGGAGCTGGACAGAGAGAAGCTCCGCAGTATGCCTGGAATTGTAGGATATCAGGTACAGCCGGGGGATTCTCTTTGGGATATTGCCAAGAAGTTTTATACTACTATAGATACCATTGTTCAGTTGAACGGGTTGGAAAGTGAGCGGGTGAAGCCTTATGATACCTTGATTTTGATGAAAAAAAGTGGAGAGGTAAAGGGAAAGTGCGGTTGCACTGAACAAAGTGCCGGACGGTTCCAGTAATCTTTTAGATTTAAGACTGGAATCGTCTGGCATTTTTTGTTTTTCAGGAAAAAGTTCGGGAAATTTCTTTCCTTTATTAGATAGATAAAGTATAATGTGATTACAAAAAATAGCAGTAGGGAAGGATATCAATTATGGAAAATACGAAAAAAAGAGAAAAAACCATCTATGATGATTCTTTGTCTGGAATCTTTTTTCACTCAGGGCTTATGCTGTTTGTTATGCTGCTGATTGCCTGTGCAGCGATAGGAGCGGTTGTGTTTTTTACAAGGCGCTCTGATTACAAGGAAGGGATAAAACTGATATTTTTCTGTCTGCTTATGGTAATACCCTGTTCTTATCTACTTCCGTTGGCTAGTTTGATAAAAGTTTGGAAACAGGAGCGTAGTCTGGGGATATATTGGAAAAACCGGACAGACCAGGAACTTCCGGAATGGGAAAGAGATTGGTATCTGACCTGTGACAGAGCCGGCTTTATACTTGTTCACAGAGCCTATATCAGGCATATGAAAGGTTCAAAGGCAGAGATAGAGGATACAGGAAGCTACAACAGGGGAAAAGCTTACTGCGCAGTGTTTGAGGACATGAATGGGAAGATTCGTTCCTTGAAATTTTCTTCAGAATCAGTAGAAAAGGAATTTCAGCAGTGGTACAAAAAAGAGCCATATGACAGGGGGAATAAGTAGCATGAAGGAAAAAGTTTAACACAAGCAACATAGAAAATCTTATGAGAAAGGGCTGGATATGCAGGAATATTATAAAATATATGTTCCCTGTTCCAAAGAAGAATTGCTGAATCGGATTAAGCAAACCACAAAACCGTTAAGTTTTTCCAATCAGGCTTATAAAAATATGATACTTGCAACGTACAGGGAAGAAAATGAGACATTGTGTATCGGATATGCAGCAGGTGGTATGACAGGGGGAGGTTGGGAAATGCTTCAGACGCATGTAAAGAGCTATGGACAAGATGTAATGTTGGAAGGCAGGTTTGTCATTTTGCCATACATAAAAAGAGGCGCACAATTTTTTCTGCTTATAATGATTTTCCTTGTATTCGTTTTTTCTAAAGGAGATATTTTAATTTTGGCAGAAGTGCTTATTTTCTTTATTTTCCCATTGTTTATGTTGTATAGAAATATTTCAGCTATAGGAAAATGTGAAGAAGGGCGCCAATTAGTTTTGACATATCTTGAAAATATACTGCATGCAAAGATAGAAGTAGAAGAAGCAAATGAATGATTCGTATTATAAACAGGAGGTCAAGATGAAAAAACAAGATGAAGTATTAGAAAAAAATGAGGAAATAAGTGAGGCAGAGGTTGTCGAAAGGGAAAAAGTGTTTTTGGATAGGATTCGCGGCTATAGGAATAGCATTTGCATTTTTACTGCTTGGTATAGCGCTTCAAAACAGAGATTACCCATGGTAGATCCAGTCATAGCAATAGGCGCCGGAGGCTTTGGCATACTTGCGCTCATATTAATTTTCAAAAACTATTCTTATGCAATGTATGATGAAGCTGTTAAAATGGATAAAAAATATGACAGTCAGGAACTTTATAGGATTCCGCTGTCTGACATGAACAGTATAAAACAAAAATTTTTAAATCATCAATTTGAATTACAGGAGGACGGATGGCTTTTTAAAAAAGAATTTTCTGCATTAAAGGATTCGGTTTCTTATTGTGTTCGTGTTACAGAAGGAAATGATATGGAAGAAATTTTAAATTGGCAGCTTGACCATATTGATATGAACACAAAAAAAGGAAGTAATTTTTGTCTGATTATTTTTGCGTATATGGACGAGATTTCAGAGGAGGCAAAAGCATTTGTAAAAAATTATGGAAAGAATATGATTGTTTCTGAGAATGTACTGGACCCTTACAGGCAAATGACAGCGATTTTGGTTGCTGTAGACAAGCAAAATCTGGATGGATGGTATATGGATATTGGTAAGAAGCATAAAATATCCTTATATGCGCATGGATGCCGCTTGATTAAGAAATGCCTGGGCATTGTATAGGAAAAAATATAAACAAAGCTTTAAAGGCGCTGCAAAAGAGAGTTTGCAGCGTTTGTTTTTGCTTCCGTTGTTGCAATACGGAAACAGCCATGTTACAATGAAAAAAAATTCAGAAAGAAATTCTTCTTTCATTTCTAATGGCTATTCGCCAAATTTTCAGAGATTCAATAAATTTATAGAAGTAGTCTTGTTATTCGTCCTTCTATTCTATTATAATATAGATAACATAAAGAGATTCTCATTGTCTTAAAGAGGACGGAGCAGACTTTGGAGTTAACTTTGCTCTGATTGGAATTGAAAATCAGCAGGAGATTCATTATGCTATGCCCCTTAAAGTGTGGAGATATGATTTTTTAGGGTATGAGGAGCAGCTACAAAAGATAAAGAAGATGCATAGAAGGAAAAAAGATTTATCAGGGCTGAATATCTTTCTGGTTTTTCAAAAAAGGACAGATTAAAGCCCACACTGACTATGGTTTTATACTATGGAAAAGAACATGGGATGGACCAATGTGTCTGGCAGACATGTTGGATTGGAATGCGATTCCAAAAGAAATACAGAATAAAGTTGTAGATTATCCTATTTACATTTTGGATGTACGGAGATTTAGCGGAACAGAGGAATTATGTACCGATGCAAGGCTTGTATTTGGGTTTTTACAAAGGCATGAAAGTCAGAATACCCTGGAACAGTATGTAAGAGACAATCAGGAAGGATTTACAGAATTAGAAGAAGATGCTTATGATATGATTAGCATTCTTACGAATTCCCAGGACCTAATGCCAGATAAACAAGAATACATGAATGAAAGAGGTGAAGTGAATATGTGTAAGGCTTTAGAAGATATGAAGGCATCAGCAATGCAAAAAGGAAAACAGGAAGAACGAGAACAGAGTATTATTATTTTAGTTGAGTCTCTTAGGGAATTGTACATCCCGGAAGAGGATATTTTGAGGAAAATTGAGGAAAAGTATCAATTGACCCAAGAAGAGGCTGCGGAATTTGTAAAAAAATGACGTTGAAAAATAAAAGGTTTTCATATAGAATAAAATGTACTAAATAGAATACAATATACAATGTACAAAATGCCAGGGTCAAAAGGTCATAAACCACGTTGTGCTTGCACATAAGTGATTTTATGCCTTTATGACCCGCCCTAAAATGAGGATAAAAGTGGAGCGTAAGCTTCACGATATCCGAATTTAGGGTAGAATTGTGAGAGCACAAAGTGCGGAACAATTCGTCAGGCATGTTACTTTCATATCTGTGTATACAAAGATAAAACAATTTTCAGGGAGGAAACCACATGAGATTAAGAGCGCTGGCGAAGATAAATCTGGGCCTGGATGTTCTTGGAAGGCGGGAGGATGGTTATCATGAACTGCGTATGATTATGCAGACCATCAATATGTATGACCAGTTGGATATGGAAATCAGCGAAGAACCTGGTATTCGGATTACTACAAATCTTCCGTATGTTCCGGTGAATCAGAACAATCTGGTATATCGGGCAGCGAATATGCTGCTGGAAGAGTTTCAGATAAAAGAAGGTCTTACCGTAGATTTGCAGAAAATGATTCCTGTGGCAGCAGGTATGGCAGGAGGCAGTTCTGATGCAGCAGCAGCTATGATTGGTGTCAACAGGCTCTTCCAGTTGGGACTGTCTGTGAAAGACTTAATGGAACGGGGAGTAAAAATCGGAGCAGATGTTCCCTATTGTCTGTTAAGAGGTACTGCTTTGGCAGAGGGAATCGGAGATAAGCTTCGGGCCTTGCCGGCTTGTCCGGATTGCTATGTGCTGATTGGAAAGCCGGGCATTAGCGTATCTACAAAGTTTGTTTATGAAAATCTCCATGCCAATGAGTTGAAATCCCACCCAAGGATTGATGAAATGCTGGATGCTATTCAGTGGCATAATTTGTATAAAATGGCTGATTTGATGGAAAATGTATTAGAGACCGTTACCATTCCACAGTATCCGATTATTGAGGAAATCAAGAACCATATGAAGGAACACGGGGCTTTAAACGCCATGATGAGCGGAAGCGGTCCTACGGTTTTTGGGCTGTTTGATGACAAAACCTTAGCAGAACAGGCCTGTGAAGCTCTTAGGGAAAGCCGGCTTGCAAGAACGGTATTCCTTACTACGGTGTTTAATAATGGAGGAAGGAGAAAATAATAATGAATCTGGAGATGGAAATGGATGAATATCTGCCTTTGCGTGATGTGGTTTTTAATACTTTGCGAAGAGCCATTTTAAAGGGAGAGTTAAAACCAGGGGAGCGTCTTATGGAGATTACCCTGGCAGATAAGCTGGGTGTGAGCCGGACTCCTATCAGAGAAGCCATTAGAAAGCTGGAACTTGAGGGACTGGTTGTTATGGCGCCCAGAAAAGGGGCAAAGGTGGCATCCATTACAGAGCGGGATTTAAATGACGTTCTGGAAGTAAGAAAGGGAATGGAAGTTCTGGCAATTTCCCTTGCATGCAAGCGGATAACAGGAGAGGAACTAGAGAAACTGGAGACCATAGAGCAAAGCTTTCAGAAATTGATTGAATCAGGAAATCTTACGGAACTGGCAGAGATGGATGTGAAGTTCCATGATACCATTTATCAGGCTACCAATAACCAGAGACTGGTACAGCTTTTAAATAATCTGCGGGAACAGATGTACCGCTATCGTATGGAATATTTAAAGGATATTGCTGTGCGAAGAACACTGGCAGAGGAGCATAAGGCGATTTGTCGGGCCTTGCGGGAGCGGGATGAGCAGCAGGCTGAAGAATATGTGAGTATTCACATTGATAACCAGCAAAAAGCTATTATTCGAAGCTTAAGTCAGGAATAAAAGAAAAACGAATAGAATAAGCGTTATAAGAAATACTAGAAGAGAGGCAAGAGACATGCCTCTCTTTTTTCAGTTTATTGGCAAAAAGGAGGGAAATATAATGAAGGGTGATATTTCGCCTCACATAGAGGAGAATGAAGCATATATCAGGAAACGTTTGGAGAACTGTGATGATTTTATTATCCGTCCCATGCTTCTGGGGGAAGAGAAGAAAATCCGGTGTCTGGTGGTTTATATAGAGGTGGCAGTGAGCAACATGGTTTTGGAGGACTCAGTTATTGGCAAACTGGTAAACCACATGTGGGAAATGCCGGCAGAAGAGATTCTGGAATTTGTACGGGATAATGGCATGGGAATTTCAGATGTGCAGCCCATGGATTCCATGGATCAGGCTTTTGCTTCCATGCTGGCAGGGAATGCTTTGTTTTTCCTGGATGGTTATGCAAGAGCCATTAAGGTATCCAGCAAAGGCTATCCCAATTTAAGCGTTTCCGAAGCCACCAGGGAAAAGGTGCTGCGTGGCTCTAAGGAGGGCTTTACGGATGCTGTTAAGACGAATTCTGCGCTGGTGAGGAAGCGGATAAGGGATACCAGATTAAAAGTGAAACAGAAAACACTGGGAAACAGAAGCCAGACTCTGGTGCAGCTTCTGTATATGGAAGACCTGGTGCGCCCTGAGCTTTTGGAGGATTTGGAGAACAGACTGGATTCTTTTGTGATAGATGGGGTGCTGGATTCGGGGGTGGTGGAACAGCTTACAGAAAGCAACTGGCTATCCCCTTTTCCCCAGTTTCAGACCACAGAAAGACCGGATAAATGTGCAGCGGAAATTTTAAATGGCAGGGTTTTACTTTTGTGCGACCATTCGCCCATGGGAATTTTGCTGCCGGCAGTGTTTAATGATTTTCTCCAGGTCAGTGAGGATTCGTATAACCGATTTGAGATTGTGTCTTTGCAGAGAATCATCCGTTACTGCGCAGTTTTGATTACTCTGCTTTTTTCCGGGACCTATCTGGCAGTGACTAACTTTCATACACAGGTTTTACCTACCAATCTGATTTTATCTTTTTCAGAGGCAAGACAAGGGGTACCCTTTCCTGGAATATTGGAAATTTTATTTATGGAGATTGCTTTTGAAACCATTCGGGAGGCTGGTATTCGGATGCCGGGGCCTTTGGGCGGAACCATTGGAATCGTAGGTGGGCTGATTGTAGGGCAGGCGGCAGTAGAGGCGAATCTGGTGAGCCCCATTGTGGTGGTAGTGGTTGCTGTGACAGCTCTTTGTTCCCTGGCAATTCCAAGTGAAAGTTTTTCAGCGCCTTTCCGGTTGTTAAAATTTGGGTTTATTCTGCTGGGCGGTACGCTTGGTGTGTTTGGAATTCTTCTTGGGCTTTATCTGACTGCAAGTCATCTGGCAGGACTGAAAAGTTTTGGAATCCCTTATCTTTCTCCTTTTGCAGCCAAGACCCATGCAGGGTACTGTGGGGAGAGGGACAGTATTATCCGGATTCCTTTTCGTTTTCTAACCAGGAGGCCTATTTACGCAAGAGAGAATCAGAAAGTAAAACTTCGTACAAAAGAGAGCCAGAAGAAAAAGCAGAAGGGAGGGAGCTTCTGATGTATGCCGATAATGCACAGATTTCCCACAGACAGTTATTCAGGCAGATTTTTACAGGACTGGCAGGCGTCTATATTCTGGTGATTCCTGTAATGCCTAAACTGCATGGACGCCAGGGAATTCTTGCCCTTCTTACTGGAATGGGGATTTATTTACTTCTTTGTACCTATTTTGTGCGAATAAAAACGGTTTTTCAATATCCGGAAAAATATCTGGGGAAATTTTGGGGCAGATGCCTGGTCTTTTTCTATGTATCCTGGCTTTGGCTTATGGGAATTTTTCTTCTGCTTGTGATAGTATGTGTAACAAAACGGTTTCTGGTAGAGGGCAGCGCTTCCTGGATTATCCTTCTTCTGGCTGGCCTGGCAGCTTATTTTGGAAGTCATCAGGGACTGGAGCGCAGAGGGAGAATGGCAGAGGTGTGCCTTCCGTTTCTGGTTATTCTTCTGGGGATTCTGTTTTTTCTGGGAATTTTGAGAATGAAGCCGGAATATTTACAGGAAATGGGAAGTCTGAGTCTAAAAGGCTGGCTTTTGGGAACCTGGGAAGTGGTATGTATTTTTCTGCCTTTTCTGTTTCTTCCTGTGACCCTTGGAAATGTGAGAAAACCGGGAGAGACAAGACATATTATGGGGAGCAGTATTGCAGTGCTTACCAGCACGCTGGTGTTTGCTCTGGTGCTTTTGCAGGGAAGCTTTGGTCTGGGAGGATACGAGCATAAAAATTATCCTGTCATTGATTTTATGGCGGGGATTCAGATACCTGGAAATTTTTTGCAGAGAGTGGATGTGTTTTTTGTGGCGGCTGTGGTATTTAGTTTGTTGTTTGGCCTTGGAAGTGTTTTCTTTTATCAGCATGAGCTTTTGGTGCGGGTTAAAATGGAAAAAACTGCTTTATTTGCAGCGTCAGGGATGATGGCAGCAGCTATTCTGTGGGAAAAAATGAAAATTCCTACGTCCTGGTTTTTTGCTGTTACCATACGTTTTTATGGACCAGCATTTGTCCTGCTTCTTATTTTAGCAGGAATGAAGGGGCGAAAGAAGAGAGCCTGTGCAAAAGCAGGAGCCTTGTGCCTGATTTTGTCACTGTGTCTTACCGGATGTGGAGTTTCTTTGGAGGACCGCATTTTTCCGTTGGCTGTAAGTGCCAATTATGTAGATGGGAAATATCAGTTGATTTATGGGATTCCTCAATTATCCGCCATGACAGGGCAGGGGAAAAGCGAGACAGAGGGAAGTGAACCCCAGGCCATTGTATATGAAGGCAAAACACCACAGGAGGCAGAAGCACATTTTAATCAGAATCAGAAAAATTATCTGGATATGGGACATCTGAAAGCCTTGATTCTTGGAAGAGAAATTCTCCACCAGGAGGAAGCCCTGGAAGGATTGCTGGCTTATCTGGAAGAGAAACCCTCTGTGGCAGGAAATTTGTATGTGTTTGTAAGTCATGACCCCCAGGAGCTTATGGGTCTGGACGGACAGGGAGAGGAATCCGTGGGGGATTATCTCACCGGAATTTTGGAAAATAATCTGGAAGGAAAACCAAAGGATGCAGTCAGCCTCCAGGATTTGTACAATGCATGGCACAGGAAGGAAGAACTGCCAAAACTGCCGGAAGTAACGGTAGTGAATAAAAAACCTCAGATTGGTTCATACTCCTGATAGAAAGTATCAGGAGGTACATAGTAATGAAAGAAGCATTGGAGCAATTACAGAATAAAAAAATTTTGCTGGCAGCCCTTTTAATAGGCCTTGCTGGTACGCTTTTTTTCACAGGGCTTAATACAGTACGTTTGAAAAGGGAAAACCGGGAAATCAAGCGCGTCTGGACCGGGAAATCCAACAGGGGATTGCAGGAGAGGTTTTTCGCCTTCATGTAATTGCAAACAGTGACACAGAGAAAGACCAGGAGCTGAAATTAAAGGTGAAAACCAGGATTGTGGAATATTTAAAGGAAATTTTGGGAGAGGATGCCGGGTTAGAAGAGACCAAAGAAGCTGTTTTAACACATTTAACAGAAATAGAGCAGGAGGCAGAAAATCTCATAGAGGAACAGGGATTTGATTATCCGGTAGAAGTGGTGGTGGAGAAAACCTATTTTCCGGAGAAAACCTACGGGGACTGCACCTTTCCGGCTGGGGAGTATGAGGCACTGAAGGTGAAAATCGGAAGTGCAAAGGGACAGAACTGGTGGTGCGTCCTTTATCCAAGCCTTTGTTTTCTGGACGATACTTATGGCATTGTCACAGAAGAGAAAAAGGAAGACTTAAAAGAAGTCCTCACAGCAGAAGAATTTCAGGAAATTCTGGGGGATTCCAGGGAGAAGAAAAAATTAAGATTTGGATTCCGCTGGTTTTGACCTTGCATTCTGCACAAGATAAGGGTACAATGAAACACAAACGATAAATAAGAGGTTAGAAAATGAATCAGAGAAAAGATGCACCAATCGGTGTTTTTGACTCAGGAGTCGGGGGGCTTACCGTAGCCAGAGAGATTATGCGGAATCTTCCCCATGAAAGAATCGTGTACTTTGGGGATACTGCAAGGGTGCCCTACGGAAGTAAATCAAAGGAAACGGTTATCCGTTATTCCAGACAGATTGTCCGTTTTTTACAGACTCAGAATGTAAAGGCCATTGTGGTAGCCTGTAATACAGCCAGCGCCCTGGCGCTGGAAACCATCCGGGAAGAAATTGATATTCCCATAATCGGTGTGGTCAAACCAGGGGCAAAAGTAGCGGCCCTTACTACCAGAAATAAAAAAATAGGGCTGATTGGAACCAGAGCTACTGTGAAATCCTGTTTATACAAAACCATTATACAGAAAGAAGACCCGCAGATTCAGGTAATTGGTCAAGCCTGTCCCTTGTTTGTACCTTTGGTGGAGGAAGGATGGCTGAAAGACCCGGTAACCATTGAGATTGCAAAACGATATCTGGATCCATTGCTTTGTCAGGATATTGATACCTTGATTTTGGGTTGTACTCATTATCCACTGTTAAGGTCCATGCTGAAAACACTGGTGGGAGAACAGGTTACCCTGGTAAATCCTGCCTATGAGACAGCAAAAGAACTGGAGCGGCTTTTAAAAAGAGAACATCTGGAACACGAAGGAGAGGAAGAAGAGGAATTTCCGTATCGTTTTTTGTCAGTGATGAAGAAGAACATTTTCAGGAATTTGCCAATTCGATTCTGCCTTATGATGTGAAGATGACAAAACAGATTAATATAGAGGAGTATTAACATGACAAAAGATGTGTTAGTCACCATTAAAGGTCTGCAGAGCCTGGAAGAAACCAGCGATGCAGAAGAAGTGGAACTGGTGGCAAAGGGCGACTATTATTTCAAAAACGGCCATCATTATATTTTTTTTGAAGAACGGATTGAGGGCTTTACAGAGCCAACGAAAAACAGTATTAAAATCTCAGGAAACAGTGTGGAGGTTAAGAAAAAAGGTCTTACCAATGTACAAATGATTTTTGAAGAAAATAAGAAGAATCTTACATATTATGCAACGCCTTTTGGAAACCTTCAGATGGGAATTGCGGCTACCAAAATTGATATTAAAGAACAGGAAAACAGCCTGGACCTTCTTATTGATTATGCATTGGAAATTAATGCAGAACATGCAGCAGACTGTCAGATTTCTGTGAATGTCAAGGAAAAAGGAGCGGGAGAGTTTTCTCTGGGAATGTAAAGGATTAACACCTCTCATATCAGGTACAGGACGCCTGGTAGAGAGGTTTTTTCTTTCCCGGGAAATGACTTGTCAGTAGAGAACCCATGGGGTAAAATAAGGGTATTGATACAAAGAGGAGGAGAAAAGAATATGTATTGTAAGTATTGTGGTAAACCGGTGCCTGATGGGGGAACCTGTTCATGCAGACAAAATCAAAATACGGAACCAGTTAAAATGCAGCCCCAGAGCAACCAAAAGAGAAAGCCTCCGGTTTCAGAAAAACGTCCGCCAAAGAGTAATGGAAAAGGACTGCTGATTGGAGCTTTTGCCTGTAGCGTCTGGATGGTTTTGTTATTTTTGCTGTTGAGATTTGTATTTGCGGATGCGGCAACCAGAGCGTTTGGCGCTGATGGAATTTATTCTTACGTCATATATGTATTGCCTTTGACTTTAGGCGTGATTGGATTGCTACTTGGAATTTTTGCAGTGTGGGATCGGACAATCCGAACTGCTTCCATAGTGGCAATTCTGGTAAGTGTTCTTGGAATGTCAGGAATTGTTGGCGCTATGATCTTTCTTCCATATGAGCCTGAAATTTCTTCCGGGGCAGAGGAGGATGAGCCAAAAAGAAGATGCATCTGCTCCACAGGATTCTAAGGAGAAGAAGGGGGAAGAGGTGTCAGAAGAGGCAACAGCCTGAATGAAGTAATGAAACAATACAAGGCAGGAAATTTAGATTATATTCAGGCAAAAGAAGCCTGGATGAGATAAATGAAGAAGCGCTGGAAGGGGAAGAGGCAGAGAAACTCCTGAATTTCCAGGATGAACTGGAAATGGATTTAAAAGTGCAGATGAGCCATTTAGCGGAGATTTCTGATTACAAAACAATTATGGAGAATCTGCGGAATATGGAGACTGCAGTGCAAGGGTCAGATGAAGTTTTAACGGATTTGCGGGAAACCTATGAACCGGAATATATTTTATACCTTGATACAGAAAGCAGAAAACTGGCAGAAGCAGGGCAGTCAAAAGAAGCTGTAAGTATGCTGGAAGAGGCAAAGCCACTGGTAGATGACTCTCAGGCTGTAACAGCTCTTATTCTGGATATTCAAAGCGGGGTTACCGGAGGAGATTATATTCTTCCTGACAGCAACAGCCGCTATCTGACAGAGAGTGACATTCAATACCTGTCTATCCGGGAAATTAATTATGCAAAAAATGAAATTTATGCACGACATGGAAGGAGATTTCAGTCCCAGGAATTACAAAATTATTTTAACAGTAAATCCTGGTATAGAGGAACCATAGAACCTTCTGATTTTCAGCAGTCTGTTTTGAATGATTATGAAAAAAAAGAATGCAGATTATTAAGTAAACGTGAGTTTTCTATGGAGAGCGGCGGCTATAAACTGGATGTGAATTAGAAAGCCTGTGGAGGAGAAAAGAATGAAATGTGCAAGTTGTGGAGGCGAGCTTCCCAAGGGCGCCGGATTTTGCTTTCAGTGCGGGGCCAAACAGCCGGGGTACAGATTTCCTAAAAAGCTGGCAATAGGAGCAGCGGCATTTCTTTTAGCAGTTGGCGGAGCCTGCGTAGTGGGGGCGCTTCTTATGGGAAATCATAAGTATGTGGCATATTTAAAGGATGGCGGTGTGAATCAGGCGGATTTAGAGCACCAAAGGAAAAAAACTGTGAAATACAGCGGAGATTATGGAGAAAAAGATAATAATCCAGATGCATATGTCAAGGTAGAATATTCAGGGGATGGGAAGTATATTTTTTATCCTACGGAAGTAACACGAGAGAGTGATACAGTTTATCCGGAGTATTGTCTGAATATGCAGAAGGTGGGAAAAGAAGATGATCCTATTAAGCTGGATAATTCTGTTTGGCGGTATTATGTATTGGAACAGGATAAAGTGCTTTACATAAAATCAGGAAACAATACGCTGTATATCAATGATAAAAAGGGGAATAAAGAAAAATAGCCTCTCATGTAGAAGATTATCACATTGACAAAGATGAGAAAAATATTGTATGGATTGAATCAGAGGATGGGGTATATGCCATCTATCAGCAGGATTTAGCGCTGAAAAGAGAGAAAAAAGCATTGGCAACGAATGTCAGTTTTTACGATATTAGTGAGAATCTAAAGCAGATTGCAGTGGTAGAAGAGGATACACTATATGTTATCAAAAACTTTGATGATAAAAAGAAAATTGCTTCTAATGTTTCAGGCATTGTTTCTAATTCAGAACAGACAGGCAGTATTTGCTATATTAAGGTTCCTGATAGGGTACTTACAGGAGCTGATATTGTGGAGGATGACTGTTTAGAGTCAGATGCAAACATCCAAGAACCGTACTATGATAGTTATATAGTGCAGAGAGCTGAGAAAAATGAATTTACCGGCAGATATGAAAGAGTAGAATCCTTTGACCAAGACGCATACGATCAGCCTGGGAACAATATGAGGCAAAAGAGAACAGAAATGAGATGCGTGAAGGGCTTAAGGAGTTAGAGTTTGGAGCCTATATGAAGGAATTATATTGCTTTCGAAATGGCAAGGAAGAACTGGTAGAAGAATTTTATGCAGAGAGAGTGTATGATTATGGAACAGAAGCCAAAAAGGATGGGGTATTTGCATTTAATCGCTATCGGATGGAAGAAGTACCTCAAATTAAAATGTCGGAGATAGAATCTTTTTCTGATTTAGCAGATTTATATATTCAAAACTTGAATAATGTGAAGGAAACCTGTATTTATACAGAAGAGGAAGTGATTACATTGGCAGAGAATTTAGAGTATGCAGTGGCTTTAGAACCAGAGAAAAAGATAGGATATGGTTTAAAAGCAGAAACTTCTGAGAAAGAGGCGACCAGGACATATACTTTAATGTCTTTTCAGATAGGAGAAGGTTCCGATGGATTATGTAAGACTGTTGCGGAAGATATGGATTCTATACAGATGTTTATAGATGGAAAGATTTACTATCTGGCGGATGTAAATGAATCAGCAGGTGAGTTATACTGCAATGAAGAACATATAGATTCTGATGTATTTGTGGGAAGCCTGGAGAACGTAAAAGATGGAGTTGCTTATGCAGTAGATTATGACAGTAATAAAGGCAGGGCTACATTAAAATTCTACAATGGAAAAGAAGACAGAACGATTGCAGATGATGTATATGCGTATCATGTCTTTGATGAAAAAAATATTGCAGTATTAGTAGACTATAGCCTGGATAGAAAAGAAGGCGATTTGAAGTATTATAGTGGTAAGGATAAACTATTGGAAATAGACGAAAATGTAACTGCTATTTTTGGAGGAACCGTATTTTATTATTAAGGAGTAAATAGAAATGGCTGATATTAATAATTTAAAGAAAAGTATTTCAGAAGAAGAGGAAAAAATTGAGAAATATTATCAGAAGCTGGGCAGAGCTATTTTGAATTAAAGGAAAATGCACCAGAGTCAGAGTTGGAGGAACTGGTGACATTAATCCGTAGCAGCTATGATAAAATTGATGAAATCAATGAGAAAATTACAGAACTTGAAAATGTCCAGAAGTGTCCTGTATGTGGAACGATATTGGAGAGCGATATGATTTTCTGCGTGGGTTGCGGAACAAAGATAGAGTGGCCAGATACCACACCTTATGATCCACAGATGCCGGAAACAAAGTTTTGTATTTACTGTGGAACCAGGATTCCAAGGGAAGCGAACTTTTGTACGAAATGTGGAGAAAAACAGTAAGGTGGAAGTATGAAGAAAAAACATATAGTAATCATCGGAATTCTGGCTGTGCTTTTGTCCTTTGCAGTTGTTCATGCTGTGTTTCAAATAAAGGAAATAAAAGAAGTAAAGGAAGAGTCCGGGAAATTACACAAGGAGATTGGGAATTTAAGAGACCAGATAGAAACCTTGCAGAAAGAAAAACAAGAGGCTGAGGATAAATTGCAGAAAATAAAAGAAGAAGAACAGAAAGAAGAAAAGCAGGAAGAAAAAAAAGAAGAAGAGAAAAAGGAACAAAAGAAAATAGCCATTGATCCGGGACATCAAAGCCCAAAGGTGGATATGAGCGATAAAGAGCCTTTAGGACCTGGTTCAACAGAAATGAAAGCAAAGGCAACAGGAGGAACCCAGGGTAAATTTACCGGCGTGCCGGAGTATGAATTGAATATGAATATTTCCAGACTGCTGAAAACAGAACTGGAGAAAAGAGGCTACCAGGTTTTGCTTACCAGACAGGATAATGAGACTGCCATCAGCAATAAAGAACGGGCAGAGCTGGCAACCCAGTGGGGTGCAGATATATATGTCAGAATTCATGGAAACGGAAATGAAGATTCCAGTGTTCATGGGGCAATGACTATGGTGCCATCCAGTGAGAATCCCTTTGTATCCCATCTTCATGAGAAAAGCTATGCTCTTGGAGAAGCTGTGATTCAGGCTTATTGTGATTCCTGTGGAATGAAGAACAATGGAGTACAGCTTTTTGATAACATGACAGGAATTAATTGGAGTTCCGTACCGGTTATTATTTTGGAAATGGGATTTATGACCAATGAAACAGATGACAAAAATATGCAGAATGCAGAATACCAGGAACGTATGGTACAGGGAATTGCAAATGGCATTGACAATTATTTTGCAGCCGGAAATTAGCAGGTAGAGAACATGAAAAAAAGAAAAAAGAAAACAAGAATTATCGTAACAGGTGTTTTGGCAGGGTTCGTGCTGTTTTTTCTGGCAGTCAACATTTATTTCATGCAATGTGCGGAAAAAGAAAATGAGAGGAAAAATGTTCTGGAAGAAGAAAAGGAGAAGCTGGTACTTCAGATACAGGACTTAGAGGCTGAGAAAAAAAGACATGGAAAAACAGCAAGTGCAGGCAGCAGAACAGAAAGAAAATCAGGAAGAGCAAAAAGAAGAACTGCCAGGAGAACAGAAGAGTTCTCAGGGGCTTGATGGCATTTCGGGAGTGATTTCAAATCAGATTGCATCCGGTATGGAACAGGGAGAACACTGGGCTGTTTATGTACAGGATTTGAAAAGCGGGACAGAGAAAAGCAGTGGCCAGAGTAAAATGCAGGCGGCCAGTCTGATAAAACTTTATATTATGGGCGCTGTTTATGAAAATTATGAGAAACTTACAAGTACTACAGGAAAGGAAAAAGTAGATAACCTTTTGCAGGCGATGATTACGGTCAGCGATAATGAAGCGGCAAATACTCTGACAAAACTATTGGGAAATCAGGATGCAGCGGCAGGCAGAGAGGTTGTCAATGCCTATTGCAATAGTCAGGGATATGAAGACTCCTCTATGGGAAGGATGCTGTTGGAATCCAATGAAAATGGTGACAATTACACTTCTGTAAAAGACTGTGGATTGTTTCTGGAACGTATTTATAAAAACAGTATCCCCCATGCAGAGGAAATGTTAAATCTTTTAAAACAGCAGGAACGTACAGGTAAGATTCCGGCGGGAGTTCCTTCTGGTATTGAGACAGCCAATAAAACCGGTGAATTATCAAACGTGGAAAATGATGCAGCCATTGTATTTGCGGGAGAACACCCTTATATTCTCTGTGTGATGTCTGAGAATTTAAAAGATGCAGCAACAGCCAGACAGACTATTGTAAATCTTTCCGGTGATATTTATGAGAGCATGAAATAATATATTTGAAAAGGAGATTGATATGCTGATTGATTTGTGCATGGACGCATTGCTAGATACTATAAAACTGGTTCCCTTTTTATTCATAACTTACCTGGCTATGGAATATTTGGAACATAGAACAAAGGAAACCTCCAAACAAATGGTAAAAAAGGCGGGACGCTTTGGTCCTTTCATCGGAAGTGTAGTGGGAATGGTTCCTCAATGCGGGTTTTCAGCGGCTGCATCAGGTTTTTATGCAGGGGGTGTGATTTCTGTTGGCACTTTGCTGGCCATTTTTCTTTCCACTTCGGATGAAATGCTGCCTATCTTTTTGTCAGAATCTGTGGCACCCTCTGTAATTGGGAAAATTTTGCTTTTGAAGGTAGTTATTGGGGCAATGACTGGTTTTGCTATTGACTTTGCATGGCGAACCCTGAAAAAGAGAAGAAGCATTTCAAAAGAAGGACAGACAGAGAGGGAGCAAATGCACCATGAGCATACCCATCATGCGGGACATAGCCACCATGACCATGATGAACACCATGGCCACCAGCACCACCATCACGCAGGGGAGGAGCATGAAAAGACCATACACGATCTTTGTGAAAAGGACCATTGTGGGTGTGAAGAAGGCGGAATTTTTCATTCTGCATTGATTCATACAGCGCAAATTACGATTTTTCTCTTTCTGATTTCTTTTGTCATTGGATTTCTGGTGGAAATTATCGGACAGGAGCATATAGCAGACTTTATTGTAAATCAGCCGGTATTGGGTGTACTTCTGGCAGGTCTTGTGGGAATGATTCCAAACTGCGCGGCATCTGTGATTATTACGCAGATGTATTTAAGCGGTATTTTGGGAGTGGGACAGATGATTGCAGGGCTTCTGGCAGGCGCAGGAGTTGGACTTTTGGTATTGTTTAGGACCAACAAAGGTGTAAAAGAGAATCTGGCAATAGCAGGAACCTTTATGGAGTGAGTGTTTTTTGGGGGATTCTCATAGAATGGGTTGGGATTGTACTGTAAACGGAGAAATGCCAGTGGAAAAAGCATAGGATATTTAGAATTATTAATGCATCAGGCAGTGTTCGGGAGAATTGGATACTGCCTGTTTTTTAGATGATTCGTAAAGAGAAATATAGAGAAAATGAAGATGCTGCTTGTTGCGATGGAGAGAAATAGGTACAATAGAGACAATACATATTTTACATTAAGAAAGTAGTGCGAGATACAAAAGTGAAGCAATAAAGAGAATTAGAAAGGTTGTAATTGGTTTGTCCATCGAAAAAGAAGATAATATTGTTTGGATTTCACAGATATTATTTAGAGGAAAGAGAAAAATTCCATGGGAAGAGGTGGAGGAGTATTTAAAGCAATACGTTGGGAAAGTGTACGAAATTTCAAAAACAAAGGATAAAATACACATTAAGGCAGATTTTCCAGACGAATTTAGCAATTCAATGGACACAGTGCGCTTGAATGGTACTGCAGCTAAAGCAAAAGCAAATGCAGTACAGAAAGTTCCGGAACTCATCCGGAAGGCCGAAAATAAAAGATTTCAAGAAAATAAGAAAATGAAACATACTGTTGACGCACAAAGGGGATGGTATCGTTATACTACTAATTTTGCATTACCTGTTTATAATGAAGATGGGAAGATTTTAAGGTATAATGTGTTTAGAATTGAACTTTTAGTTCGATGTTCGGGAGATGGCAAATTATACTTGTACGATATGGTCAATATAAAAAAAAGAAACGAGCAACCCGCTTAAGCTTACACTATACGGTAACAAACCCATTTCTTAAGTTCTATTTTAGTGGAATTGAGAAATGTTGTCAAGAAAAAAAGGAGGAATTGATAACATGAGTTCAAAAATGAAAGAAAGACTGCATACGGGAGAAATTTATCTGCCGGGAGATGATGAAATTCTGGAGGAACAGTTTCAGTGCCAGGAGAAACTTTATGATTATAATCAGACAAGACCTTCTGAAGGAGAAAAACGTAGCAAGTTATTAAAAGAGATGTTTGCAGAGATAGGAGATGGATGCTATATTGAGCCACCTCTTCGTGCTAACTGGGGCGGTCACTTCGTACATTTCGGAAAAAATATTTATGCTAACTTTAATCTGACTCTTGTGGATGATACACACATCTACGTGGGCGATGCTACAATGTTTGGACCTAATGTAACCATTGCTACAGCAGGGCATCCGATTCTTCCAGAACTTCGGGAGCAGGCATACCAGTATAATATGCCTGTTCGCATTGGGAAAAAATTGCTGGCTGGGGGCCGGGGTTATTGTTATGCCGGGAGTTACCATTGGAGATAATACGGTTATTGGGGCCGGAAGCATAGTGACTAAAGATATTCCGGCGAATGTGGTGGCAGTGGGAAATCCATGCAGAGTCATGAGGGAGATTGGAGAACATGACAGGGAGTATTATTTTAAGGAACGCAGAATTGAGTATGAAAATTTGTAGAACAACCCAATGTTAAATCTCTGTAAAGTATGTTAAATCTCTGTATAAAATATTGCAGGAAACTCCCATAAAAGGTATAAAGGTAAGGAAGAGATAAAAAAATAGTAAATTTTTAGTAAACCACATGGGAGGAAAAAACGTGAAGATTACAGATTTTTTTAGTCTTTTAGGAGGATTGGCGTTATTCCTGTACGGTATGCAGATGATGAGCAATGGCCTGGAAGCTGCTGCCGGAAACAAGATGAAACAGATTTTAGAGAAATTAACTGCCAACCGTTTCCTTGGAGTTTTAGTAGGAGCCGGAATTACAGCGGTGATTCAGTCTTCCTCTGCCACAACCGTTATGGTAGTAGGATTTGTAAACTCTGGTATGATGACATTGAAACAGGCAGTATGGATTATTATGGGTGCTAACATTGGTACTACCATTACAGGACAGTTAATTGCATTAGATGTGGGACAGTTGGCTCCGCTCTTTGCCTTTTGCGGTGTAGCACTGATTGTCTTTGTAAAGAAACAGAAAGTTCACCACTATGGATTGATTGTAGCCGGACTTGGTATTTTGTTCATTGGAATGGAAATGATGAGCGGCGCTATGATGCCTCTGCGTGAATCAGAAGCCTTTGTCTCTCTTATGACAAAATTCTCAAACCCAGTACTGGGTATTCTGGCAGGCGCGGTATTTACAGCAGTAATTCAGTCCTCTTCCGCATCTGTAGGTATTCTTCAGGCGTTAGCAGGAAGCGGTCTCATTGGATTATCCAATGCTGTGTATGTTTTGTTCGGACAGAATATCGGTACTTGTATCACTGCTATTTTAGCAGCTATCGGTACCAGCAGAAACGCAAAACGTACTACAGTTATTCATTTGATGTTTAACTTAATTGGTACAACTATTTTCACAATTGCCTGCATTACCACTCCGCTGACAAGTTTAGTAGAGAGCCTGACACCAGACAATGTGGCATCACAGATTGCAAATATGCACACACTGTTTAACATTGTGACAACATTACTGTTACTGCCTTTTGGAAATTATCTGGCAAAAGCAGCGGTGCGGATTCTTCCGGAGAAGCAGGACGAACAGGCAGATGTTATGCATATGGAATTTATCCGTCCAATGGAAACAAAAAGAGATACTCAGATTGGTCTGTCTGCCATTGCAGTAACTGGTATTAAAAAAGAGCTTCACCGTATGATTGATATGGCAAAAGAAAATGTAGAGGCCAGTTTCCAGGCTGTGAAAGCAGGAACTACAGAAAATCTGGAAACAGTGCAGGAAAGAGAAGAATACATTGACTATCTGAATAAGGAAATTTCCAAGTATATTTCCAAGGTTTTGGTCAATGAAAGCAATCCAAGGGACTCCCAGTATATCAGCGCATTGTTTAAGGTGTGCGGAAATGTAGAGCGAATTGGCGACCATGCCATGAACATCTGTGGGTATACAAAACTCATTGAAAAGCAGGGAATCAGTTTTTCACAGGAAGTACGTGTGGAAATTGATGCAATGAAAGAGGTTTGTATTAAAGCTCTGGAGTTCCTGAATGAAATTCATCATAATCAGCAGGATAATAATCAGGATGTGAAAGCCATTGAAAAGCTGGAGCAGCAGATTGACGATATGACAGACGATTACCGTCAGAAACAACTGGTACGTATGCAGAAAGGAACCTGCTCAGAAGAAGGATGTATTATTTATTCAGAAATGCTTACAGACTTTGAGCGAATTGGTGACCATATCCTGAATATTGGACAGGAGATGGGCCTTGGTAAAGTAGGCGCATAAGCAGTCTAAACAAATAGAAGAATATAGAAAATTTGAAGCAGAGCGGTATAGTAAGAGAAAACTCTTCCGCTCTGTTTTTTTCTTTAGAAATTCTTTGGTTGACACTGTCTCTTTCTTGTACTACAATACTTGACACGATTCGAGGTTTTTTAATATAAATTATGAAAGAGTAGGAGTATTGTATGATTTATACCTGGAGGGAACTTTTTTGGATTTTTTATATTTATTCCTTTGTGGGATGGTGCGCCGGAGTTGTTGCCAATGCCCTTAGAAGGAAAAGGTTTGTAAACACAGGATTTTTGAATCTTCCTTTGTGTCCCATATATGGTGTCATTGGGCTGGCGTATAGCATCTTTCTGCCGGAATTAAAGCATCATATTTTCTTTTTAATCCTGGGAGGAAGCGTCATTGCCTTTGTTCTGATTCTGATTACCAGCATGATTCTGGAGCATGTATTTGAGCGGAAATGGTGGGACTATAGTAAGTCCAGATTTCAGTTTCAGGGTTATTTGAACTTGCTTTCTATGGTGCTTTTTGGAATTATGGCAGCTCTTTGCATCTGGTTTTTTAATCCGCTGATTTTTAGTCTGGCAGATTTGATTCCCAAGCAGGTGGAAGAGATTATCCTTCTTATTCTCAGTGTGCTTTTGTTTATTGATACGGTATGCTGTGTCCTGACGGTACTGAAAATTCATCATACCATAGAGATGCGGAGATTTATGGATTATGTTCAGGATGTCACAGACGGATTCGGAAATGCTCTGACCAGGAGAATTCAGCGGCGTATGGTGAATGCCTTTCCAAACATCCTTCAAACGAAGCAGGAGGAAACATGTGAGGAGAGAAATAAAGATGTATTTGCCAGTGGATGTTGCTTTTATAAATTGGCTGCCTTGTTTTTCTTAGGCGCTTTTCTGGGTGATATTACAGAGACCATTTTCTGCAGAATTACTGCAGGAGTATGGATGAGCAGAAGTAGTGTGGTATATGGTCCTTTTAGCATTGTATGGGGACTGGGATGTGCTTTTTTAACCGCGTTTCTGTATAAATATAAGGATAAACGAGATAGCACGATTTTTCTGGCAGGAACCATACTGGGAGGCGCTTATGAGTATATCTGCAGTGTGTTTACTGAATTGGTATTTGGCACTGTATTTTGGGATTACAGCAAGATTCCCTTTAACCTGGGAGGCAGAATTAATTTACTGTTTTGTTTCTTCTGGGGAATTGCGGCTGTTATATGGCTGAAGTTTTTATATCCATTCTTTTCAAAATGGATTGAAAAAATACCAAAGAAAGTTGGAAAACCAATGATTTGGATTGCAGTTGTGTTCATGACTATAAATATTGGGATTTCAGCTTTGGCGTTATACCGTTATAGTGACCGACAGGTAAATCCAAAGGCAGAAAATGCGTTGGAAGAATTTTTAGACATCCATTTTGATGATGCCAGAATGGATCATATTTATCCAAACGCCAAGATTAGAAAGTAAGAGGAGAGATTAGGGTCATGCATGAATATGAAACTACAGAATTAATGAATATTTGTATGATTTATGACAATAATGGAAATGTCCTTATGCAGAACCGGCGTAAGAAAAGCTGGCCCGGAGTGACCTTTCCCGGAGGACATGTGGAGCGTGGGAGGCTTTGGTGCCATCTGTAATACGGGAAATTAAAGAAGAAACAGGGCTTGATATTGAAAATGTGAAGCTGTGTGGTGTAAAAGAATGGTTTGAGGATGGGGTACGCTCTATGGTATTCTTTTATAAAACCAACTGTTTTTCGGGAAACCTGCAGTCATCAGAAGAGGGAGAAGTCTTCTGGGTGCCAATGGAGCGGATTTCAGAACATAAGCTTGCCAGTGACTTTATGAGAAATCTGGAGTTGTTTTTGTCTGAGGATATCAGTGAACTGATTTATGAGCCAGTGGAAAATGGAGTGTTAAAGAGCTATTAAATAGTGGAGGGAGAGAGCAGAATGTCAAAAAAAGAAGAACGGATGCGCCAGGTGAGACGCCAGAAAATGATATTGCTGGCAACCGGAATTGGTATTTTACTATTGGTGGTGATTCTGGGTATGACATTAGCCGGAAACAAGAAAAAGGAAAAAGAAAGCAAACCACAGGAGAAGAAACAGGAAGTAGAAGAGAAAGAAGAAGCAATACCAAAGCTGCAGGTGGATTTGGGAAGCTTATACAGCGAAAACGCTATTTTAATAGACGAAAAGACAGGTAAGACAATAGCGGAGAAAAACAGTACGAAGCAAATTTACCCGGCGTCTCTTACCAAAATTATGACGGTATTGGTTGGTGCAGAAAATCTGAAAGATTTGCAGAAGGAAGTTACTATTCCTGCTGAAATCCAGGGCGCCTTGATTGAAAACCATGCGTCTGTAGCCGGTTTTGAAATGGGAGAAAAAGTAAAAGCAGAAGATTTGCTTTATGGAGCTATTCTCTCTTCTGGAGCTGACTGTTGCATGACCATAGCCAGAGAGGTGGCAGGCACCGAAGAAGAATATTTAAAACTTATGAATAAAAAAGCAGAAGAACTTGGATTGAAACACACCCATTTTGCAGATGTATCCGGTTTTCATCACGAAGATAATTATTCTACAGTGGAAGATTTAGCAAAACTCCTAAGGGAAGCATTGCAGAATAAGGAATTCTACAAAGTCTTTACTACAGATACTTATACTACAACTGCCACTAAAGAGCATCCGGATGGCATTGAATTGAAAAGTACCTTATATAAGAACCTGGATACCATGGAAGTGACAGGTGGAAAAATTCTGGGCGGAAAGACAGGATATACAGACGCAGCAGGCCTGTGCTTGCCAGCCTTGCAGAGATAAACGGGAGAAAATATGTGCTGGTTACAGCAAAGGCAGATGGAAATCTGTTCACTGAGGGATTCCATGTAACAGATGCAGTGATGGTGTATGAGCAGATAGGGAAAAGTGAATAAAGGGAAAAAAGAAAGGCTCTGAATCACTTCAGAGCCTTTTCCTTCATACGTTTGAACCAGCCTTTTTTCTTTGGCGGTGGTGTAAGAGCACCACGAAGTCTCTTACATTCAGGATATAAATACCACTTACTTCAGCTTTGACTTCTTTTTTCACAGGAATCAAATCATAGATAGATTCATCTGCTACTAAAGACATAATCTTTGGACCGATTTTTGCCTTTACAATAGGAAGTTTAGAACGTCTCATAAGCTTTGGTGTCTGGTCAATGACCATCTGCGGAAGTCCTGATTCTTTAATTGGCATACGTTTTTTGTCTATAATCAGCATGGTAATGGTCTGCTTTGCAGCCTCCATCTGTTCCTGCTGTGCTTCCTGCTTTTTCTGAGCTTTTTTGCCAAGGAAATATAGAACAACAAGCACAATGAGCAAGACGATTAAAACGATTAGAAAGATTTTTCCAGCCATTTGTGTTGACCCTCCTAAAATTCGATAAATTCATACTTCTACAATTTTAGCATTGTTTCTTGGAAAAGGCAAGAAAAACAGTTCCTTTTTCGGTGGGGTGTGGTATAATGATTGCACTACGTGCAATCCAAGCCAATGAAGCATTGGCTTGCTGTCACTAGCGTGACAGATTCTACCGGCAACCTCCGGCTTGAAAAGTAAATGCTTGCGGGGCGCTTCCTTTTCAGCGCGCGGAGTATAATGCTACTGCACTTTTGATAATAAGAGAGGACATAGAGGTATGAAAAAAAAATTAGCGATTTTGTTTTTGGCACTTGGCATTCTTGGCATGGCAGCGGGATGTGGTAAGGATAAAGAGGACAGTAAGAAAACAGAGGATAATAAGCAGGCTGAGGAATCCCTGACGAATGCGGATGGGATTGTGGTTGCTGTGGATGTGGAGAATATTGAGGATTACGTGAAACTGGGTGAATATAAGAATCTGGAAGTGACCGAGCAGCCAAAGCCGGAAGTTACAGAGGAGGTTCTTGAAAATAATATTCACTATTTACTGGTGAATAATTATAAACCTGTAGAGGTCACAGAGGATCGGGCTGTTCAGCAGGACGATACAGTAAATATTGATTATACCGGTTATATGGATGGAAAAGAATTTGAGGGAGGCGCTGATACGGGAGCAGATTTGCGTATTGGTTCCGGCAGTTTTATTGATGGTTTTGAAGACGGACTGATTGGACACAAAAAAGGGAGGAAGTTACCCTGGATTTGACTTTTCCGGATCCATACAAACCGAATCCGGACTTCAGTGGAAAAGCAGTACAGTTTAAGGTGAAAATTAACAAGATTTCCGCTCCTCCTGCATTGACAGACGAGTGGGTAGCTGCCAATACAGAATTTAAGACGGTAGAGGAGTTCAGGAATGCACAGAAAGAAGCTATTCAGGTTTCCCTGGATAGTGATTATGATACACAGGTGAAATCAGATTTGTTTGGGCTGGTAGTAGAGAACTCAGAAATCACAAAATATCCAGAAGATTTAATGGCGGATGCAAAGGTAAAAGTGCGGGAGCAGCTGGACATGATGTACCAGGCACAGGTAGGCATCACCTTGGATGATTATATTGAGCAGCAGGGAATTACAGAAGAAGAAACTGAGAAGGCGCTGGAAGAGTCTGCACAGCAGTATTTAACACAGAATTTAGTGGTGCAGGCAATCCTGGATAAAGAAGGCGTGGAGTTTACAGAGAAAGAATACGAAAAGGAAAAAGAAGAATATGCAAAATCTGCCGGTTTCCCGGATGTAGCAACTATGGAAAGCTATGCAGATGCCAAAACCATTAAGGAAAATGTACTCTGGGAGGCAGCCTGCGACATTATCCAGTCCACAGCAACGATTAAAGAAGAAACAAGCACAGAAGAATAGCAGACATGACAAAAGAAAACCCCTGGATTGGATAGAAAAAGTCTATCTTTCCGGGGTTTTTTGAAAAAAGAACGTCATGCCTAAGTAGGAGGAAAAGCTATGGCAAAGAAGAAAAGTAAAAAGAAAAGAAAGCAACAGAAAAAGAGAGTGCTCTGTCTTGTAAGCGTTGTACTTGTGGCAGTGGTTGGCGCAGGTGGAGTATTGCTGTATAAGAAAATGACAGAAAAAACCAGAGAAGATATTATAAAAGAGTACATGGGCTATATTGAAAAAAAAGAGTATGAGAAAATGTATGCTCTTTTAGATGAGGTGTCCAAAGACAAGGTGAAACAAGAAGATTTTATTACCAGAAACCAGAACATTTATGAAGGAATCGAAGCAGAGAAAATTCAGCTGGATATTCCAGAAGAACAGGATAAGGACCAGCCCCTGTCCTACCGGGTGACTATAGATACTCTGGCAGGAGAGATTACCTATGATGCAGATACTTTTTTTGAAAAAGAGAAAGGACAGTGGCATCTGGTGTGGGATGATTCTGTGATTTTTCCAGGGCTGGAAAGCAAGGATAAGGTCAGCGTTTCCTCTGTGGAGGCGAAACGGGGCAGTATTTATGACCGAAATGACGTGCTTCTGGCAGGACAGGGGGAAGTGGAGTCAGTGGGACTTGTTCCGGGGAAAATGAATATTCAGGCAGAGGAAGACATTGAGGATCTGGCAGAAATTCTTGGGACAACTTCAGAATTTATTGAAAAACAGCTAGATGCTTCCTGGGTGCAGCAGGATAGCTTTGTTCCATTGAAGAAAATGACACAGGAGCAATTAGACGAGGCTTATGTTCCGAAGGAAGGCGCAGAAAGCGCAGGTGGTAGTATTCAGGATAAGTTACTGGAATATCCCGGTGTTCTGATTTCAAAAGCCGAGAGCAGGGTCTATCCTTATGGAGAATGTACCGCACATTTACTGGGATATGTGCAGCAGATTAATGCAGAAGAACTGGAGGAAATGAAAGGCAAGGGCTACAATGAGCAGAGCGTCATTGGAAAAAGCGGTCTTGAGAAACTTTATGAAGATAGGCTGAGAGAGAAAAAGGGTTATCGGATTTCCATTCTGGACGAGCAGGGTGAAGAAAAACAGGCACTGGCTGTAAAGCCGGCAGAAGATGGGGAGAATATTAAGCTGAATATTGATATCCGCTGGCAGCAGAAGCTCTATGAGGCTTATCAGGAGGATAAGAGCTGTTCGGTGGTTATGAATCCAAAGTCCGGGGAGGTGCTGGCCCTTGTTTCCACACCCTCCTATAACAGCATGGATTTTGTCCTTGGAATGTCCCAGGAAACCTGGGATGCTTTGAATAATGACCCCAATAAACCTATGTACAACCGGGTAAGAGAGACCTGGGCGCCTGGTTCTTCTTTTAAACCCATTGTAGGGGCTGTGGGACTTACCACAGGAGCGTTTACAGAAGAGGAAGATTTGGGCGCAAGCGGGCTGGCATGGCAAAAGGATGAAAGCTGGGGAAATTATAAGGTAACTACGCTTCATGAATATAGTGGCGGCGCAGTGCTTAAAAATGCCCTGATTTATTCTGATAATATTTATTTTGCAAAAGCAGCCTTAAAGATAGGGGCAGAGACCTTTACAGGGGAGCTTGACAAAATGGGATTTAATCAGGAGATTCCTTTTGATATTGGCATGACCTCTTCTCAGTATTCCAACTCAGAGGCTATTGATTCTGAAGTGCAGTTGGCAGACAGTGGGTACGGACAGGGACAGATGTTGGTAAATCCTCTGCATCTGGCTTGTATGTATTCCGCATTTTTCAATGAGGGAAATATGATTACCCCTTATCTGGAATATGAGGAAGGAAAAACAGCCTCCTACTGGGCCGAAGGAGTTTTCACACCAGAAGCAGCAAATATCATTTATGAAGATTTAAAAGAAGTAGTAAGCAATCCAAATGGAACCGGGTATGGGGCTTCTAAGGCGGTGGGAGTTACTCTTGCGGGAAAGACCGGAACAGCAGAAATCAAAGCCACCCAGGAAGATGAAAATGGAACAGAACTTGGCTGGTTTGCGGTTTACAATACAGGAGTTGCAGACAGTGATACAATCCTTATGCTGAACATGGTAGAAGATGTGAAAGGCAGAGGCGGAAGCGGTTATGTAGTAAACAAAGATGTGGAAATCTGGAACCAGATGCAATAAAGGACAACAAAGGGGAAGACAAAATGAGAGAACTATTTCAAAGAAACAAAAAACGTAGAATAAGCTTGGCAGCAGGTCTGTTGATGTTACTTCTGTGTCTTGCAGGATGTAATCCCAAAGATATGAACAGCGTCACAGCTCAGGCGTCCGGGCAGGAAACCCAGGAACAGGAGAATCAGGAGAAGCCTTCTGGAAGCCTGAATCTTCATTATCTGGATGTGGGACAGGGAAATGCAGTGCTGGCGGAATCTCAGGGGCATTATATGCTCATAGATGGCGGCGCAAGAAAGGCATCTTCTTTTGTGGTAAGTTATCTGGAAAAACAGGGAGTGAAGGAACTGGATTACTTGCTGATTTCTCATTTTGATGAGGACCATTTGGCGGGAGCTATTGGTGCTTTGCACAAATTTCCGGTGAAGCAGTTGATTACACCGGATTATGAGACGGATTCCTCTATTTATCAGTCCTATGCAGAGGTGGTACAGGAGAAGCAGTATCAGGCCATTCATCCAAAAGTGGGAGATGAGTTTGCCTTTGGTACAGCAACCTTTCGTGTGATTTCTCCTGTTGCCTACGGACATGAGGATGAGAATCAGGATTCTGTGGGAATTATCCTCCAAAATGGAGAGAACGAATTTTTCATTGGAGGGGACATTGGGCTGGAAAGCGAAAAGGAAATTCTTAATGCGGGAACAGATATCCAGGCGGATGTGATGCTGATGAATCATCATGGTTCCCATGTGAGTGATGAGTTTCTTCATGCAGTGAATCCGGACTATGCAGTTATTAGCTGCGGCGCAGGCAATAGTTATGGGCATCCAAGACAGGATACCGCAAAGCTTTTAGAAGAGGAACAGATACCTCTGTTTCGTACTGATAAACAGGGAACCATAGATATAAGCAGTAATGGACAAGACATTACCTTTGCACAGAAACCATGTAATGACTATACACCGGGCAGCAGAGGCGGCAATTCCCAGCAGGAGGAAGCTGCCGGAAGCATGGAAAATGCAGGACCGGAGGACTGTGATTATGTGTTAAATGCACATACGAAAAAAATTCATCTGCCGGAGTGTTCCTCTGTGAAAACCATGGATGAGGATAATAAGGAATATTATAAAGGGGATAAGCAGGCACTCTTGGATAATGGGTATACGGAATGTGGAAATTGTAATCCTTAAAAGTTGAGATGGCGGTCATACAGTGTTGGGCTGTGTGGCCGTTAAATTTTTGTGTAAAAATCTTTCCTATTTTCCGCACAGTTTAACATGTAGATTCGTTATATTTAGTAGAAGGAGGGCAGAAGCATGGAACTGGAAGAATTGTATGACCGTATTTACCGGTATTGCTATTTTCATATAGGCAGAAAAGAATTGGCAGAAGATTTAACACAGGAAACGTTTCTGCGCTTTTTTCACAGGAATCCTTCTCTGCATCCGGAGAAACAGCTTGCTTATCTGTATACCATTGCGAAAAATCTCTGTACGGATGCTTATCGGAAAAAAAGAGAGGAATTGCCGGGAGAGGATTTGGAAAGTAGGATAAAAGAGCATGTTTTACCCCTGGAGCAGGCAGAACTCAGGCTGGATTTAAAACAGGCTATTCTTCAGATGGACAGGCAGACCCAGGAATTATTGTTGTTAAGATATGTGGATGGACTAAGCCCAGGGGAAGCTGGAAAAGTGTTGGAACTGTCCAGATTTGCAGTGTATCGGAGAGAAAAGGAAGCATTGAGAAAACTGAAGGGATTATTTTTCTCATGGAAATGAGGTGTAAATATTAGCGAAAAAAGAAAAGAGATATTAAAAATAAAACTGGAAAAAGTGTATTCTCCACCAACACCGGAGAGAAAGGGAGAGTTTTTGCAGAATCTTTCTTATCCGCAGATTTCTTTTTGGGAATTTTTGCGTATTCAGGCATTCTATATTGGGAAATTGGTTTGGGCGGGGAATATTTTTTTATTTTGTGCAGGTGTTTTTTTAGGAAAAATCCTTATGGAAAAGGGATTTTCGGGAGGAATGCTGGCAGCTTTTTGCGCAGTACTTCCATTTGTGGTGGCGCTTCTGGCAGGAGAAGTTTCAAAATCAACACGTTTCGGAATGCAGGAATTGGAATTAAGCGCAAGGTACCGTATGGAACAGGTTATGCTGGCAAGGCTGTTTCTCTTATCCGGGGCGGCAACCCTCCTGATTCTTGGCGGATGTATTTTTATTTCATGGAATTCCATGGTTGGTATGCTTCCCTGCATTTTTTATTTAACGGTTCCCATGCTTTTTAATGCAGTCTCTTCTCTTTGGATTTGCAGACAAATTCCCTCTCTGGAAATACGTGATGTGAGCCTTGGAATCAGCGCAGTCATGGCAGGGATTCATATTTTGGCTATGGAGAGAATGGCATGGATGTACGAAAAGGCTTACTTGATTTTCTGGGTGGGCATGTTATTGGTTTTGATAGTGGTTCTTAGCAAACAGGTGAAACAATATAGAACGAATCTGGAGGGATATGTATGGAATTAAAAATTTCAAGGGTGACAAAACAGTTTTTTGAGAAAATTGCAGTGGACAGAGTGTCTCTTAACATGAAGCCGGGAGTTTACGGACTTCTGGGGGCTAACGGCGCAGGGAAAACCACGTTTCTTCGTATGATTTGTGGTGTTTAACTCCGGACAGCGGTGAAATTTCTCTGGACAGGTTTTCAGTAAAGGAAGAAGAATATAGAAATTGTCTGGGGTATCTGCCCAGAAGTTTGGATACTATCCTAACTTCACAG
>ENA-OQAA01000019-OQAA01000019.1-human-gut-metagenome-genome-assembly--contig:-NODE-19-length-103432-cov-7.131233_pt1 | contig 103432 bp, 86 predicted proteins | sample MGYA00242489_ERZ504515 | MGnify/ENA primary metagenome ERZ504515 (study PRJEB26092, sample SAMD00036237) | human gut metagenome | host: Homo sapiens | study: EMG produced TPA metagenomics assembly of... | reverse complement strand
TTTCCAACATAGCAGGTCATTTTCATCAAAAAGAGGGTGTTTTCATCAAAAAAGCTTGAAAATAATTTGGATACATAAAGGAATACCTATTTTTGTATCGGATGATAATGGGTCAATCATTCAAATAATCAAAAACAATAAAAAATTATAGTTCTATGAAGGCAATGCATTTAATAATTGCCATGCTCGTCATGATGAGTTTGGCATCCTGCTCTGCAGATGGTAATGACCCCGTTGAAAACTCTGTTTCAACGTATCTCCTAGAAAAAAACGTATGGAGCCAGAAGCGTTACATACAAAGAAAATAATTCTGACAAGTTAAAATTAAGTGAATTACCGGCTATCAGTCTTTCTGAGGCCGACCATATTCTATCTGTCCTACGAAAACATACTGATGCTCAAGAAGAACTTGATATTCGAACTGCTACCAAAGGAGAACAAACATGGCTGAGAATTGTAATGAAGCAAACAATAGATCATAAATATGCTTTCACTATCCAGCTGAATATGAACTGTTACAGTGACGGAAGCTTGTACTATGGCGGATATCAGGCGGAATGTTCTTCTTCTTTGATAAAATGGTATCTTAAAGGTTTTAGCCTGGCTACCGATAATGCCACAAAAAATTATAAATTCGAATCCCAAAGCTATATTTATATGAAAGTAATAGATAACGGAATCAAATATATGCAGATTCCTGTCACTATAAAAGGCAACTATAATCCCCGAAACCATGATGCTGCATTTTCCTACAATTTATGATATATAATGCAATAATCACTTTATAATATATACCATCATTCCCCCCTTGTTTCTAGCTTAGCCTACATACCTTAAAAAAAGCAAGAGACAAGGGGTGCACTTCATTCAAATACAATCGTCTAATAATCAAGGAAAAACAAAACAGTATGAATGAAATACCTACCATCCTTTATTTCCACCGAACCTGTTGATACTAAAAACAGAATATATTCTTATGATTTTTAGTTGGTTATGAAAATATAGTTTGCTATATTTGTAGGAATTCCTAAAATAGATTAAGGAATAATATCAGGCAGATTGTACGTGACCAATTTGATTACAGGGGAATAAAAGTGAAACAATTTATTATAATGAAATCTTTAATAATCACCTTATTATGTAGTTTTTGTCTATCAACTACTAATGCCCAAAGTTATTTCCGCCAGTGTGGTATCCAACTACTTACCAAACAAAACGGATTGAGCAACAATACATTGACTGGAATCTATCAGGATAAAGCCGGCTTTTTATGGTTAGGAACCGATGTTGGACTGAGCCGCTATGACGGAATACATTTTCATAATTACAATTTGATTGATAAAGAGCCACGTGCCTTAGCTCATTTATATGAAACATCAAACAATCTGCTATGGTCCCATATCGCCAATTTAAACCAAATAGCATGTTTTGACAAGATGCGTGGAATCTATATGCCACTTATCTCACCTACCCCTGAGGTATTGAAAGATATACAGGATATATGTGTACTGCAAGACAAATTATATGCCTTGACCTCCAATGTCATAGTAGAGTTAAAGATGGAGAAAAATGCAGATGAAATAAGACTGACCGCCCAACCGCTTATAGATATAAAAACAAAAGTCCTAAGACTTTATAATAACGAAGATATTTTATGCGCACTGACAGTAGAGAATCAAATCTTACTTTATAACGTTTCCGATAAAAGTAGCGAGCATATAAATGGAACCGATCTAGGTATTGTGAAAGCCGACAACATTGAAAAAATACATATATATAATAATAATGTGTGGATCTGTGACCAAACCGAAGGAATCATCTGTTATAATACAAACACTAAAACATCCCGCACACTGAATGACAACAGCCAGTCATCCTTCATTCAAAAAGATATACGCGATATTATCCAGATAGATAAAACCACATTCATTATAGCCACATGGAGTTCACTGTCAGCCATAAGATTTGAAACGGACAACTACCTCCAGTCGCCATTCCACATTATAGACCTGACCCAACATGATTCTTACTATACCCCTATCCTCAAAAACAGAATTACCGACATCCATTTTGACAAATCCAACAATGTGCTTTGGGTAGGAACTTTCGGCAGAGGATTACTGAAACTGAATCTCAAAGGAAACGATATCAACCGTATCCTGTTGAACGATGAAATAAGATATGTGAATGGTATAGCACAAGATGCCGATGGATACATCTGGCTGGTCACCGAAAAAGATGGCATATATAAAAGTATAGAAAATAAGATCTTCCCCAATCTGCGCTTTTCCTTATGGGAGAAAAGTAACAAGAATAATCATTATTGCCTGCACAAAGATCGAAATGGAGGACTATGGTTCGGCGATAACAAAGGAAACATTCTTTGGGTAAATCCTACTACTGGTGAAACAGTGATTCACCAACTACCCCCCGAAACAGCAGACTCTGCTGTAACTGCTGCTATCTTGAAACTATATCTAAACTCACAAAACCATTTATGGATTGCCACCGAAAAAGGAATAATGGTCTATAACCATCAGACACACGAATGTATAGCAGCACAACCTTATACGAAAGAATTCAAAAAAATAACCGCTATATGCAAGATGGAGATGGAACCATGTGGCTGGGTACTGAAAAAGGGATACACCGTGCCAACTGTAAAGGGAAACAAATAAAATTCACTGGTGGTTATGAAAAGGAAAGAAACCTGACACCCGGAAAAGTATTAGCACTTTATCTGAACAACTATAACCAACTGCTTATCTCGTACACTGATAAAATTATCCAAATAGACGGAAAAGAGAAAACCGTATCCTCTACCATGATCTTGCAAAAGGACTTGCCTAACGGACACATAAGCTGTATGATAGATGATAAGAACGGAAATACCTGGCTAGGAAGCAATGCTGGTTTTATCACACTAAATAACAAGAACAATGCATCATATGCCTATGCATTACCGGAGAGTTATTACGATGTATGTCGGCTGAATGATGGGAAATTACTATGGGCGAACTCTACAGGGTTGCTCTATTTTGAACCGCGCACTTTAAAAGAAAGTTCAAGTAACCGCCAATTCCATATCTCCGATATAGATATTAATTACAATAAAGTAGAAATAGGAGAAAAAATAAACGGACAAGTCATCCTAGACATACCTGCGTACCTGATAGAACATTTATCTTTAGACTACAATAACAACAACTTGATTCTCTATCTAAGTGATTTGAAATACGGAACCTCGCCCAACACAGTGAAATATCGCCTGTTACCCACAGAAGAAAAATGGAATACGAATTATGACGATCATATAAAACTCAGCAATATCACTCCTGGGAAATATGTGCTGGAAATACGCTCGTCTTATCCGTTGGAAGAAAATGAACAAATAACCCGGTTATCCATCAATGTAAATAGATATTGGGCTGCAACCGGATGGGCCATCGCCGCATACATCCTGACTATTATCATTATTTCCTTGTTTACATGGATGTACTTTAACCGGAAATTACAGAAACGGCAAGTTACAAAGCCAAAGAAGTGAAACTGAAAGAAAAGCTGGAAGAAGAAACAGAAATAAGAAAAGAAGAAGAGAAAAACCACCAATTGCGTGACCAAATCAGATATATGTTGGCACAGGAATTACGCACTCCGTTATCACTCATCACTGCTCCGTTAAAAGAAATGATTACTAATACGACCTTCCCGGAATCATTCCTGCAAAAAGCTAAAATGGCCTATCGGAATTCAATCAGCTGCAAGACATTTGTAACCAGCTATTGAATATTCATCAGCAAGAAAGTTACAGTCTTAAATTGAATGTGGCCCCCTATCCCGCCAGCGTGATAGCCGACACTGTAGTTCGTGCCTCTCACGAGCTACTGAACGTCAGTCCCATTAACCTGCATTATGACAAAGACAACAAAATAAATACAGAAATATGGATTGACCGGAAAAAGATAACCTTTATTCTAAGTAATATATTATCCAATGCCTATCGGCATATCTCGTATTCCGGTTCCATCCGTTTTACTGTAAACACCAGTATTATCAACGGAAAGGATTTCTGCCTTTTTACTATAGAGGATGACGGGAAAGAAATGATAGAAGAGTCCTCTGTTATCTTCCTTGGATCGGATAATTACAACCCTCCAAGCAACCGGCTACACCCCGAATTAGGCATTGAAATTATGAAAACGACAGTACTCGCCCACCACGGTGATATCCAGATCACTCAAGAAAAAAACAAAGGAACCCGAGTTGTCCTTTATATCCCTCTAGGTAAGCAACATTTGAAAAATGATGAAAACGTATGTTTCATCAAACCCGAAACAATAGCGGAAGATCCAAATAAAGCAATGATTACCGCAGAGGATAAGAGACAACAGGAAATAGCAAACAGCATAACTGCCAAACCTATTGACAACCCCGAAACCAAATACAAACTACTGGTTGTTGAAGACCATGCAGATATCCGCCTCTATCTGAAAGTATTATTCTCTGCTACCTATAATATTATTATGGCGGAAAATGGGGAAGAAGGAGTAAGAATAGCGCGTAAAGAAATACCGGATCTTGTAATAACGGATGTCATGATGCCTATCATGAACGGTTTTGAATGTTGCCGTATCCTAAAAGAAGATCTAAAAACTTGCCATATCCCTATTATTCTACTGACAGCTTTGACAGATGACGAAAATATAGTGAAAGGAATAGAATTAGGAGCTGATGACTATATTCTGAAGCCGTTCAATCCGGAGATTCTCCGCACCAAAGTAAAACGTTTAATAAAAAGCCGGACTGAACTGAAACAGATTTATACCAAACTACTAATGCCTTCCATCACCGTCAACGGCTCGCAAGAAGAAAATACGGAAACAATCATCATAGAAGACCCGTTCATCACACAAATTCTGAATATTGTAAATGAGAACCTGCAAAATCCGGAATTCAATGTGAAAAAACTGGCCGAAATGCTGAATATGAGTCAACCTACCCTTTACAGGAAAGTAAAACAACTCACTAATTTCACTATCATAGAATTAGTAAGAGGAGTCCGGTTAAAACGCTCTGCCGAATTACTGAGAAGCCGCAAATACAATGTTCAGGAGGTGGCCGAAATGGTTGGTTATAATGACATCCCCACTTTCAGAAAGCACTTTGTCGATTTCTATGGCACTACTCCCTCCACATTTAATAGTAAAGAAGATACGGAAGATAAAAAATAATCGTTAACAGCCAAATATTTTTTGAATTAAAAATCGTACCTTTGCAGCCAAATATATAGGTATAGTATGCAAGACATTAGAAACATTGCGATCATCGCCCACGTAGACCACGGAAAAACAACACTGGTGGACAAGATGATGCTGGCGGGACATTTGTTCCGCAACGACCAGACAAATGGTGAACTGGTATTGGATAATAATGACTTGGAACGCGAAAGAGGGATAACTATCCTTCAAAGAACGTTTCAATTAACTACAAAGGAACAAAAATCAATATTATTGATACTCCGGGACACGCCGACTTCGGTGGCGAAGTAGAACGTGTACTCAATATGGCTGATGGATGTATCTTATTGGTAGATGCATTCGAAGGCCCGATGCCGCAGACACGCTTCGTATTGCAAAAGGCGTTACAGATCGGTTTGAAACCTGTAGTTGTTGTGAACAAGGTGGATAAACCCAACTGCCGTCCGGAAGAAGTATACGAAATGGTATTCGACTTGATGTTCAGCCTGAATGCTACAGAAGATCAGTTGGACTTCCCCGTTATTTATGGTTCTGCCAAAAATAATTGGATGAGTACTGACTGGAAGACCCCAACAGAAAATCTGGTTCCGTTGTTGGATGCTATTATTGAGCACATTCCAGCACCGAAACAGCTAGAGGGAACTCCTCAAATGTTAATCACCTCTTTAGACTATTCAGCATATACAGGTCGTATAGCTGTGGGACGTGTACATCGTGGTACCCTGAAAGAAGGTATGAATATTACACTGGCAAAGCGTGATGGCAGTCTGATAAAGTCTAAAATCAAAGAACTACATACTTTTGAAGGCTTAGGACGTAAAAAGACAGATGCCGTTTCATCGGGAGATATCTGTGCTGTAGTAGGTGTAGAAGGCTTCGAAATTGGTGATACCATCTGCGATTTCGAAAATCCGGAACCATTGCCCCCCATCGCCATTGACGAACCGACCATGAGCATGTTATTCACTATCAACGATTCTCCTTTCTTCGGCAAAGAAGGTAAGTTTGTGACTTCACGCCACATCCAAGATCGCTTGACCAAAGAACTAGATAAGAACCTGGCATTGCGTGTACGCAAAAGCGAACTGGAAGACGGTAAATGGATTGTATCAGGACGTGGTGTACTTCATCTTTCTGTACTGATTGAAACCATGCGCCGCGAAGGATACGAATTACAAGTAGGACAGCCTCAGGTTATTTTCAAAGAAATAGACGGAGTAAAATGCGAACCTATCGAAGAATTAACGATCAGTGTGCCCGAAGAATATTCCAGTAAAATGATCGATATGGTAACCCGCCGTAAGGGTGATTTGGTTTCTATGGAAACACAGGGTGACCGCGTAAACATTGAGTTTGATATGCCTTCGCGCGGTATTATCGGTCTTCGCACCAATGTACTGACTGCATCGGCCGGAGAAGCGATCATGGCCCACCGCTTTAAATGTTACCAACCATACAAAGGTGAGATAGAACGTCGCAGCAACGGTTCTATGATTGCTATGGAAAGCGGAACAGCTTTTGCATACGCTATTGACAAATTACAGGATCGTGGCAAATTTTTCATTTATCCGCAAGACGAAGTATATGCCGGCCAAGTGTAGGTGAACATGTTCATGAAAACGACTTGGTGATCAATGTAACTAAATCGAAAAAGCTTACCAATATGCGCGCATCAGGTTCTGATGACAAGGCACGCATCATTCCTCCGGTAGTATTCTCGTTGGAAGAAGCATTAGAATACATTAAGGAAGATGAATATGTAGAAGTTACTCCAAAGAGTATGCGTATGCGTAAAGTAATTCTTGACGAAACAGAACGCAAGAGAGCCAACAAAAGCTAATCAATCTACATTGAATATAAAAAAATCCCGAGGCCATATTACCTTCGGGATTTTTTATCTCTAATCTACAAACTTCACTTTACTAACCTCTCTAGGTTTAGCAGCCGGCATTTCATCGGGATAACCGAAAGCAATCGCATAAAGCAACTCATACCCTTCACTGAATCCCAACTTTTTCATATATTCCGCAGCTGCAGGTGATTTCATGAAACGCACAGGTCCTCCCAAACAACAGGAACCTATTCCCATTGACCAGGCAGACAAAATCATATTCTCACCCAACAAACCACAATCGATCTGTGACATATCATATGCAGGATCGTTAGCAATAAACACTACTGTAGGAGCATTATTGAACATATTCTTAAATCCCGGACGTTCTGCCGCTTTGGGATTTTCTTTTTTGAATATTTCAGTCAAACCATTGATAAATTCCGGATTATCTACTACACGAACCTCCCATGACTGTTTATTCATTCCATTAGGTGCATTGATTCCACATTCTACTATAGTCTGCATCTTTTCACGCTCCACAGCCTCGGGCTTATACTTCCGTATACTACGGCGACTCATAATAGTTTCTACCACAGGGTTTACCTGGCTCACGGAAACACTATCCGCAACAATTTCCTTCTGTCGGGAGCCTTGCGATGTACAGCTGCATAATACGAACATGCCTGCACCAACTAACATTAATCTAAATAATTTCATTTGCTATCATATTTGGTTTGCAACAAATCTAGGCATTTTCAAGCATAAAAAAAAAAAGTGGTTCCTTTATAAGGAACCACTTTTTATATGTTAAATCTGTAAAATTCAAATTACAACTTCGGACCAGCAGCAACCAATTTCTTACCTGCTTCGTTACCAGTAAACTTAGCAAAGTTCTTAATGAAGCGACCAGCCAAATCTTTAGCTTTTTCATCCCACTGAGCAGCGTCAGCATAAGTATCACGAGGATCAAGGATCTTCGGATCAACACCCGGCAATTCTGTAGGAACAACGAAATCGAAGTAAGGAATAACCTTAGTAGGAGCCTTATCAATAGAACCATCCAGAATAGCATCAATGATACCACGAGTATCACGGATAGAGATACGTTTACCAGTACCGTTCCAACCAGTGTTAACCAAGTATGCTTTAGCACCAGTCTTTTCCATCTTCTTAACCAATTCTTCAGCATACTTAGTAGGATGCAATGACAAGAAAGCAGCACCGAAGCAAGCAGAGAATGTCGGAGTCGGTTCAGTGATACCACGTTCTGTACCAGCCAATTTAGCTGTAAATCCAGACAAGAAGTAATACTGAGCCTGTTCAGGATTCAAGATAGATACCGGAGGCAATACACCGAATGCATCAGCTGACAAGAAAATAACTTGTTGAGCGTGAGGACCTTTAGAGATAGGTTTAACAATGTTTTCGATATGATAGATAGGATAAGAAACACGAGTATTTTCTGTTACGCTCTTATCAGCGAAATCAATCTTACCGTTAGCATCAACTGTTACGTTTTCAAGCAAAGCGTCACGTTTGATAGCAGCGTAGATATCGGGTTCGCTTTCCTTATCCAAGTTGATAACTTTAGCATAGCAACCACCTTCGTAGTTGAATACACCTTCGTCATCCCATCCGTGTTCATCGTCACCGATCAACTTACGTTTCGGATCAGTAGACAAAGTAGTCTTACCTGTACCAGACAAACCGAAGAAAATAGCTGAGCTAGTTCCTTCCATATTTGTATTAGCAGAGCAGTGCATAGAAGCGATACCACGAAGCGGGTTCATGTAGTTCATGATAGAGAACATACCCTTCTTCATTTCACCACCGTACCAAGTATTCAGGATAACTTGTTCTTTAGTCTTCAAGTTGAAAACAGTAGCTGTTTCAGAGTTCAAGCCCAGTTCTTTATAGTTGTCAACTTTTGCTTTAGAAGCGTTGAAACATACAAAATCAGGTTCTCCATAAGCTTCCAGTTCTTCAGCAGTAGGACGGATGAACATGTTAGTTACGAAGTGAGCCTGCCAAGCTACTTCCATAATGAAACGTACTTTCATACGAGTTGCAGCGTTAGCACCGCAGAAAGTATCAACAACGAACAAACGCTTGCCGCTCAATTGTTTTACAGCTTTAGCTTTCAAATCAGCCCAAGCTTCTTCTGTACAAGGTTTGTTATCATTTTTATATTCGTCAGAAGTCCACCATACTGAATTTTCAGAAGCTTCATTCTTAACGAAGAATTTATCTTTAGGAGAACGACCTGTGTAAACACCAGTCATTACGTTTACAGCACCCAGTTCAGTAACCTGTCCTTTTTCGAAACCTTCCAATCCCGGTTTAGTTTCTTCAGCGAAAAGCACATCATAAGAAGGATTGTGGAGAACTTCCTTCACGTCGGTAATACCGTACTTGCTTAAATCTAAATTTGCCATTTTTTAATGATTTAATTTGGTTATTGTATAATGTTATTTTTACTCTTTATTTTCTGAGAGAAGATGTTTTTCAACACCCCCTTGTCTAAGGCGCTACAAAATTAGTGCTTTATTTTAAAAAAAAGAAGTTATTAGAGAAAAATTTCCGTAATAATCAAATATTTATATTTGTGTAACAAAAATGCAATTCGTACTTTACAAATCTAGAAATTATTTGTTTCTTTGCAGGTCAAAGTCAACAATATAACAAAAGCATAGATATGAAAATCATCAATCTCAGTGAAGGCAATTCTCTCCTAAACCAATATGTAGCGGAATTGCGCGATATACATGTTCAAAATGACCGTATGCGTTTCCGCAGAAATATTGAAAGAATAGGAGAAATCATGGCATACGAGATGAGTAAAGCACTAACCTATTCCGTAAAGCAAGTACAGACACCCTTGGGAACTGCCACGGCCAGCACACACGATGACAAAATAGTGATTGCAACGGTATTCCGTGCCGGACTGCCGTTGCACACCGGTTTTCTGAACATGTTCGACCATGCCGACAACGCTTTCGTTTCCGCATTCCGTTTTTACAAGGATGACGAGCACCGTATTGTAGATGTGCACATTGAATACATCGCCGCCCCTTCATTGAATGACAGGACCTTGCTTCTCGTTGACCCCATGCTTGCCACCGGTGAAAGCATGGAACTTGCCTGGAAGCTTTCCTTACCAAAGGCAAACCCGCTAAATTGCAAATGGCCTGTGTCATTGCCAGCCAACAAGGGGTAAAGCATATGGCAGAACTTTTTCCCGGCGATGATGTCACATTATGGTGTGCCGCCATAGACCCTGTCTTGGACGAGCACAAATACATTGTTCCGGGATTGGGGGATGCCGGTGATTTAGCATTCGGCGAGAAACTTTAGGGCTCAAACTATAAAGACAGTTTCACGTGTGTTCGCTTGCACACACTAAAATTCTAAATTAAATGGTTAGTAACCGGCAATTATTCACAGCCTATTACTAACCATTTAATTTTTAAAACAGTTCTGTAGATCTGGTCCCTACAGGAAGATGAAAAATCTTATTTCACTTCCCAAATATCATTTGTCATCAGTAATTCCTGGAAATTATGATATTTTTTCTTTGCGGCCACTTCTTCAATCTGTGCATTAACAGCGTCATCATAAGTAGGCGCCTCTACATCACGGATCACCCCTAATGCAACCGGAAAATCCGGTCCTTCCATCAATGCCAGTTTCAACTGCAAAGTATTATCCATACAATGAGCATCGTGCACTAAAATATCTTTTTCCGTCACACCATTCTCACCAAGCTTTACCACTTTCAGTCCGAAACCTTCCTGCATCAGCCCGTATTCTTTGTCTACACCAAACAACATCGGTTTACCGTGTTCTAAATAAATGGCATTCTTTGAACGACCTTCTTTCGTATATACTGATTCGTGTGTTCCATCATTAAAAATGACGCAGTTCTGAAGAATTTCACATACAGCCGCACCTTTATGATTGGCAGCAGCTTTCAGAATCTCCACTGTACCAGGACCATCCGTAGCTACCGCACGGGCAAAGAAACGTCCACGCGCACCAAAACATAATTCAGCCGGATGAAACGGATCTTCACAGTGCCGTAAGGAGATGATTTGCTAACAAATCCACGGGGAGAAGTCGGAGAATACTGTCCTTTGGTCAAACCATATATACGGTTGTTCAACAAAATCATATTCAAGTCGATATTACGACGAACGGCATGTATAAAGTGATTTCCACCAATAGCCAGCCCATCACCATCCCCTGAAATCTGCCAAACAGTAATCTTTGGATTAGCCACCTTGCAGCCTGTAGAAATAGCTGCCGCACGACCGTGCACAGTCTGCATGGCATATGTATTCATGTAATAAGGCAGGCGGCTGGAACATCCGATACCCGAAATAACGGCAGTATCATGAGGAGCCACTCCCAATTCAGCCATCGCTTTGTGCAGCGAAGCCAAGAAAAAATGGTCACCACAACCCGGACACCAACGAGGTTGTCCCTTTTTGAAATCTTTTGCTGTATATTCGTTCATAGTCTTTACTTTCTTTACGGTTATTATTTATTTAAAATCTCAGTGAAAGCATCAACTAACTCGCTGACTACGAACGGCTGGCCTTTTACCTCATTAAACTGATAAGGAACAAATCCGTCCACTTTCATACGGAGATATCCGGCAAACTGACCAAGATTCTGCTCAGCCACGACTACCTTCTTATATTTCTTCAGCACTTCTGCCGTATTTTGAGGCAGCGGGTTCAAATGAACAAAATGTGCCAAAGCAACCTTCTTGCCTGCATGGTTCATTTCCTCCATTGCTGAATATAAATGACCGTAAGTTCCACCGAAACCCACTATCAACAAATCTGCATCCTCTACGCAGCCTTGCACCTTAACATCAGGCACTGGAATTTTAGCAATCTTCTCGGCACGCAAACGGCACATCAAATTATGGTTTTCAGGCTCGGTAGAAATAGCACCTGTATCACTGTCTTTTTCCAAGCCTCCCAAAATATGCATATAACCTTCCTGTCCCGGCAATGCCCAATAACGGACACCTGTTTCAGTATTACGCTTGTAAGGAGTATAATTATCCTTCATTTCCGGAGTAACATAGGGTGGGTTAATAGCCGGATAGTTTGCCAGATCAGGCAATTTCCATGCGCCGGAACCATTTGCTACAAAACCATCAGTCAGCAACACCACCGGAGTCATGTGTTCCAAGGCAATCTTACAAGCATCATAAGCAGCATCAAAACAATGAGTTGGAGAAGCTGCGGCAATGACCGGCATAGGAGATTCACCGTTACGGCCAAACAAAGCCTGCAATAAATCTGTTTGCTCAGACTTAGTAGGCAAACCAGTAGAAGGACCGCCACGCTGTACATTAATAACCACCAATGGTAATTCTGTAATAACAGCCAGATTCATAGCCTCTGATTTCAGACAAACACCCGGCCCCGAAGTAGAAGTAGCCGCCAACGCACCTGCAAACGAGGCACCGATAGCCGTAGCGCAACCTGAAATTTCATCTTCACATTGAACAGTAGTCACTCCCAATGATTTATGTTTAGAAAGCTCATGTAAAATATCTGTTGCCGGAGTAATGGGATAAGATCCCAAGAACAAACGCAGGCTGCTTTCTCGGCAGCAGCGATCAAGCCATAAGCCGTAGCCTTGTTTCCGCTGATATCCATATACTTTCCGGGGACTTTAGACTTAGTTTCCACCTTATAAGTATGATCCACAGACGCATGGGTATTGTGGCCATAATCATATCCGGCGTGTATCACTTTAATATTCGCTTCAGCTATTTGCGGCTTCTTTGCAAATTTCTCGCGCAAAAAATTTTCAGCAACCGCCAGGTCACGATTAAACAACCAGCAAACCAATCCCAAAGCAAACATATTACGACATTTCAACATTGACTTGTTGTCCATGCCTGTATCTGCCAGACAGTCTTTCACCATCTGTGAAATAGGAGCAGCAATTACATCCTGCTTAATACCCATTTCTTCAATCGGACTGTCTGTTTTGAAAGCCGCCTTGTCCAGATCTGATTTCTGAAAACAATCTGTATCAATAATGATACAAGCTGTGGACTTCGCAAATTTGTATTGTGTTTTCAATGCAGCGGCATTCATTGCGACCAATACGTCGCATTTGTCACCAGGAGTAAAAACTTTACCCGCACCAATATGCACCTGGAAACCTGACACACCGGTCAACGAACCTTGCGGGGCACGTATATCCGCCGGGTAATCGGGGAATGTACTGATATCATTTCCCACTGTAGCCGAAATATTAGAAAAGATATTTCCGGCCAGCTGCATACCATCGCCTGAGTCGCCTGAGAAACGGACCACCACTTGGTCCAACTCCTTGACTATCATTTCATCTGCCATAACTTATTATTTAGGGTTACAAAATTTCACTGTTTGCAAAGTTCGGAAAGTTCTGTCAAAGGACAAAATATTCCGCTGTCAAACTACGTTTGAATATCAAAATGTACAAAATTAAAGGTTTATTTATTTCCAAGCTAAGAAAAAGTAGAGATAATTACCTGTTTAAAAGCATAAATTTCTATCATTATGACAGCAGCAAAAACGATTCATTTTTACAATTTATTATTTTTATCCATGTTTTATAAACAACATGAAAGTTCATAGTAGAATAATAACATTATTAGATTATAAAAAACAGACAAAAAACAACAAAACAACAAAGAAAGGATTATTTTCTTCCCACTTAAGACATTTTTCGATCTTTCATATTGCCATTTTAACAAAAAGGAGTACCTTTGTAGCCATAAAAGGGCCTTGTAGTTCAACGGATAGAATAGAAGTTTCCTAAACTTTAGATAGGGGTTCGATTCCCCTCGGGGCTACAAAAGCAGTAAACAATTACTATACAATCATTTACTGCTTTTATTTTATCTAGAAATTCTTTAGATTACTTATTTAATCACCCCAAGTTCTTTACCCACTTTAATAAATGCAGCAATTGCCTTATCCAAATGTGCCTTTTCATGACCGGCAGACAATTGGACGCGGATACGTGCCTGCCTTTCGGAACAACCGGATAATAGAAACCTGTTACATATATGCCTTCTTCCTGCATCTTGGCAGCAAAATCCTGAGACAGTTTCGCATCATAAAGCATCACAGCACAAATCGCGCTCTGAGTTGGTTTGATGTCAAAACCAGCAGCCAGCATCCTGTCACGGAAATAATTCACATTATCTATCAACTTAGTATGCAAGGCATCACTTTCCTTCAACATCTTAAACATTTCCAAGCTAGCACCGATAATGGCAGGAGCTACAGAATTAGAGAATAAATAAGGACGTGAACGCTGGCGCAACATATCAATAATTTCTTTCTTACCGGTGGTAAATCCTCCCATTGCCCCACCAAATGCTTTCCCTAATGTACCAGTAAAAATATCCACACGACCGTATGCTTTAAATTGTTCGGCCACGCCATGCCCTGTAGGACCTACTACACCGGCCGAATGAGATTCATCCACCATTACCAACGCGTCATATTTTTCCGCCAGTTCACAAATCTTATCCAATGGAGCCACATTACCATCCATCGAGAATACACCATCTGTAGCAATAATGCGGTGACGCTGTGCCTGCGCTTCCTGCAAACAACGTTCCAAGTCAGCCATATCAGCATTAGCGTAACGATAGCGTTTTGCCTTACACAAACGTACACCATCTATAATAGATGCATGATTCAACGCATCTGAAATAATAGCGTCTTCTTCTGTAAACAGCGGTTCGAACAAACCACCGTTAGCATCAAAACAAGCAGCATAAAGTATAGTATCTTCTGTTTTAAAATAATCAGAAATGGCAGCTTCCAGCTGTTTGTGTAAATCCTGAGTCCCACAGATAAAGCGTACGGAAGACATACCGAAGCCATGTGTATCCATTGCCTCTTTGGCAGCATTGATCAAACGTTGATTATCTGACAAACCTAAATAATTGTTGGCACAAAAGTTCAACACATCTTCTCCGTCATTCACCTTGATGTCTGCACGCTGAGGTGTGGTAATGATACGTTCATTTTTATACAATCCGGCTGCCTTAATATCAGCCAGTTCCTTCGCAAGGAACTCCTTCATTTTACCATACATAGCTTTGTTTTTTTATTAAGTATATAGTTTAAGTTTAAAAATCAGTCTGACTTGACAAAGTTCTTATTTTTTTTTGATATCCAATTAAATTATAGAGAAAATTTTGATAAAATATGCAGTTTTCTATCTATCTTTGCTTCCAAAAGGAAACTTAAAGCAAATAGCAAACTATGAAAAATGTATTAATTATCGGCTCCACCGGTCAGATCGGTTCGGAACTAACCATGAAATTGAGAAGTATTTACAATGGTAATATCGTAGCCGGATATATTCCCGGTGCCGAGCCTAAAGGGGAATTAAAAGAATCAGGCCCTTCTGCATCGTAGATATCACCAATGAACAACAAATTGCCGAAACTGTATCAAAGTACAACATCGACACCATTTACAATCTGGCAGCCTTACTCTCGGCTGTAGCAGAAGCCAAACCTCAACTAGCATGGAAAATAGGCATGGGAGGCCTGTTTAATGTATTGGAAGTAGCACGCGAAATGGGTTGTGCCGTATTTACCCCAAGTTCTATCGGTGTCTTCGGTAACAACACCCCTAAAGACAAGACTCCACAAGACACTATCCGTAATCCGCGTACCATGTATGGCGTTACAAAAGTATCAGGAGAATTACTGAGCGATTATTACCATATCCGTTTTGGTGTAGATACCCGTTCCGTTCGTTTCCCCGGATTAATTTCGTATGTCACACCTCCGGGTGGCGGGACCACTGATTATGCTGTAGACATCTATTATTCGGCTGTAAAAGGTGAAAAATTTGAATGTCCTATCGCAGCCGATACATTCATGGATATGATGTATATGCCTGATGGTTTACGTGCAGCCATTGAAATCATGGAAGCGAATCCCGACAAACTAATTCATCGCAATTCGTTCAACATTGCTTCAATGAGTTTTGATCCGGAAATTATTTATAATAATATAAAGAAGTATATGCCTGACTTCCATATGGAGTACAAAGTAGATCCACTACGTCAAGCTATCGCCGAATCATGGCCGAACTCACTGGACGACACTTGTGCCCGTGAGGAATGGGGATGGAAACCGGAATATGATCTAGACAGTATGACACAGGATATGCTTGCCAAACTAAAAGTACGATTCAATAAATAAACCACTAATATTGAATGTATAAAAATAGCCTTCTCTATTCTATATGGAAAAGATAGAGAAGGCTATTTTTATACATTTCTTGCACTTATATAAAATTTTGATCGTATCTTCGTGCAAATTAACATACTGATTAAAAACATACTATGAATACAAGAGCTATTACCAAAAACAAGAAAGTCGTTACATTCGGAGAAGTAATGTTAAGGCTGACCACCCCCAATTTCCAGCGCTTTTCCCAAACAAACGAGTTTATTGCTACTTATGGAGGAAGTGAAGCGAATGTAGCCATATCACTGGTCAACTTCGGCATCTCCACAGAATTCGTTACCAGACTTCCCGAGAATGCAATGGCACAAGCTTGTGTAAACTCACTCCAAGCTTACGGATTAGGTACAGACGGCATTATTTATGGCGGGAAACGCATGGGATTATACTTTCTGGAGAGCGGTGCAGCATTTCGTAACTCCAATGTAGTATATGACCGTGAAGGATCTTCCTTTGCCACTTTACGTCCCGGCATGATAGACTGGGAAAAGATTCTTTCCGATGCAGGCTGGTTCCACTGGTCGGGTATAGCGGCGTCCCTGTCACAGGAAGGAGCAGATACCTGCCTGGAAGCACTACAAACAGCAGACCGTCTAGGGTTAACTATCTCGTGCGATTTGAATTTCCGCAAAAAATTATGGAATTACGGTAAATCCGCTTCAGAAGTAATGCTCCCTCTTGTCCAATATAGTGATGTCATTTTTGGTGCAGAACCCGAATACAAAGAAATTTTCGGCATTCCCCCGGTAGGTTTTAAAGCTGTAGACACCTCATATCCATTAGATTTGTCCGGTTTCAAAGTATTCGGTCAAAAAGTATCAGAACAAGCGCCCCGATGCCAGAAAATATTTCTGGAATTGCGTAATACCATCACTTCCAATCACAATCTGCTGGCAGCCATACTTTATTCTAAAGGGACATTAAGGCATACCGGTATTTACGATATTGTCCATGAGGTAGACCGTGTAGGTGCAGGAGATGCATTTGTAGGCGGCATGATTTATGGTTTGCTGACCTACTCCGACAATGACCAAAAAACATTAGAATTCGCCCTTGCCGCATCTGCATTAAAAAATACCATATATGGAGATTTCAATCAAGTAACAGTAGAAGAAGTGGAAGGATTAATGCAAGGAAACACTTCAGGAAGAGTAGTCAGATAACTATTTTCATGATTATAGCCAAACAGAATTGATCTGCAAAATGTAGCGTAAAAAAGCAAGTTTACTTCATGGGGCAAGCAAGCTAAGTTACTTATCCAATGTACTTAAGTTTATTTTTGAAGCCACAGAAGATTCATCTATCCTTTTTCCACAAATCAATTCCATTCAGTCATTATAAAAAGAGGAGGATTCTCATGATATGAGCATCCTCCTCTTTTTATTTATTTCTTAAAGAAACTTCTTTTTATGCCTTTGTTTCTTCCGGCATCTTGTTGCCCATAGTCAGGTAAGCGATAGGAGCAGCAATGAAGATAGAAGACAACGTACCGATCACAACGCCCAAAATCATTGCAAAAGCGAAGCTGCGGATACTGTCACCACCCAGCACAAAGATACACAACAATACGATTAATGTACTTAATGAAGTATTGATGGTACGAGCCAAAGTAGTATTCAGTGAATCGTTAAACAACTGCATACGGTTACGTTTCGGATACAGACCGAAGAACTCACGGATACGGTCAAAGATAACCACCTTGTCATTGATAGAATAACCGATAGCGGTCAAAACGGCACCAATGAAGGTCTGGTCAATTTCCAATGAGAACGGAACCCATCCATAACATAATGAGTATGCACCGATAATCAGAATAGTATCGACAGCCAATGCAACAGTCGCACCCACACTATAAGCTACATTGCGGAAACGCAGCAAGATATACAAACCGATAGCCACCAGTGCAAACAATACAGACCAAATAGCCGATGTCTTGATATCATCAGCGATACTGGGACCTACTTTCTGAGAACTGATAATAGAACCACCGACACGATTATCACGATCAATAAAGATTTCCAATGTGGTACCTTCGCCCAGCAAGTTACCATCTTTCAAAGACTGATACAAGAACTCTTCAATTTCGGAGTCGATAGTAGGAGACTCTTCATTAATACGGTAGTTGGTTGTAATACGGATTGTCTTCTTATCCGTACCCAAGGCGATAGCCTGTACATTATCTTCTGTGATTTTCTTCTTCAACAAGTCACGCACTGTTTCAGGTTCAACCTGCTGTTCAAACTGAACTACGAAGTTACGTCCACCGGTAAAGTCAATACTCTGCGCCAAACCACGGATAAAGAATGAAATGATACAGATAACGATAATCGCTCCGAATACCGTGAATGAACGTTTCATCATTCCCATAAAGTTGTAATTCACGTTCTGCATCAGGTTCTTGGAAATCCCTGTAGTGAATGTCAAGTTCAACCACTTGTCTTTATTCATGAAGTGCTCATAAACAATACGAGTCAAGAATACTGCTGTAAAGAATGAGCAGAGGATACCGATAATCAACGTAGTGGCAAAACCACGGATCGGCCCCGTACCGAAATAGAACAGAATGATACCAGTGATAATTGATGTCAAGTTTGAGTCAAAAATAGCAGAGAATGCGTTAGAATAACCGTCTGCTAAAGCAGCCTTAACAGTTTTACCGGCTCTCAATTCTTCTTTTGTACGTTCATAAATCAACACGTTAGCATCTACAGCCATACCCAATGACAACACCATACCGGCAATACCAGACATGGTCAGTGCAGCTTGGAACGAGGTAAGGATTCCTAATGTGAAGAAGAAGTTAACAACCAATGCGCAGTTGGCAACCATACCCGGAATCAATCCGTACATAGCGCACATATAGATCATCAACAGAATCAACGCAACAACAAATGAAATGATACCTTGATTGATAGATTCCTGACCCAATGACGGACCAACGATATCCTCCTGAACGATACGTGCAGGAGCAGGCATCTTACCAGACTTCAATACGTTAGCCAAGTCTTTTGTCACCTCCGGAGTAAAGTTACCGGTAATCTGAGAGTGTCCGCCCGTAATTTCACCGTTTACATTCGGAGCGCTGTATACGTAACCATCCAGTACGATAGCGATAGCCTTGCCTACATTGTTCTTTGTCAGAACAGCCCAGCGGCGCGCGCCGTCAGTGTTCATAGACATACTGACACAAGGCTTGTTGAACTGGTCATATTCATCTTTAGCATCAGTGATCACATCACCTTCCAACGGAGCACGTCCGTTACGTTCAGTAGACTTGATAGCATACAATTCAAAGATACGTCCCTGCTTGTCAAAATCAGCAGCCTTTACACCCCATTTCAAACGAAGATCTTTCGGCAACATTTCTTTCACTTCTTTCATAGCAAGGTACTGGTTTACCTGAGCAGTATCTTTATAATCGGCATAACCTACCACCGACCCGTAACCATTCGGATTTAATTGAAGAACAGAAGCCAACGGATGTTCTTTCTTCATCTGCTCCATTGCGGCAGAGTTACTTGCCGTTTCGCCTTTCAATGCGGCTGCAAGACTGTCGGCAGCAGAAATTGCAGAAGCCTGTGCAACAGCAACAGTATCAGCTGCTACAGAATCAGCAGAAGCAGCACCACTTTCAACAGCAAGAATATCACGCAGTCTGTTATCTACAGAAGAAAGATAAGGAACTATTTCTTTTGCGTCGAAAGTTTCCCAGAATTCCAAGTTAGCAGATCCCTGCAACAGTTTTCTGACACGTTCCGGTTCTTTGATACCCGGTAGTTCCACCATGATACGGCCCATCTTTCCTTCCAATGCCTGAATGTTAGGCTGTGCCACACCAAAACGGTCAATACGTGTACGTAATACATTATAAGAGTTGTCGATAGCAGCCTTTACCTCTTCGCGCAATACTTTTTCAACTTCACTGTCGGAACTGCGGGTGGTTACTTTGTCTTTCAACTGCTGAGTAGCAAATAATTCAGCCAATTTGCCATTGGGAGCTTGTTTCTTATACTCTTTTACAAAAAGAGTGATAAAGTCATCCTGACTAGTGATAGATTGTTTTGATGCTTCTGCAACCGCTTTGTTAAAAGCTTCATCAGTCTTGTTGTCAGCCAAAGCCTTCACTACATCCGGTACAGAAACTTCAAGGATAACGTTCATACCACCTTTCAGGTCTAGACCCAGACCAATCTCCATCTCGCGACACTGTTTCAGCTATAACTACCCAAATAAACTTTTTCATTCTGCATAGAATCAAGGTAATGTGCTTCACCTTTCGGGTCCTGTGCCGCTTTGTCCATGTGATAGCGGGTCACAAAAGAGAAAGAAAGATAAAACACACATACAAGGGTGAGTAATACCGCAAAAACCTTTACAAATCCTTTGTTTTGCATGTTACTTTGAAATTTATTATTTTTACTTTTTGATTAATTCTTAGTTTATACAAGGTTGCAAATATAGTTTTTTTTTCACATTCCCACGGTATCAAACACAAATATTTAGATTCCAAAAGAGAAAAAAGGCTGCAAAAGCATTTTTTGCAGCCTAAATTATTCTATCTCACAGCCTATTTTATTTCAAACCCCTATTTTTAAGCAAGGGCTCCAAGCTGGGATCAGCCCCACGAAAACCTCTGTAAAGGGTCATAGGATCTTCCGTTCCACCTTTCTCTAGAATATTTTTACGGAAAGAGTCTGCGGTATTTTTATCGAACACTCCATGTTCTTTAAACGCTTCAAAAGCATCCGTGTCAAGAACTTCTGCCCATAGATAGCTGTAATACCCAGCAGCATATCCACCTATAATATGACTAAAATAAGTGGCGCGATACCGAGGAGCTATTTCAGGAATCAGCCCAGCTTGTCCATCGTTTCTTTTTCAAAAGCAACGACATTCAGATTTTCTGTATCAGTCAAGTTATGCAGTTCCATATCAAGCAAAGCGGCTGCCAATAATTCCGTAGTCATAAAACCTTGATTAAAAGTACCCTGATTTTGGATTTTCGTAATCAACTCATCCGGAATCACTTCTCTTGTTTCATAATGCTTGGCATAGAGTTTCAGCACTTCAGGTTCTACAGCCCAGTGTTCCATAATCTGTGAAGGAAGTTCTACAAAATCCTGCGCCACACTGGTACCAGACACTCCTTTGTAGTTACATTTGGTCAGCATACCGTGCAATGCATGTCCAAACTCATGAAACATGGTTTCCACCTCATCCAAAGTCAGTAAAGAAGGCATATTTCCTGCAGGTTTAGTAAAACTTGCCACATTATAAATTAAAGGACGTACTTCACCGGCCTGTTCACGAAAATTACTCATCCATGCGCCACCACGCTTACCTGCGCGTGGAAAGTAATCTGCATAGAACAATCCCAAAAATGAGCCATCGGCATCCTTTACTTCATACACTTTCACATCAGACTCATATACGGGCACATCATTCAGTTCGGTCAATGTAATGCCATACAATTTGTTGGCCACGGTATACAATCCGCTACGCACATCTTCCAAACTGAAATAGGGCTTGATTTCATCTTCATTCAAATCATACTTTTCCTGACGCAATTTTTCGGCATAATACCACCAGTCCCATGCAGCCAGCTTCTCTCCCTTACCTTCCTTATCCATTATTTTCTGCAACTCGGCGGCCTCTTTCTTTGCATTTTCCAGTGAGTATCCCCACAGGTTATTCAAGAAATCCATGACTGTCTGCGAATTCTTAGCCATGTTCTCATCCAGTACAAAATTGGAATAACAATCGAATCCTAATAATTTTGCCTGTTCCAAACGCAATGCCATAATCTTTCCCAATATCTCTTTATTGTCATTCGCATCATCATGATTCCCCCGGTTGATATAAGCTTCATAAATATTTTTTCTTAGCTCACGGTTTTCAGCATATTGCAAAAAAGGCAAGCGACTGGAGTTTTGCAAAGTGAATAGCCATTTCCCTTCTTTTCCAGCAGCTTTCGCTTCCTCTGCGGCCCCCGCTTTCACCCATTCGGGTAACCCGGCCAAATCAGCCTCATTCTCGATAACCAACTGATAAGCGTTATTCTCATTTAAGATATGATTGTCGAAAGCAATCCCCAAAGTCGACAATTCTTTATTGATCTCCCTCAAACGGGATTGTTTTCCGGCATCCAGTCCGGCACCCGAACGGACAAAAGCTTTATAATACTTGTCCAACAGCCGGTGTTGCTCAGTCGTAAGAGTTATCTTACCTTCCTTTTCCTGTTGATGCACATCAGCCACCCGTTTATACAAATCCTGATTCAAATAAATATTATCACTATGTTCTGAAAGTACAGGAGCCATCTTTTCATTCAAGGCCGTCAACGAATCATTTGTATCCGCTTCGGTCAATGCAAAAAACACCCCACTTACTCTCGCCAGAATCCCGCCACTTTTATCCAGCGCCACAATGGTATTTTCAAAAGTAGGTTCCTCGGGATTATCAACTATTGCCTTAATTTCCGCATTCTGCTCCTCTATTCCTTTCAAGAAAGCAGGCTCATAATGCTCCAGTCTGATCTTAGTAAAATCGGGAGCACCGTACTCGGTCTGGAATTCCGTAAAGAACGGATTCATTTCTGTTTTCTGTTCACATGCACACATTACACAACACGTCGCTAACGTAAATAATAGTCTTTTCATAATCTGTCAATTAAAGGTATGTAAAATCACTTCTCCGCCACATAACACCAAATGGGGTAATGATCCGAACTCTTTATCGTATTATCCACCGTACAACGGTAAGATTTTAAATTCTTGCTCAATAAAATATTGTCTATTCTGAAATAAAAATGATTTTGATTATAAGATATGCCAAAGCCGTTTCCCGACTCCACAAAAGCATCATTCAGACCTTCCCCTACCACCCTGTGAGTATATGATATAGGAGAATCATTGAAGTCACCGCATACAATTATGCCTCCCCCTTTGTAACCGGCCACCAAACGAGCTATGGAATCAGCCTGAACGGCACGTATAGCCGATGCTTCCGCCAGTTTTCTGATCAGCAAACGAGACCCTTGCGATACCTTTTGCTTATCAGGGTCCTTCATCATTTCGCGATAGACTTCTTTATCCTTCTCAGTCAGCTTATTGGATTCCAGATGATTATTAACAACCAGCAAGGTATCACCATTCACTTTGATTTTATAAGCAATGGAACCATTGTTAAGGCTGGCATATCTCACCGGATGTGCCGACAAAATAGGAAAACGGGAATAACAACCCAAACCGTTAGCCCCCGATATCTTATAATAATTTTTATAAGGATAATCTCTTAAAGCATAATCCACCTCTTTCTTGGTTAACCGTCCCCCTACAATATATTCCTGCAGGCAGATTATATCCGCATTGCTGTTTCTTAAATATTCCAACACAGGGTTCGGATTATCCTTGGTGTTCGCACGGTTCTTCTCAAAGGCCATCGTATTGTAGGATAAGAATTTGATTGCCCCTTCCGGTACATCAGATACAAATACATTGACTGGAAAATAAGTACGGATAGCACCAATGGAACATACCAAGCCTAAAAATGAAAGCAACGCATATTTACGATAAATCACCAACCAAAAGACCAGAAACAAAAGATTAACAATCAAAAAAGCAGGAAAAGCCAAACCGGCACATGACCATACCGGATGAGCCACAGGATCAATATAAGGCTGTAAGCACATACCAGTAACAATACCACCATACACAAGTTTATGCCCAGTAGTATCCATCCCAAAAAACGACCAATATATTTCATATATCACTTCTTGCTCGCATCAAACAAGCTTTTCTTCTCTTCGGTAGTCAGACTGTTATAACCAGATTTCTTTAATTTATCCAATATACGATCTATCTCCTCACTTTGCTGTTTTTTACGGGCATTATAATCGTAATCTTTTGCCTTATCACCATAATGAACTTTCATCTTCGGCTTTTTCGATTGACGACGAAACGAAAGGCCTTCTGAGAAGCAATCCAAGCATCGGTTTATCCATGACGTAGCATCATGTCCGCGGGACAATCCGGAAGCAAACCACCATCCGGCCAGAGCACCTCCTAAATGAGCGATATGGCCACCGGCATTGCCCGATGTCATAAACAGCAAATCGGTCACAACCATAAACAAAGCCACATACTTCAACCTAACAGTCCCAATAAACATAAAGTTTACTCTATATTCCGGTGCACGTACCGCAGTAGCTACAACAATAGCAAGTACGGAAGCTGATGCTCCCAACAAATAAGAATAATACAAAGAATCACTGAAATAAGGAAAAACATTGTAAGCGATCATATACAACAAACCGCCACAAATACCTCCCAACAGATAGAGTCCGCGGAAATGCTTTGCCGAGAAAAGAGACAGAAACATCTGCCCGAACCAATAAAGCCACAGCATATTAAACAGCAAATGCAAAATGCCTGCATGCATGAACATATAAGTCAGCAAAGACCAAGGCTGCTTGACAAACTGCAACGTCCAGGCCGGCAGTTCCAAATATTGAAGCACAAATGCTCCATTCCGGTTGAACAGCATCCATAAAATCCCCAATAAGGAAGTTACAATGAATACCCCTACATTAATATATATAAACTGGATATATATGTTCCCTTTGTTGAAGCTATTTTTCAAATCAGTAATAAAACTGCCCATTATTATTCTTTTTTCTCCAATACATTATTAATATAAAACCAAAAATCATACCTCCCAAGTGTGCAAAGTGGGCAACGCATCGGTCGAAGCACCCAATCCCAAAAATATCTCCAAAGCAGCATATCCCATCACAAAATATTTAGCCTTGACAGGAAATGGGATAGGGAATACAAACATCTGACTATTGGGGAATAGCATACCGAATGCCAACAAAATGCCATATATCGCTCCCGAAGCGCCAACTGTAGTCATCAGATTCAAGTACTCCGCCATCGGAATCACGGCAATCCCCGTATTCACACTGTCATATTGCGATAATTCGGTCACATATTGTATATATTGCACCAGCTCCTGCACCAATCCCGCACCTATACCACATACCATATAATAGAACAAGAAACGTTTCGGTCCCCAAACCTGTTCAAGCGTACGTCCAAACATCCACAAGGCAAACATGTTAAAAAAGATATGCTGGAAACCGCCATGCATAAACATATAAGTAATCAACTGGGCAGGATTAAAATCAGATGCCATAAAAAAGTGTAGTCCCAGCAGGTCGTTTAGGTTAATTCCATACTTCATGGCTACCACGCTCCAAAGAAACACAACACATTTATTATCAATAAATTCTTGGTTACTGTAGGTATACTGTTCATAAATATTCTTCGTCTAATAAAACATTGATTGCGCGCAAATTTACAATTTTATTCTGTTATATAACAGAAAACAAGAGTTCTCTTACGTTTTTTTGATTTTTGGAGCATCTTTTTTAGGCTATCTGTTTGATTTCTAATTTTGAAAGCATATATTTGTCACTGATTTTGGTAAAACTTTTGTGTTACATTTAATAATTAATCATTTTCGTTATGAATAAGGCAGATCTTATCAGCGCAGTCGCCGCTGAAGCCGGCTTGAGCAAAGTCGACGCAAAAAAAGCAGTTGAAGCTTTCGTTTCAACTGTAACAAAGGCCCTCAAAGAAGGGGACAAAGTATCATTAATCGGATTCGGAACATTCTCTGTTGCTGAAAGAAGTGCAAGAACAGGTATCAACCCATCCACAAAAGCAACGATTACTATTCCTGCTAAAAAAGTAACCAAGTTCAAACCAGGTGCTGAACTAGCAGACGCAATTAAATAATTGCTATTTTACATAAAAGGACTTAAGGAAAGGGGCGCCGGTACTAGCGCCCTTTCTTCTTCATTTTTCTATTTGAACCTATGAAACCTAAAATGACAACCTTATTTAAATGCCTGATTGGCGCCGCTGTATGCGCTTTTTCAACACAAGTTCTTCATGCAGAAGATACAAAACTACCTTATTGGAAAGATATTCAGACCGTAGCCGTCAACAAGGAATATCCGCGTACAGCTTTCATGACTTATGACAACCGGGACCAGGCACTGACCGGCGAGTATGAAAACAGCCCTTATTACAAACTACTAAACGGTACATGGAACTTTTATTATGCAGATACATACAAAGATCTGCCTGCCAACATTGAGCAACCGGATGCCAACATAGCCTGGAAGGAGATTAAAGTACCCGGCAATTGGGAGGTACAGGGCTACGGAGTGGCCATCTACACCAATCATGGATACGAATTCAAGCCCAGAAATCCACAACCGCCGCAATTACCCGAAGCCAATCCGGTCGGTGTGTATCAGCGTGATATCGAAATTCCCGCCGATTGGGATGGACGCGACATATTCCTCCGTTTGGAAGGAGCAAAATCCGGTGTATACGTATATGTCAACGGACAGGAAGTGGGATACAGCGAAGACTCCAAGAATCCGGCAGAATTTTTAATCAACAACTACCTGAAACCCGGTAAAAACTCGCTGGTCATTAAAATATTCCGCTGGAGTACCGGTTCTTATCTGGAATGCCAGGATTTTTGGCGCATGAGCGGTATTGAACGTGATGTATTTCTGTTCTCACAGCCCAAAACTCACATCAAAGATTTCAACGTGATGTCTACGCTGGACGACACCTATAAAAATGGTATCTTCAAACTGGATGTAGACGTAACCAACCATACAGCAGGCAACAAAGAGGTAACCGTAGCATACGAATTGCTGGATGCCGCAAAGAAAGTGGTGGCAGAAGGTAACACCCCCTGTCCTGTTACAGCGGACGGGCAGAAGAGTATCTCTTTTGAAGCCACCCTCAGCAACGTCAAGACCTGGACATCAGAACACCCTAACCTGTACCGGTTACTGATATCTCTGAAAGACGGAGAAAAAACAAGCGAGATCATTCCTTATACGGTAGGTTTCCGCCGTTTCGAGATCAAACCAACCGATCAGATAGCCGAAAACGGCAAACCATACATTTGCTTGTTCATCAACGGACAACCCATCAAGCTGAAAGGCGTAAACATACACGAGCATAATCCCGAAACAGGACATTATGTTCCCGAAGAGCTGATGCGCAAGGACTTCACCCTGATGAAACAGAACAACATCAACAGTGTACGTCTCTGCCACTATCCGCAAGACCGCAAGTTCTATGAATTGTGTGATGAATATGGCATCTATGTATATGATGAAGCCAATATCGAAAGCCACGGTATGTATTATAACTTAAGCCGAGGCGGAACATTGGGCAACAATCCCGAATGGCTGAAGCCGCACATGGACCGTACCATTAATATGTACGAGCGTAACAAAAACCATCCCTCTGTAGCCATTTGGTCATTAGGAAACGAAGCTGGAAACGGTTATAATTTCTATCAGACCTATTTATGGCTGAAAGAACGCGAAGTAAAAGGGATGAACCGTCCTGTAAATTATGAACGCGCCCTTTGGGAATGGAACACAGATATGTATGTACCCCAATACCCTAGTGCCGCCTGGCTGGAAGAAATAGGCAAAAAAGGCAGCGACCGTCCCATTGCGCCATCCGAATATTCACACGCTATGGGCAATTCCAATGGTAATCTGGCAGCACAATGGAGAGCGATCTACAAGTACCCGAACTTGCAAGGTGGTTACATTTGGGACTGGGTAGACCAAGGTATTCTGGAAAAAGACGAAAATGGACGTACCTACTGGACCTACGGAGGTGATTACGGGACCAATGCACCCAGCGACGGAAACTTCCTATGCAATGGAATCGTAGCTCCGGACCGCACTCCGCATCCGGCCATGACAGAAGTGAAATATGCACATCAGAATGTAGGTTTTGAAGCCATCGACCCGGCTGCCGGCAAATTCCTGGTAAAGAACCGTTTCTACTTCACCAACTTGAAGAAGTATATGATCAGTTATACCGTAAAGGCAAACGGAAAAACAATTAAAGGCGGAAAAGTATCATTAGATATCGAACCGCAAAGCTCCAAAGAACTGGACATCAACCTCAACGGATTGAAGCCCAAGGCCGGCACAGAATATTTTGTAAATTTTGTAGTTACCACCACAGAGCCGGAACCCTTGATTCCTGCAGGGCACGATATTGCTTCCGAACAATTCCGCCTGCCCATAGAACCATTGGCTATAGCCGAACATAAAGCAAGCGGTAAGACTACCGTCAGCACGGATGGTGACGTCATCACCGTATTATCATCACGTATGCAGTTCGTTTTCAACAAGAAAAGTGGACTCGTGACTTCATACAAAGTAAACGGTACAGAATATTTCGCTGAAGGCTTTGGTATTCAACCTAACTTCTGGCGCGCACCGACAGACAATGATTATGGTAACGGTGGGCCTAAGCGCGAGCAAATATGGAAACAGTCCAGCAAGAACTTCAATGTAGCGGATGTCACTACAGAAACAGACGGCAACAAGACTATATTAACAGCCAACTATTTACTGGCAGCAGGTAACCTGTATATCATGAAATATACCATTTATCCTGACGGAGTGGTTCATGCAGATATCACCTTTACTTCTACGGATATGAAAGCCGCCAGTACCGAAGTGTCAGAAGCAACTCTGATGGCTACCTTCACACCGGGACAGGATGCCCAGCGTCTGGCCTCTTCCAAACTGAACGTACCACGTATCGGTGTACGTTTCCGCTTGCCATCGGATATGAATCAGGTAGAATATTTCGGCCGCGGACCGGGTGAAAACTACATCGACCGTAATGCAAGTAGTTTCGTCGACCTCTACCGCACCACAGCCGACCAGATGTACACCAACAACTACGTCCGTCCGCAAGAAAACGGACACCGCACCGACACCCGTTGGGTGGAACTGAGCCGTAAAGGCGGAAAAGGTCTGTTAATACGCGCTGACAGTACCATCGGTTTCAATGCACTGCGCAATTCTGTAGAGGACTTTGATTCGGAAGAAGCCATTAACCGTCCTCGCCAGTGGACTAATTTCACCCCCGAAGAGATTGCCAACCACGACGAGGCAAAGGCTAAAAATGTAATACGCCGCATGACCCACGTCAACGATATCACTCCACGTAATTTCGTTGAAGTATGTATTGATATGAAACAGCAAGGTGTAGCCGGTTATGACAGCTGGGGAGACCGCCCACTGCCGGAACATACCCTGCCCGCCAATAAGGAATATCATTGGGGATTCACATTGATGCCGATAAAATAAAAATATCGCAAGCATTCCTTCCTTAATAAGAAGAGTGTGTCAGAACTCCGATGGCGCTATCATATAGATTGTCATCGGAGTTTCATTTCCCATCCTACATTTCAATTATAGCCTGAAAGCAAGATCAGTCTGATTTATATTTGCTAGCTTTGTACCCCAAAAATCGAACACATGGAACAACAAGGAGAAATCATACTCTACCAGCGGATGAATCGGTGAGGATGGAAGTGCGCATTGAAGATGAAACAGTGTGGCTGACTCAGGCACAAATTGCAGAGTTATTTGAGACCAAACGCCAAGCTATTACCAAACATCTTAAAAATATATTCCAAAGCGGCGAGTTGAACGAAAACTCAGTATGTTCCATTTTGGAACTAACTGCCTCGGATGGCAAGTCATACAAAACCAAAACATACAATTTGGACGCTATCATTTCTGTAGGCTATCGTGTCAACAGCAAAAATGCCACTTTGTTCCGCCGTTGGGCAAGCCAAGTTTTAAAAGATTATTTATTAAAAGGTCATGTCATCAACCAACGCATCAGCAACCTTGAACAAAGGTGGATGCAAAGTTCTTTCTTATAATATGCAACTGACCAGATTAAATGAGAAAGTAGATTTTTTTGTCCGCACCTCTCTTCCTCCGGTCGAAGGAATTTTCTTTGACGGACAGATTTTCGACGCATACGCTTTCGCCACGAACCTTATCAAATCTGCCAAGAATTCCCTTATCCTGATAGACAACTATATAGATGAAAACACACTTCTCATGCTTTCCAAACGCACAACAGGAGTAGATGCCACCATCTATACACAACGAATCACACCGCAACTTCAACTAGACCTTACCCGACACAACAATCAATATCCTCCTATAAACATAAGAACCTACCGCCAGGCACATGACCGTTTTCTTATTATAGACCGATCCGACGTATATCACATCGGAGCCTCTTTGAAAGATTTGGGAAAGAAACTATTTGCCTTCTCCAAAATGGATATCCCAGCATCTATCCTCACAAAACTGCTATAAAGATGAAAGAAGCAGAACCCAATAATAAAGTCCTACTAGGCATGAGCGGAGGAACAGACAGTTCCGTAGCGCCCTTCTATTGCAGGATGCAGGATACGAGGTAACCGGCATCACCTTCCGTTTTTATGAAAAAGGAAATGATACAGAGTATCTGGAGGATGCCCGCACTTTATGTGAACGTCTGGGCATCCCCCATCTCACATACGATGTTCGTGGTACCTTCCGGAAAACCATCATTGACTATTTCATCAACGAATATATGGCAGGTCATACCCCGGTTCCCTGTACTTTATGCAACAACTACCTGAAATGGCCTCTTTTGAAGAGAATATCCGATGAAATGGGGATCTATCACTTCGCTACAGGACATTATGTACGCCGACGCCTCATCAATGGATACTATCACATCACTACCGGTGCCGACCCGGATAAAGACCAATCCTTTTTCCTATGGGGGCTGCCACAAGAAATCCTGCAACGTATGCTTCTCCCTATGGGCAACCTGACTAAAGCCCGTGTCCGTGAGATCGCGGCAGAGCGTGGTTTTCTGAAAGCCGCCCATAAACGGGACAGTCTGGGAGTCTGCTTCTGCCCCATGGACTACCGCACATTCCTGCATAAGGAATTGCCTGAAGGAAGTATCCTACCGGGTAAATTCTTCGATGAAATGGGGAATTTTATCGCACGGCACAAAGGTTATCCTTTCTATACCATCGGCCAGCGGAGAGGATTGGACATAGATCTTAACCGAGCTGTCTTTGTCAAAGAAATCATTCCGGCAGAAAACAAAGTCATACTAAGCGACTTGAAAGCACTGGAAAAAACAGAAATGAGACTGAAAGAATGGCGCATCACCAATCCCGCTTTATTACTAAATAAGGACGACATCATCGTCAAAATACGCTATCGGAAACAAGCAAACCGCTGCACAGTAACCCTGCAACCGGATAACACCCTGCATGTACAACTGCATGAGCCGCTGACAGCCATTGCCCCGGGACAAGCAGCCGCTTTTTATAGGGATGATGTAGTACTGGGTGGGGGCATTATCATCTAATTCCAGACACTTTCAAATCATATTTCGGCCCTCTTTTTTGCTGCTTCAAGATTTTCTTGATAACTTTCCGTCGTTTTTCACCTTCAGGTCGAGAAACCGGAAAGTGAAAATAGAGATGTATCCGAATCAAACCTTAAATAGATAGAGATGAAAAGTAGAAATTATGCAGGCATATCCTTACTTGCCTCATTAGCCGCTTGTAACTCTGCAACAGCAGAAACCGTTCAAAAAAACAGTACGCAAGACCCGAAAAAGCCCAATGTTATCGTTATTCTGGCAGATGACCTGGGATATGGAGATTTAAAATGTTACGGAGCCAAGAATGTAGAAACTCCCCATGTTGACAAACTGGCATCGGAAGGCATCCGTTTTACTAATGCACATACTGTAGCCGCTACCAGCACCCCATCCCGCTACTCCTTGCTGACAGGAGAATATGCATGGCGCAGACCGGATACGGATATTGCCGCAGGAGATGTAAAAATGATTATCCGTCCCGAACAATACACCATGGCAGATATGTTTAAAAGTGCCGGATATGCTACAGCCGCTATCGGCAAATGGCATCTGGGACTAGGAGACAAGACAGGCGGACAGGATTGGAATGCTCCTTTACCAGCGCTTTGGGTGACTTAGGCTTTGACTATCACTATATCATGCCGCTACAGCCGACCGTGTACCTTGTGTATTTATAGAAAACGGCAAGGTAGCCAACTATGATCCGTCCGATCCTATAGAAGTGAGTTACACCAAGAACTTTCCGGGAGAACCGACCGGAAAAGATAATCCCGAACTACTGTATAACCTACATCCCAGCAACGGACATGACATGTCCATCGTCAATGGCATCAGCCGCATCGGATTTATGAAAGGGGGTGGAAAGGCACTTTGGAAAGATGAGAACATTGCCGATTCCATCGCCGTTCATGCCATCGATTTTATCAAACAGCATAAAGACGAGCCTTTCTTTATGTATTTTGCGACCAATGATGTACACGTTCCCCGTTTTCCTCATGACCGCTTCCGTGGAAAGAATCCTATGGGACTACGCGGAGACGCAATCGCCCAATTCGACTGGACGGTAGGCCAGCTGATGGAAACATTGGACCAACTTGGACTAACTGAAAACACGCTGATTATTCTATCCAGCGACAATGGTCCGGTTGTAGACGACGGATATAAGGACAAGGCAGAAGAGCTGTTGAACGGACATACACCTTCCGGTCCATGGAGAGGGAACAAATACAGCGCTTTCGAGGGTGGAACAGCCGTTCCGGTCATCGTCCGCTGGCCACGGAAGATAAAAAAGGCAGGAGACTCGGACGTATTAATGTCACAGATTGACTGGCTAGCCTCTTTAGGAGCTTTGGTCAACGCCAGATTACCTAAAGGCAGCGCTCCGGACAGCTATGACCGTTTAGGGAATTTGATAGGAACCGATAAGACAGACCGCCCATGATTGTGGAACAATCCATGAACCACACGTTGTCCGTCCGTACCAAAGACTGGAAATACATTGAACCGAATGATGATCCGACCACTTTCATGAAGGCAGAAAAAATAGAGACCGGAAACCTGAACGTTCCCCAGTTATATGAAATGGAAAAGGTGAGCGAACAAGAGAATGTAGCAGAAAAGTATCCTAAGAAAGTATTTGAGTTGCAGACAATTCTGAGGCAAGTACGCAATAAGAGAATAAAGATGTAAACAGGACTCATCCAATAAGAGGATATTTCAAAAGTTCGAAGTAACTATCAAATGTTCCACCGTAGGGGCAGACCCATGAGTCCGCCCCTACAACATAACGACAACAAAAATCACTTTTAACACATTTACATAAAGTACAAAAACATTCCGTCACAGCAACTCACTCATTACCAACCACTTTCTGTGTAATAGTCTTTCAAATCCTCCTCAATCGGTATGCCGGTGGCGAAATAAATCTGCTTCGGGGATTCTCTCGGACAGAATGTAAAATCACCCCCTCGTTACCTCCCGGCAACTCGTAGGCACCATAAGAACCTATTCTCATCTTATCTTCACCTCACTCCATTTGATATTTAACCAAGGTGAAGCAATTATTCCACCTAGGTGAAAGCGGCTGTTCACCTAAGTGAAGCTAGCTCTTCACCTTAGTGAAGCAACGAACGCACCCGAACAAAAATACGCCTTATGACGCTCCCCTGTAAAGGAACAACCGTAGCTATGACACAGGAATTAGAACAACCGATATCCGTCAAACCAAATTTGGCAGCAGAAAATGGCAAACCGTTTCAGGGGGATTTAGAATGTATTTGCACAACATATCACTGATTTACAGCAAAATGCTGCGCATAATCCAAGATGATAATATACGTATAATCAAAAAAAACTCCCTTGGTACAACCAAGGGAGGCAGGTATACATTTCCTTTAAAAGTTCCGGATGCAGTTGGGATTATAAAGCAGCCCTTCGGCTGCTTTATGTTTCTCTATCCTCTGTGTTAGTATTTAAAGGAATGATTCATCTTTTACTTATTACTTGCCTTAACAAACTTATAAAGCACGAAAGTCTTGGGCGCCATCTCTACATTCAGTACATTACCCTCAACCGTAGCAGCACTTTCTTTCGGAGTGATGACATTCGGATGCTCTACCGTGTTATCTTTATCCAAATCGGCAGACTGGAGTGTGATGCATTTACCTTCCACAAGTTTATCACTCTTCTTCAACCCGTTGAAAGTCAATGATACTGGCTGTGTCTGCTCCGAAGTATTGGCAATTTTCACGATATAAGCCTTTTCATCCTTATCCCATACGGCACTGGCAAACAGACCATCCTGTCCTTCCTGACCACTCACAGCTTTTTTATCCATAGTCAGGGGCAACACATGAGTACCTTTGTTATGAGCATAAAGCTGCTGCACATAGTAACTACAAGTACGAACCGAGTTCAGATTGTCAAACCAGATCAAATCCGGACGCCATTGCCATCCTTCCACATGGGCAAACAAAGGCGCATAAGTAGCCATGTGCACCACATCAGCATTCCGTTCCAGTCCGGTCATGAACGCAGCTTCCATTAAAGCAGCGTTAAAATGGTTCCATTTCTTGCCTTTGCCATGGCAGGCATATTCTCCAGCAAAGACCTTCGGTCCTTTGCGGTCGTAATTGTCATAACGGTTGCCTTGTGCCAGGAACCAGCTTTCGGGACGATAGAAATGCTCATCCACCAAATCCACTTTCAGATTTTTCATTTCCGGCCATAAGTAATCAAAGTCTTTACCTTCAGACTGAGGTCCCGAACTACCAACAATCTTGATTTCAGGATGAGCCTTACGAAGCACCTCGACAAACTGTTTCAGACGTTCCGGATATTCCGGTCCCCATTGTTCGTTACCAATGCCCAAGAATTTCAAGTTAAAGGGAGCAGGGTGTCCCATATCCGCACGAACTTTTCCCCAAGTACTTGTGACATCGCCATTAGCAAACTCAATCAGGTCTAATGCATCCTGTATATACGAATCAAGCTTTGACAGGCTGACCTGCTGGTCGGGGTCATTCTGATACTGACATATCAATCCGCAGTTCAGAATAGGCAGCGGTTCGGCGCCTATATCCTCCGACAACTGGAAATATTCAAAGAAGCCCAGTCCGTAGGTCTGGAAATAATCAGGGAAGAAACGATGCTTGAACGTATAATGCCAGCGGTTTTCATTCAACGGGCGATTCTCTACCGCACCTACTGTTTTTTTCCATTCGTAACGGGTAGCCTCATCCGTACCTTCTACAATACAGCCGCCGGGAAAACGGAAAACACCGGGTTTGATATCATATAAAGCCTGCACCAAGTCTTTACGAAGACCGTTCTTACGCTCTTTCCAAGTATCTACAGGGAAAAGAGAAACATGTTCCAGATCCACCGTTCCCGCACTTTCAAGGAAAATACGAAGATGAGCCTTGGGCTCCGTTCTCGGCGATTTCAATATCACCTCATATTGTTTCCAATCCTTCGAATTCACTATCAGTTCTTTTGACTCAAAAGCCTGACGTTCCTCCATCGTATCATTTTTGATCAATTCAATACGAAGTTTCTGGTTCTCACCACGTGCCCATACGGAAAAGCGATACTCAGCCCCTTCCTTGACACCTATGCCGAAGAAACCTTCGTTTTCAATTCCTGTGTGCTTTTCCCTGTGTCCGGAATTACCCAGACGGACGTAATGCGGATTTCGCTCGAACGGCCCGTCGTCCATCAAGGTCACATTGCCGAAAATATTCCAACCCATAAAACGTTGCGGGAATTCAAATGAACGGTTCTTTATCAGTTCGGCATACAAGCCTCCGTCCGCCCCATAATTAATGTCCTCAAAGAACAAACCATACATGGTTGGTTGTATTTCCGCACCTAATTTATTGGTCTGCACGACCATGTTGTGCGCATTCTGTGCATGTAGCGCTACTCCGGCAGCAAATACCCATGCTGTGAATAGAGTTCTGTGTAATTTCATGATAGTAATATTATTGATTTTTATTAGTCAATTCTCTTTCCCCACACAGAATGCCCTTGAGCATCCAGGCCGGTAAAAAGAATGGTTTCTGTTTCATTTTCCCAATCGTGTCCGGCAAAGATAATCAAATTGTTAATATCTTCTGTGGCTGTTTTTATATTAAGAAGTTGTTTTTTAACATTAAAATCCCAAGTTGCATCTCCAACACTGCCATCTGCTTCCAAAACAACACGGCAGATAACGCCTGCTCCCCATTTCGCAAGTCCCCTTCACCCCACAATATTTGTCCAGCTTCCAAACTACGTTCCAAAGGCGGTTCCTGAATACGGATAATTTCCCACTCACCTACCAAATCTTCTTTAGTGAAAGAACGTGGAGCAGTACCTGCATAGCGTTCGGGAGAAACCACAGGCCATCCATTCACCGTAAAGAACACTTCGCGCACATGCAAATCCATCAACTGGTTCTGGGGGGAAAGCCGTCCCTGATGGACCATAAAATAACGGCCGTCACCGGCATCAATAAGACCGCAATGAGCCGTTCCCGCCCATCCCGGATGATTTTCGAAGCGGTAAGGAGCTGTCAATATAGGAACATTATTCGTTGTATCTTTTATATCCTCTCCGTAGAAATCCACAAAAGGTCCTTCGGGAGAACCGGAATAAGCGACACGTACATTATAGGTAGTCATCAGCGGATCGTAGGATGTAAACAGATAATATTTGCCAAGTTGGGGTTGATACATGATTTCCGGCGCTTCCAAGTTATCTTTCCGGTAATTGGCCCGGCGTGCTATCAAGTGCCCATGATCCTCCGGCTGCATAGTCATTCCTGTTTCGGGATTCAGTTCCACACAGTACAGACCACCGAAATAAGAGCCATAGTGCATCCACCACTTTCCGGTTTCCGGATCCTCAACCACAGAAGGGTCTATGGCATTCATCGCATCCCCTTCTCCTGTCTTAACCACACACCCTTTCTGTATCCAGGGACCTTCAGGAGAATCCGACTCAGCCATACCGATATAGGATGTATTCCTGCCGAATGCCGAAACACAATAATACAAACGATAAATACCCTGATAAGGCATCAGATAAGGAGCCAGATATTAGTCGCCCCTTTTCCCTCCGCCTGACTATGAACCCATTCTATAGCCGGAGCAGGAATCTCGGGAAAAGCCCAGCCCACAAAATCCCAATGTACCAAGTCTTTTGATTTGCGTACCTGGACAAAACCCAGAGGCACATTCTTCTCTTTCGCCTCTTTCCGGTTCTCAGCAAAAATAGCATCGGTAGAATACAGATAATAAGTATCTCCTATTTTTTTACAAGCCGGGTCGTGTACATTATATGTTCCCCACTGCTTGTAATTCTCCATAGATGAAAGAGCGGTATAATCATCAGCCCAAGGATTGGGAGAAGGGACAGGCACGAAAGCCGTAGGTGCACTGCATGATGCCAATACCCCTACGGCCAACAGGCCTAAACCGACCAACCTATTTATTATTAACCTTTTCATGTCCATGAATAATCTTTGAGGGAAAAATTGCTGTTTCATAGTATTTTTTTATTATGTGACCATTTGCTAATGTACTAATTTGCCAATGACATGCGGCATATAACGCAGCCAACTGTCACATTGACTAATTATTATTAATGCAAATATAACTGCAATCAAAAGCTCGCCAGGTGGACAATATCGCTTAAAGGGTGGACATTTGTGCAGCAGAGGGATAAAAATGATTTATTTGTTTTTGAGGAAAAACGAAAAGGTATATCTTTGTATAAGTAACGGTATATTCTTACGTCATTAATGAACAACACACTATGAAAAAACATTGTTTTCTATTCGCTCTGTTCATCTTTTTATCTAGTCTGTATATGCAAGCTGAAGGAACAGCCGGAAAATGGTCCGAACGTTATAATTTCACTGCCATTACGATGGATGAAGGACTGCCTCACAACTTTGTGATGATATATTGAAAGACAGTCAGGGCTTTTTATGGATCGCTACCCGCGGGGAAGGAATCGCCCGTTATGACGGTTATGAATTCACCGCCTTCCATATGGGAAACACCCGTATCAAGCTACGAAGTAACTTTATAAACAAACTGTGTGAGGATAACTTCAAGCGTATTTGGGCTGTCAGTGAAATGGGTATTGACATACTGGATATACAAACCATGCAGACAGTACAAGTCACTGATATGAAAGACAAACTTATTTCACTGTGTAACCGCCCCTCTCATCTTATTCTCCATAGCAAAGCGGGAAATATTTGGGTTTGTTCGGAAAACAATTTATTCAAAATTACCTTTGACAAACAAGGAGATATAAAACAAATCATTAAAACATGCGAAGTACCGGCAGGAGAATCCATCCGGACTATTTGTGAAGTAGAAGACTATCTCTGGATAAACTACAAAGACGGTATCTACCGCATCAAAGAATCGGCTATGGAAGTACAGGAACCCACATTCATTTCATCTGCCCTTCAATTACCCGGTGTGTCCATACAAGTAATCTGCCGGAAAGAAAATGAAATTTGGATTGGCAGCGCACAAGGCCTTTTCCGATACAATATGGATACGGAACTGATGAAGCATTATATGTATGATCCGAATGACAATAGTTCGCTTTCCCAAAACTTTATCACAGACATAGCAGAAACAGGAGAACATACCATGCTGGTTGCCACCCTAAAAGGTATAAACCTTTATAATGCGTTGACAGACAATTTTGAGCGGATAAATAAAGATACCGGAGAAGGAGAAATCGTACAAAACACATTAAACTGTGACTTCGTAAACTGTCTGCTGACCGATGGTGATATTATCTGGGTAGGCACCGAAGTGGGAGGTCTGAACAAGATGAGCCGCCGGATGCTGTTCGTACAAAACTATTATCATACTCCCGCCATTCCCGGAAGTCTTTCCCAAAATCCCGTCAATGCCATTTATGAAGACCCGTCGGGTGTTTTATGGGTAGGAACCGTAGAAGGAGGTTTGAACCGGCGGCTCCCGGCAGCAACACTTTTGAGCACTATACTACCGATGCACCCGCCCACCTAAGCCATAATACCGTCAGTTGCTTTACCAGCGATAACGATGGAAGACTTTGGATGGGAACTTGGGGAGGAGGCATAGGATGGATAGATATGAAAAATCCGCAGAACAAACAATTTCACCACATAGAAATACCCGAATGCGGAGACTTCTCATGGGGATGGGCCGGAAGTATCTGCTATGACCACTTGAATAATGCCATCTGGGTAGGAACCAGTATCAATATCTATGTTTACGATTTGAAAACACAAACGCTCACCGAACCATTCAAGGGCATGAACCTAGGTGGAATTGAAGGTTGTACAGGATACTACATAGATAAGGATAACCACCTGTGGCTGGGACTTACAGAAGGACTTTGCCGAATAGATTTAAGCAGTTTGAAAACCCCTAGACTGATTTATCAACTCTGGAGGATCAAGCTAGACGAACCGGAGTCAAAGTTAAAGGAAAGGGTAACCTACATCACCCAGTCTAAAGACGGAACCCTTTGGATAGGCAGCAACGGATATGGTTTCTACAAATCCTCACCAACAGAAAACGGAGAATATACCTTCCGCTCCTTCACCACCGAAGACGGACTGATAAACAACAGTGTCCGCTGCATATCGGAAGATAAAGAAGGGTATCTTTGGATTACCACCACCAACGGACTCTCCCGCTTCAATCCTAACAACAACAGCTTCTTCAACTATACCCGGAAAGACGGGCTATTATCCAACCAGTTCTATTGGAACGCAATATGCCGTGCCGCCAATGGAGATTTATATATAGGAAGTACCAAAGGACTGTCTGTGGTCAAGCCGGTCATAGATATAAACCCGAAGGAAGCTGTTCCCTTGGCGTTTACCCATGTCCGTGTGGCAAATAAAGAGCGATTGTACACAAACGGTACCTTACAGTTACACGAACGCGACAAATCTCTCTATATTGAATTTGCCGCATTGGATTATGATGCATCGACATTTGCCAATTATTATTACCGCTTGAAAGGATTTGACGACAAATGGATAAAAGTACCGGCCAACAGACGACAAGCCGCCTATACCAATCTGCGTCCCGGCAACTATACTTTCGAACTGCGTTATGCACCCGACGGCAAACAATGGCTGGAAGAAATGGCAGAACTCCACATTGCCGTATCACCTTATTTCTATAAAACCATCTGGTTCATTCTGTCCATATTGGTTCTTCTATCTTTCCTTATATATAAGGTATTATCATGGAGGCTTCGTTCGTTAAAAGAACAACAAGAAATACTCCACATCAAAGTAGAGGAACGTACCCGTGAACTGGAAGAACAGAAAAAACTGCTTTCCACTCAGGCAAGCGAGCTCTATCGTCAAAACCAACTATTAAAACAGCAAAACGAAAAAATAACCAAACAAAAAGGGCAACTGATCCAAATGTCAAAAAAGGTGCAGGAATTGACGGTTGACAAACTCGCCTTCTTCACCAATATCACCCATGAATTCCGTACTCCGTTGACATTAATCGTAGGACCTATAGAAAGAGCATTGAAACTAAGCTACAATCCTCAAGTCATTGAACAATTACATTTTGTGGAGCGCAACTCAAAATACCTGCTCTCACTGGTCAACCAATTAATGGACTTCCGCAAAGTAGAATCAGGGAAAATGGAAATTGTCCGCAACCCGGGCAATTTTGCCAAATTACTCAATGAACTACTAGTACCCTTCGACGCATATGCTTCCGAAAGAGGAATAACCATCGAACGTCGCTTCCGCCTTCCTTCATGTGAAATAATGTACGATGAGGATGCCATGCATAAAGTGATTGTCAATTTAATAGGAAATGCTTTGAAATTTACCCCCAAAGGAGGACAAATTACCATCTATGCCACCCCCCTCCGCCAGGAAGAGCAGGAAAAGTTATTCATCTGTATTCGGGATACAGGACCAGGACTTCCCGAAGAAGAGATAGACAAAGTATTCAACCGCTTCTACCAATCACAAAATAAGACGCATTCCTCTATCAACGGACAAAGCGGGACTGGAATCGGTCTCTATCTATGCAAACGAATTGTCCAGTTGCATGGAGGTTCAATTTGTGCCAAGAATAATCAGAGCAAAGGATGTTCTTTCCGTATTTTACTTCCTTTGCAATATGCCGATGCGGACAGTCTGCCCACACCAACAGAGCAAGTTAAAGAACCGGTCGACTCTCCGATGACATTGCAACCTGCCACCAATGGAAAACTGACGATTCTGGTAGTAGAAGACAACAAAGATATGCGCGACTATATCCGTTCCATTCTGACCGAATATTATAACGTACTTGAAGCATCCCAAGGTGAAGAAGCATTGACTGTGCTCCAATCCCAAAACGTGGATTTTATTGTTAGCGACCTGATGATGCCTGTCATGGATGGCATGGAACTGTCCCGCCGGGTAAAATCCAATTTCGCCATCTCACATATCCCCTTCCTGATGCTCACAGCCAAAACATCCAACGAATCGCGCATTGAAAGTTTCCGTATAGGTGTAGACGAGTACCTTTTAAAACCATTTGATGACACTTTGCTGCTGGCCCGGATATCCAATATACTGGAAAACCGCAAACGTTTCCAACAAAAGTTCTCATACAGTATGGACGTGGATGCACTGAATATCGAAAAAGAATCCAGTGACAAGAAATTCCTGGACAAGGCGATGCAGATTGTGAAAGAAAACTATAAGAACTCCTATTACGAAATAAGCGATTTCATCGAAGCAATGGGGGTAAGCAAAAGTTTGATGAACAAAAAAATGCAAAATCTGACGGGACAGTCTGCCGGACAATTCATGCGTAACTACCGACTGAATCTTGCGCGGGAACTTATTATCCGTAACCGGCTGACGCACAATATGAATATATCTGAGATAGCATACGAAGTAGGATTCAATGATCCCAAATACTTCACACGCTGCTTTACAAAACATTTCGGAACAACACCCAGTTCGATGATGGAGAATGGAACCGACTGACTTATTCCAGAGCGTAAAATGAACGGATTGTATACCATAAATGCTCCGTTTTTCTACGCTCTCGTCTTGCTAAATAAATTATCTTTGCCCTACATTATAATAGCATATTTAATACCCATGAAAAAACAATTTATGACTTGGCTGCTTGCCATCACTACAATGTCAGCTTTTGCTCAACAAGCTACAGTTACAGGACCCGACTCCTTTTTAAGAGTGAATGTATCCGTAAAACAAGGCATCCCCGTTTATTCCGTTACCTATAAGGATAAGACCATCCTGGAAGATTCACCTTTAGGTTTCATTACCAATGTGGGGGACTTCAGCCGGGATATGACTTTCACCGGACAAAAAGAAAACAAAATAGATAAAACTTATACACAAGACCGTATCAAGCAATCGCAAATACATTACCAAGCCAATGAACTTACATGCACCTTTACCAATAAAGAAAAGAAAAATATAAATATAATATTCCGCGTAAGCAACAACGATATTGCTTTCCGCTACGAAATGCCCAAATATGGCGATACAGGAAGCATAGTGATAGAAAAAGAAACGACAGGTTTTGACTTCCCATCCTTCACCACTACTTTCCTGTGCCCACAAAGTGACGCCATGATAGGTTGGAAACGTACCAAACCCAGCTATGAGGAAGAATATAAGGCTGACGCTCCTATGAATGTACGTTCACAATATGGGCACGGTTACACATTTCCTTGTCTGTTCCATGTAGGAGAAAATGGCTGGGCACTTATCAGTGAAACCGGAGTAGACAGCAAATACTGTGGCTCACACTTAAGCGATGCTACTGCCGACGGACTTTATACCATCGCTTTCCCCATGCCCGAAGAAAACAACGGTAACGGCACGGCATCTCCCGGCCTTGCATTGCCCGGTTCCACTCCCTGGCGTACTATTACTGTAGGCGAAAACCTGAAACCGATTGTAGAAACAACGATTCCATGGGATGTCGTGGAACCTCTCTACCCAACGGAGCATACATACAAAATGGGACGCGGAACCTGGAGCTGGATACTTTGGCAGGATGGAAGCATCAATTTCGACGATCAGAAAAAATATGTAGACCTCGCCGCCGCCATGGGATATGAATATGTATTGATAGACAACTGGTGGGATACCAACATCGGCCGTGAACGTATGAAAGACTTCATAGACTATGCACACAGCAAGAAGGTTGATGTATTTTTATGGTATAGTTCCAGCGGCTACTGGAATGATATAGTGCAAGGTCCTACCAATTATATGGACAATCCCATTATCCGTAAAAAGGAAATGAAATGGCTGCATAATATAGGAGTAAAAGGAATCAAAGTAGACTTCTTCGGAGGTGACAAGCAGGAAACCATGCGTCTGTACGAAGCCATCCTGAGCGATGCGGATGATCATGGACTGATGGTCATTTTCCACGGCTGTACCCTTCCTCGCGGATGGGAGCGTATGTATCCTAATTATGTAGGAAGTGAAGCCGTGCTCGCATCGGAAAACCTGATTTTCCAACAACATTTTTGCGATGAAGAAGCATTTAATGCCTGTCTACATCCATTTATCCGCAACACCATCGGTTGCATGGAGTTTGGTGGCACATTCCTCAACAAACGCCTCAACCGCAACAATGACGGCGGAAGCATACGCAAGACCACTGATGTATTCCAACTGGCAACAGCCGTTTTATTCCAAAATCCTATTCAGAATTTTGCGTTGGCGCCTAATAACCTGACCGATGCCCCTCAAGTTTGTTTGGATTTCATGAAGCAAGTTCCCACCACATGGGACGAAACAAGATTCATTGACGGCTATCCGGCAAATACGTAGTACTGGCACGCCGGCATGCCGATCAATGGTATATAGCCGGAATCAATGCACAAAAAGAACCGCTGAAATTAAAGTTGAACCTTCCCATGTGTACTAAAGGAGATAAAGTGATGCTTTATCAGGACGATAAAAAACTAAATCCTCACGCTGAAGAGATAACATTAAAAAAGAATGATGAAGTCAGCATTACGATGCAGGCGGAAGGAGGATTTTTACTTGTGAAATAATTCCTTTCAGAGAATTGTATTTTATCCCTCATGTAGCCGGACAGTCCTTCATCAGGTTGTCCGGTACATGATTTTTTATAAAAAAGCCTTCTCCTGAGCCTATCTCACTGCCTCCAAAAGACATAAACTATAAGCGAAATAAATACATTTTTTCCCATTATTCATTCGTCCACCCTATAAAACCGTTTGTCCACCCCTGTTTACGGCATAAATTTTACTTTTGTCATGCAATCGGTACTCAACTTTCGGAAGAGACCCCTGCTTTTAAAATTTAATCCTAATCTTAAATATTATGAAGAATAGCTCCAGCATATTTATAAACTCTGTGGTTTGTCTACCTAGAGTATTCAACATTGGATTGTACAATAATCCAACATCTCAATTCAATATCAGCAACAATTTAATCTACTAATTTAATACTTAAAAAAATGAGGAAACATTTATTATTTTCCGTAATGCTTAGTCTGTGTGCTATGGGTGGCATGATGGTGTATTCCACACCTGTTATGGCTACCGTGGCGCAATCTCCGACTATCAAGGTTCGCGGTCAAGTTATCGATGAACAAGGTGAACCCCTCACAGGAGCTACCGTCAGAATCAAAGACGGACAAGGCGGAACCATTACCGATGTGGACGGAAACTTCCAATTGGAGGTTGCCGGTAACGCTATCCTTTCGATAAGCTATGTAGGCTACAAGGATCGTGAAGTAGCTGTTCGCAACCGCGCCATCATTGAATCCATCCAATTGCAACCCGACAATCAGATGCTTGAGCAAGTAGTTGTCATCGGTTATGGTACACAGAAGAAATCCGACTTGACTGGTTCCGTAGCCGTAGTAGATGCGGAAGCCCTGAAACAGACATCCCATTCCAATATCTCCACCATGCTCGAAGGTAAAGTATCAGGCGTACAAGTCACCTCCGACGGACAGCCCGGTGCAGACCCTACCGTCCGCATCCGTGGTGTCGGATCTTTCGGTGACACTTCTCCTCTTTATGTTATCGATGGTGTTCCTATGGGTACCTCCATCCGCGATTTCTCTTCAAACGATATTGAAACCATCCAAATCCTAAAGGACGCATCAGCCGCTGCATCTACGGTTCGCGCGCCGCCAACGGTGTGGTCATCATCACTACCAAACGCGGTCAGAAAGACCAACCGCTGAAAGTAGACTACAATGGCTACGTGGGTATGGACTATATCCCCAGTAATGTCTATGATGTAATGGATGCCGACCAATACAGCCAATACATCGGTCAGGCATGTACCAACTCCAACACTCCGCTGCCCGGCGGTTACAAGCTGGACAGTACCACCGGAAAATATCATTTCCAGGACAACACCAATACCAACTGGTTTAAAGAAGTATTCAAAACAGGTATCCGTCAGAATCACAATGTGAATCTCTCCGGTGGCGGCGCCACAACACCTATAATGTTTCATTAGACTACTACAACCAGAAAGGAACACTGGAAGGCGCCGGCCCTAACTATGAACGTTACACGGCACGTGTCAACAACACGATGGACACCAAATTCATCAAGTTCCATACCAGCCTTGTCTACTCTCACTCCGATCAAGACAACATGGGGTTGTCAAACGCTTCCGAATACGTTCAAGGTCTGTATGGCGACGTAACCAATGTACTGCGTGGTACTTTGCTGATGCAGCCCACCATCAAAGCCTATGACAACTCTACTTGGGTACTTGACAATCTGGTAGGTATCGCCAATAACTTCAACTATGACTCTTACGGCTATGGTGTTTACTACGATACTGTACATGGTGACATTTCGGCTTCCAACCCCTTGCTGGTCAACAATCTGCTGAAGCGCAACACCCGCGTAGACCGCTTCGTAGGAACAGCTTCTGCCGATGTGGATCTCCTGAAGATGATTGGCGTTGACAGCAAGAATCACAAGCTCAACTATAAAGTCAATCTCTCTTACAGCAAAACCCATTGCAAGGACTTCACCTGGATTCCCGCATGGTACAGAGCAATCGTGTCTATCTGGCCAAGAGCAACGAACGCCTCACCAAGGCTAGCCGTTCTTATGCCGATGCTTTGATTGAAAACGTGCTGACTTATGATGCCACCGTCGGCAAACACCATTTTAACTTGGTAGCCGGCCAGACTTACGAAGAAGAAAACACCGACCTGTTGACAGGCTGGGGCGTCAACTTCACCGAGCCTTACTTCCTGCAACTTCAGAATGCCGCCAACACTTATGCCGAAAGCTTCGAATACAAACACACCATCCTCTCTTACATCGGGCGTATCAACTACAACTACGATGACCGTTACCTGTTCTCGGCAACCGTGCGCCGCGACGGCAGTTCCCGCTTGTCCAAGAATATCCGTTGGGGTACTTTCCCCTCCGTATCTTTAGGATGGCGTTTTGACAAGGAAACTTTTTTCCCCTTCAACAGAAACATTGTCAACATGTTCAAGGTACGCGCCAGCTATGGTGAACTCGGTAACGAAAACATCGGTGAATACATGTATCAGGCTGTAATGGCACGTAACAACATGACTTATAGCTTTGGTAACACACCCATCACCGGTTCTGCCATTTCTACTTTCGTAGACAATAACCTTTCTTGGGAAAAGAAGAAAAGCTACAACGTAGGTATCGACCTCGCCTTCTTCAACAACCGTTTGGAATTCACCGCTGAATGGTACAAAAATACCAGTGAAGACCTGCTGTATGCCGTTCCAGTTCCTGAGCAAGCCGGTGTATCCAACACCACTGTAACGATGAACGCCGCCTCGATGAATAACTCAGGTTTTGAATTTACGACTACCTACCGCAACCGCGACCACGACTTCAAATATGAAGTGTCAGCCAACTTGAGCACCATCCGTAACCGCGTAACCTCATTGGGCTTCGGTACCGATTCATATATATCCGGTGCTACATCACCAACGTAGGTGAAGAAATCGGTAAGTTCTACGGATGGGTTTATGACGGCATCGCCCGCACACAAGCCGACCTGGACAACCATGCCACACAAGAAGGTGCCCAGATTGGTGACTGCCTCTATAAGGACGTAAGCGGTCCCGACGGAAAGCCCGATGGAAAGGTGGATGCCTATGACCAAGTAGTACTGGGCAGCGGTATGCCTAAGATCAACTTCGGTTTGAACGCCCGCTTTGAATACAAACGTTTCGATCTGAGCATCGCTACGTTCGGTGCACTCAACTATCACGTAAGCGATGATATCCACAACTCTCTGAACTCCTGCTACGGCTGGGGCAACAAAGATGTAGCCATGCTTGACGCGAACCGTTTCAGTGAAGACGGCAGTACCTATCTTTCCAACGTGCCACGTACCTATGTTACCAACAGTGCCAGCTTGGCCTGGAATGATCTCTTCAGCGACCGCAAAATTCAGAACGCAGCTTATTGGAAAATTGCATATAGAATTGGGCTACAACTTCCCCAACGAATGGTTTGGCAAATACATATCCGACGTACGTCTCTATGTGTCAGCACAGAATTTACACACATTCACCGGGTACAAAGGTTATAATGTAGACTATGCAGGAGGCACCTTCACACCGGGATATAACTTCTGTTCTTATCCTACCGCACGTACCTTCATGTGTGGTGTTCATTTCACTTTCTAATCACTAAAAACATAACAATATGAAACTCAATAAATATGCATTGGCTCTCATTTTGGGATTAGGCACATTGGCTTCTTGCAATGATAATTTGGAGCTGTTGAATCCCAACCAGCAAACCTCAAACACATTCGGCTTCAATGCCGATGATTTGGAAGAGAGCGTTATTGCCGCCTATAACCATATCCGTATGGAAGGTTCTTACGCCCGTGTAGGCTACACCATCGACGTGTGTCGTGGTGATGAAGCATGGAACTCATCACAAGTATGGTATCTGCCTTTCGATGACCTGAATGCGGAAGTAACCTCGGACATCACGTGGTGGCCCTGGCGCGAATGGTACTATACCATTAATGTATGTAATTTTGCCATTTCCCGTTGCGATGAAGACAACAGCCAGCTTTCCGAGAAAATGAAACGCATCAAAGGACAAGTACTCTTCCTGCGTGGCCTGTCATACTACAATCTGGTTGGTTATTACCAGAACCCACCCCTCATCACAGATTATGCTACCTATTCTTCATTGGATGGACTTTATACCGGCAACAGCACATACGATGCCGTACTCGACCAAGTGGAAAGTGATTTCAAAGAAGCCATGGAATTGTTACCCTCACGAGATCAAGGTGGTGAATGGGAAAAAGGACGTGCCACCTGCGGTGCTGCAGCCGGCTACTATGCCCGTGCGCTCATGACACGCCATAAATTCAAAGATGCCCTTACTGTGCTGAAAGACATTATCGGCAAGAAATATGGTACTTATGAACTGATGGATAACTATGGCGACAACTTTCGTGAAGGTCCTGCCTATGAGAACAACAAAGAAAGCCTTTTCGAAGTGCAATTCCTCGACTTGGAATCACAAGGAACCGATGACGAGTGGACTCCGGTGAACACCAGTCCGAATGCCACCCAAGGTTCGGCCATCGAGAGTAACTTCGCTCCCGGCAATTATGGTGGTTGGGCAGACATCTCGGCTTCCCCGTGGCTCTACCATCTCTTCAAAGCTGAACGTACAACTGACGGGAAACTCGACCCACGTCTGTACTGGACCATCGGTACTTATGAATCCGACTGGGAAGATTTCGAGTTCGGTAATGTAGCTTATACGAACAAGCTTACAGCCACTGACAACATCGTAACCAACAACACATACGGTGGTCTGCCCATCGCCAAGTTCACAAACCTTCGTACCGGTCTCTATAGCACGGTTATTACAGGTTTGCACGATGGAATCAACTTGCGTCTGATGCGTTACTCCGATGTGCTGCTCCGCGCCGCCGAATGTGAAAACGAAGTCAACGGCCCCACACAACAGGCCATCGACTGGATTAACGAAGTGCGCAACCGTGCTGACTTGCCCGACCTTGAACTGGCTGACTTCCCTACAGCCGACAAACTCTTCGAGCAGATTGCCAATGTGGAGCGTCCGAAGGAATTCGGGTGCGAGTTCGGACGCGGATTCGACCTTATCCGCTGGGGATTCTTCTATAAAAATGACCGTTTGCAACAACTCAAGGAACACAGCGTCGTACGCCGTTCTTTAATCGGAACCAAGGACCCTGTAAACTACAACGATATCGCAACCGATCCCGAACTGAAAAGTTCTTTCGACACTTACTTACCCGGACACGAATTCCTGCCCATCGTACAGCAGTTGTTGAACAAGAACCCCAATTTGAGTGGTAACTCCGCGAACTTCAGCACAGACAACTCTACTTATTTCAGTGAAAATGGATGGACAGTTCGTCCGGTTGTTGACTTAAGCAAATAAACAAACCTATTAAAATTTAAGACAATGAGAATACTCAGAAAATTAGTATACGTTTGCTGTTCCATCACCTTGGGGTTGATGGCATTGTCAAGCTGCGAGGGTGGCGAGTTATATGATGTAAACGCCCCTGACTGGATCTCCGAGAAAGTGGACTCTATAGCAGATTCAAAGAAAGAGCCGGAAGAAGAAGTACTGGAAGGTATGCAGGAAGATGTCTACTCCTTCGGTAACACAGACTACACCTCCGGTTTCTGGACAGCTTTCTCCAAGTATTACGTCGTGCCCGACGGGCAGAAATGGCATGGGGTGTTCAATCTCAACATCAATCCCGCCGACAATACCTATTATAAAAACTTCGCCCTCGTCATTACCAACGATACAGACCGTGGAGGAGAAGGATATACGGAATATGGTGCTTATCGTTTTGACACTACAAACGATACTTTGACCTATAACTCCCAATGGGGTTCCCATCTTTTTTTCAAATACACATCCAGCACGCTGATGCTGTCACCCGTTGATAATCTGGACGAAACTGTACAGAAATTGGGCGGCAAAGTGACACTCACCGTAGACCGAACCAGTGAAAATGCCTTCTCTATCAAAATCCAGAACGCCTCGGCAACCAAAACCTACAAACAGCCGTACAAGTTACCCAATCTGAATATAGACAAGAGCAATACCAACATCCGCTGTTTCCTAGTACCTGAAGGCTCTTATATCAACTTCTTACAATCAAACATCATTCCTATCGGTGGCCTTACTTCTGCCGAGGACAAGAATCCGCTCTCGATGGTACTGCAAAATGTACCCGATCAGGTCAATGCCGGCACTTCACTCGAAGAAGCCGTGGTCGGTATTACTGCCGTCGTCAGCTTCGAAGAAGGGGTGACTAAGACCGTAACCGCCGAAGAACTCCAGTTCACCGCCATCCCCAATATGGAAGAACTGGGTACGAAGACACTAGTAGCCATCTATAACAAGACCTTCAAGGGTGAGAATTGCAACTTGCCGGTGGTAGCCAATGCTACGTTTGAAGTAGTGGAAAAGATTGTATCCATCCAAGTGACGGCTCAACCTACACATACACAATATTACTATTATACTTCGGCTGCAACCGAAGCGATGACGGATCGTACGCTGGCATTCCTTCCGGAAGGATTGAAAGTAACGGCTACTTATGCCGACGGAAGCACCCAAATTATTGACAACACAAAACTCAGTTTCTCTGCCATTGTCGCCAAAGCCGGTACACAGACCGTAACCATTACTGCCGATGAAGCTACCGCTACCGTAGCAGTTAAAGTGGCCGAATCAACAGTTTCCACTGTCAGCAACTCTGCAGACATTCTGGGAACCGAAGACAATACAACGGAGTGGTGGACTGTCTTTTCTGACAATTTCAACGTGCCGACCGGTGAAACTAAGTCCATCAGCTTCACCAATTACACCAGCCTGGCTAATAACTGGAGCAACTTCGCTGTCGTTCTCCGCAAAGCCGATCTTGCCGAATATGCAGTGGTACGCGCCGACAACTATGGATGGGGTGCAGGATACGATGGAAATGCCAGCCTCGTTCACAACGGTACACAAGGCGACTGGGCTACTTGGCTTGCCGATATGAACGGAGCCAAAGTCACCGTCTACGTGACCAATTGCGGCAATGGTACAACCGACATTCAGGCGGTAATGGAAGGCACTTCAGGTACCTCCTATGCCCAATACTATTTAGGGATCAACAAAGTAGATATGAACGACTTGAACTTCGCTTTAACGATTGAAGGCGGACATCTCGTCTTCTAAGCCGAATCAGTAATCACACAAACCATGCCGTTTTCCTCAGGAACCAGAAGAAGCGGCATGGCCTTTAAACTATCAACAGATGAAAAAACTATTATCCCTGTGGATGTTCTTACCAATATTCCTTGTTTTAGCCGCTTGTTCTGACAACAGCGAAGATATAGACCGCTATTATGCAACTGTAAGTACTCCGAAAGTAACTACAACCACACCCACCTCATTGACCGTCACCGCGTCGGTTACGGGTGATCTGAACCAAATAGTCAAGAAAGGCTTCTGTTACAGTACAGCAACTTCCACACCGACTATCAAAGACCATGTGGTGAATGCCGATGAGAATTTCAGCGCCACCCTCTCAACCTTGACCACCGGTACCTCTTACTATATCCGTGCATACGTCTACTGTGACAGCCGCTATGTCTATTCTGAGGTGATCACGGCCACCACAGAAAGCTTAAGCTTAGACGATGAACTCAAGAATTATGTGGCCCCCACCTACGCCGATGACTATACCTCGATAAGTGACTGGAGCAAACGCTCTCAATGGAATCTTGCCAACGTACACGACCCCTCGGTGGTATTGGCCGAAGATGGTTATTATTACATGTATCAGACAGATGCTTCCTATGGAAACGCCCACACGGCAGGCGGGCACTTCCACAGTCGTCGTTCCAAAGACCTTGTCAACTGGGAATACCTCGGCGGTACAATGAAGAACCTGCCCGAATGGGTAGTACCTAAGCTCAATGAAATACGCAAAGAAATGGGACTTGCCGAAGTTAACCCTAATATTAATGACTTCGGCTATTGGGCTCCCGTAGTACGCAAGGTAAAGAACGGCCTCTATCGCATGTACTATTCCATCGTCTGCCCTGCACACTCAACGGTGCCAACACCTGGTCGGAGCGCGCCTTCATCGGCCTGATGGAAAACAACGACCCCGCCAACAACAACGGCTGGGTGGACAAAGGCTACGTCATCACCAATGCTTCTGACAAAGGACTTAACTTCAACATAAAGCCAAATGACTGGGCCAATTGCTACTACAAATGGAATGCCATCGACCCCTCTTACATCATCACGCCCGAAGGCGAACACTGGTTGGTCTACGGTTCATGCATAGCGGCATAGCTGCTCTCAAACTCAATGGCGAGACAGGCAAGCCTGCCGAAACTTTGGGCCAGCCTTGGGCTACAGGCCAAGCACCTGCTGAGTATGGTCAGTTAATCGCCACCCGCCAGACAGGTAACCGCTGGCAAGCCAGTGAAGGTCCAGAAATTATTTACCGTGATGGCTACTACTACCTCTTCCTGGCCTACGACGCCCTTGACGTGCCCTACAACACCCGTGTAGTCCGTTCGAAGAGCATCACTGGTCCCTACGTAGCATTGACGGCAAAGACGTGACCGCCGGTGCCGATGCACTGCCATAGTGACCCATCCCTATAAATTCAGCAAAGGCTACGGCTGGGTAGGCATCGCCCACTGTGCTATCTTCGATGATGGCAAAGACAACTGGTTCTACGTCTCACAAGGTCGCATGCCTAAGGATGTTCCGGGCATCAACGCCAGTAACGCCATCATGATGGGACATCTACGCAGCATCCGCTGGACGAAAAACGGTTGGCCTCTCGTAATGCCCGAACGTTACGGAGCCGTTCCCAAAGTAGCCATCACCGAAGAAGAATTGCCCGGCAATTGGGAACACATCGACCTTACATACAAATATGGAGAGCAGAGAACTTCAGCAACAATGACCCTCGCCGCCGACCACACTATCACCGAAGGTACCTGGAAAGGCAGTATGTGGAGCTATGACGCCGGCCAACAGATTCTGACTGTTAACGGAGTGGAACTTTATCTGCAACGTGAAACCGATTGGGAAGCCAATCCACGTACCCATACCATCGTCTATGCCGGCTATGCCAACAACAAGACGTATTGGGGAAAGAAATCCAAATAACATTCCCGCTCCCGCACGCAAACTTCATATAGAAACAGGACCACTGCCCCTCAAAACAACACCAATGTTTATGGGGCAGTGGTCCTGTTTTACAAGTCAATAGCAGAAATTAAAGATCATTAAACAGATACAAGAGAAACCTATTTCATGAAAAGGAAAAAGAGTTAGGTTCCCTAATCTCCATACAAAAAATCATTATTTTGTTCTTTTACGTTCAAAGACAACCTTTTATCCTAATTCTTACTTTTATTTATCACCATAAATCTCTATTCCTTAAACCAACAAACATCATTTGTAGACAAGCAGAGGACACCAGCATCAGATTTTTTGTTAATTATTAGCCAAATACACACTTTAATTTATAACTTTGCAATTCTAATAGAATGAATTATGGAAAATAAACTAACCATTTACAATACATTAAGCCGTCAAAAGGAACTTTTCGTTCCCTTGCATGCCCCTCATGTAGGTATGTATGTATGCGGTCCTACCGTATATGGCGACGCCCATTTAGGACACGCACGTCCCGCCATCACGTTCGATATCCTGTTCCGTTATCTTACCCATCTGGGATACAAGGTACGTTATGTCCGTAACATTACCGATGTCGGTCATCTGGAACACGATGCAGACGAAGGTGAAGATAAAATCGCCAAAAAGGCCCGTTTGGAACAATTGGAACCCATGGAAGTAGTACAATATTACCTCAATCGCTACCACAAGGCAATGGAAGCCTTGAATGTACTTCCACCCAGTATCGAGCCACATGCATCAGGTCATATCATTGAACAGATAGAGCTGGTAGAAGAAATTCTGAAAAACGGCTATGCTTATGAAAGTGAAGGTTCCGTTTATTTCGATGTAGCAAAATACAACAAAGACCATCATTACGGCAAACTGTCCGGCCGTAACCTGGACGATGTGCTGAACACCACCCGCGAACTGGACGGTCAAAGCGAGAAGCGTAATCCTGCCGATTTCGCTCTGTGGAAATGTGCACAACCCGAACATATCATGCGCTGGCCAAGCCCGTGGAGTAACGGTTTTCCCGGTTGGCATTGTGAATGTACCGCAATGGGCAAAAAATATTTGGGCGAGCATTTCGATATTCATGGAGGGGGAATGGACTTAATTTTCCCACACCACGAATGTGAGATCGCACAAAGCGTGGCTTCACAAGGAGATGACATGGTTCACTATTGGATGCACAACAACATGATTACCATTAATGGGCAGAAGATGGGAAAATCATACGGCAACTTTATTAACTTGGATGAGTTCTTTCACGGTACTCACAAGTTACTGACACAAGCCTACAGCCCCATGACCATCCGTTTCTTCATCCTTCAGGCACATTACCGCAGTACAGTGGACTTCAGTAACGAAGCATTACAAGCAGCCGAAAAAGGATTGGAACGACTGACAGAAGCTGTAAAAGGTCTTGAACGCATCACCCCAAGCGCACAAACCACCGGCATAGAAGGCGTAAAAGACTTACGTGAAAAATGCTATACAGCCATGAACGATGACCTGAACTCACCGATTGTCATCGCCCATCTGTTTGACGGCGCCCGTATGATCAACACAGTGCTTGATAAAAAAGCGACCCTTTCCGCCGAAGATCTGGAAGAGCTGAAAAGTGTGTTCCATCTCTTTATGTATGAAATCTTGGGTATAAAAGAAGAAGCCGCCAATAACGAGGCACGTGAAGAGGCATATGGCAAAGTAGTAGATATGCTGCTGGAACAACGTATGAAAGCCAAAGCCAATAAAGACTGGGCTACAAGTGATAAAATCCGTGATGAGCTAGCCGCTCTTGGCTTTGAAGTGAAAGATACCAAAGATGGTTTCACATGGAGACTGAATAAATAGAATACGTAGAGCGGTACTATATTTTTTCACCACAGACTATACAGATTCACACAGATTATCCAACCTAACAATCAATGATTTAAGAAGCATCTGCGTTTATTTGTATAATCTGTGGTGAACCTTTCAGATAACCATCAAAACTGAAAAATCTCCCTTCGGATGGTAATACTTATTTTTAAATAACTATTTTTGCAGAAACTATACAAAACTGCTTATCACACCAATCCAATGCTAGTTGAGAATACAATAACTTTAGCGTCCCTATATAAGATTTTGTTTGAAGAAGAGCCACTGACACTCTCCGACCCATGTATGCAAAAACTGGAAGAGAGTTTCAATTTCCTGAAAACATTCTCTAACGACAAAATCATCTATGGCATCAATACCGGCTTTGGCCCCATGGCCCAATATCGTATTGAAGATGAATCCTTATCGCAATTACAATACAACATCATCCGCAGCCATGCCACCGGAGCCGGGCAACCTCTTCCGGAACGCTATGTCAAAGCCGCCATGGTAGCGCGTCTCTATACTTTTCTGCAAGGCAAATCCGGCGTACATAAAGAACTGGCGTTGCTCATTACCGAGTTTATCAATCGGGGGATTATTCCATACGTACCCGAACACGGCAGTGTGGGGGCCAGTGGTGATCTGGTACAACTCGCCCATATCGCCCTCACTCTGATTGGAGAAGGAGAAGTCTTTTACCAAGGCAAGAAAAGAGATACGGCCTCTGTGCTGGCGGAAAACGGATTGCAACCTTTTCAAATGCACATCCGCGAAGGGCTTTCAGTGACCAACGGCACTTCAGTCATGACAGGTATAGGTATTGTCAATCTGATTTACGCACGCCAACTTATGCAGTGGGCGGTAGGTGCATCTGTTATGATGAATGAAATAGCCGCCTCATACGATGACTTCATGTCTGAACCGCTGAACGGGGCCAAACAGCATGAAGGACAACAAGAGATAGCCCGCATGATGCGCCAATGGGTAAAAGGCAGCCTGTGTGTACGCAAAAGAGAGAATGAACTTTATAATGGGAAGCACGAAGAGAAGATCTTCACCCATAAAGTGCAGCCCTATTATTCGCTACGTTGCATTCCACAAATTCTAGGGCCGGTTTATGATGAATTACTCAATGCTGAAAAAGTATTGATAAACGAAATAAATTCAGCTTGTGACAACCCGATAGTGGACCCTGACACACAGAATGTATATCATGGTGGTAACTTCCACGGAGATTATGTATCTTTTGAAATGGACAAGTTGAAAATAGCAGTCACCAAACTGACGATGCTTGCCGAACGGCAGATTAATTACCTGTTTCACGACCGCATCAACGGCATTCTCCCCCCCTTTGTCAATATGGGAGTACTGGGATTGAACTATGGCTTGCAAGCATCACAATTTACCGCGACTTCTACCACGGCGGAGTGCCAGACTTTGTCTAATCCGATGTATGTGCATAGCATCCCCAACAACAATGACAACCAGGACATTGTAAGCATGGTACCAATTCCGCTTGATGGCAAAAACAGTCATTGAAAATGCTTATCAGGTGATGGCTATCCTGATGATGGGTATTGTACAAGCCATTGATTGCCTGGATATAGCCGACCGGATAAGCCCCCGGTCACAACAAGTATATAAAGAAATACGAGCATTTTTCCCTGTTTTCCGGGAAGATACACCTAAATATAAAGAGATAGAAAGCATGATGGTATATCTTAAAAAAGGGAGGTTTCAAGAAAAATGAAATACGCATTAGTAACAGGAGGAAGCCGGGGAATCGGACGAGCCATTTGTCTGAAACTGGCCGAAATGGGATATCATATACTGATAAACTACCAAAGCAACGATACGGAAGCTGAAGCCACCCTGCAACAAATACGGGAACAAGGCTCGGATGGCGAACTGATGAAATTTGACGTGACAGATGCAGCAGCCACACACGCCGCACTGAACGGATGGATGGAACAGCATCCCGATACTTACATTGAGGTACTGGTGAACAATGCCGGTATACGCCGTGACAACCTGATGCTGTGGATGGAACAGGAAGAATGGAGCCGGGTACTGGATATCAGCCTGAACGGTTTCTTTAACGTCACCCAACCCTTGCTGAAGAATATGCTGGTAAAGCGATTCGGACGTATTATCAATATCGTCTCCCTGTCGGGGATCAAAGGAATGCCGGGACAAACAAATTATTCGGCAGCCAAAGGTGGAATCATAGCCGCTACCAAAGCGTTGGCGCAGGAAGTTGCCAAAAAACACGTGACGGTAAATGCCATAGCACCGGGATTTATCCGTACAGATATGACAGACGGAATTGATGAGAACGAGTGGAAAAAACACATCCCGGTAGGAGCTTCGGCGAGCCCGGGGAAGTAGCCGCACTGGTAGGCTTCCTGGCATCCGGGCAAGCTTCCTACATTACCGGAGAAGTGATTTCCATCAATGGAGGATTATATACGTAAGCAAAAGATGAAAAGAGTAGTTATTACAGGAATGGGCATCTATTCGTGCATAGGCAGGAATCAAGAGGAAGTGAAAGAGTCACTGTTTCAAGGAAAGTCAGGCATCGGAATCGCTCCGGCTCGCAAAGAAATGGGCTATTTCTCGGCGTTAACCGGTCTTGTCGAACGTCCCGATTTGAAGAAATTATTGGACCGCAAGAAACGCCATAGCCTTGCCGAGCAGGGAGAATACGCCTATATGGCTACCCTGGAAGCATTCCGGCAAGCCCGGATAGAAGAAAAGTTCCTGTTGGAGAACGAAGTCGGAATACTGTATGGCAATGACAGTAGTGCTGCTCCGGTTATTCAAGCAATAGATATTATCCGCGAGAAAAAGAATACGGCATTGGTTGGTTCCGGTTCTATTTTCCAATCCATGAATTCCACCATTACCATGAATCTTTCGGTTATTTTCCATTTAAAAGGAATTAACTTCACTATATCGGGAGCCTGTGCCAGTGGTTCACACGCCATCGGCATGGCTTATCTGCTTATCAAGTCAGGACTTCAGGACTGCATTCTGTGCGGAGGAGCACAGGAAGTGAACCCTTATTCCGTGGGTAGTTTCGACGGGTTGGGAGCCTTCTCCGCCCGGGAAGACGAACCGGAAAAAGCATCCCGTCCATTCGATAAAAACCGTGACGGACTAGTACCTAGCGGCGGAGGCGCCAGTCTGGTGCTGGAAAGTTATGAGTCAGCCGTAAAGCGCGGAGCGACTATCCTGGCAGAAGTCATAGGATACGGCTTTTCATCCAACGGAGATCACATTTCCGTACCAATGTGGATGGCCCCAGACGCTCTTTGCAGATGGCAGTCAAGGATGCGGGTATTCCTTTGGAAGAGATTGCATACATCAATGCACATGCCACATCCACTCCTGTAGGTGATTTGAACGAGGCAAAAGCCATAGCGGAAGTATTCGGGAGCCATCATCCCTACGTCACATCCACCAAATCACAGACCGGACATGAGATGTGGATGGCAGGAGCCAGTGAAGTCATTTACTCCACTTTGATGATGAACAACGGCTTCATCGCACCCAACCTCAATTTTGAGGAGCCCGATGAAGCCTCTGCCCTGCTGAATATCCCTTCCCGAAGGGTAGAAACGGAATTTGACACATTCTTGTCCAACTCATTCGGATTCGGAGGAACCAATTCCTCACTGATTATCCGCAAATTCAAAGAAAACAATTAATTTAAACCAATATATAAATTTATGACCAACGAAGAAATCATCGAAAAGATCAGAACCACCCTGGCCGAAGAATTTGAGATTGATGTAGAATTGATTCAGCCGGACGCCCCTTTGATGCAAACCTTGGAATTGGATAGCCTTGATTTGGTAGATATGGTAGTACTGATTGACAGGAATTTCGGTTTCACCGTGACAGCCAAAGACTTTGCCGGTATCAAAACCTTCCAGGATTTCTATAATCTGGTAATTTCGCACATACAAAAAGAAGACTGATGCCCGAAACATGGAAAGGTAAAACAAGAGGAGGTACATTCGGATACATGTTCTTCATCTACATGATTCGCTGTCTGGGTATCACTGCGGCTTACGGCTTTCTGTCATTGGTCGTCCTCTATTTTATACCTTTCGCACCGAAAGCTACCGCCAGTACCTGGCAATACGCACGGAACAGACTGAAATACGGACGTGCCAAAGCCGCCGGACTGTTATTGAAAAATTACTACCGGCTGGGGCAGATATTGATTGACAAAGTAGCCATCGGCAATGGGATGGCAGACAAATATCATTTCGAGTTCGAGAACTATCAGGCATTTTTGAACGTACTGAATGGAAACACCGGCGTAATTATGATAGGTGCCCATGTAGGTAATTGGGAAATAGGTGCTCCTTTCTTCGATGAATACGGCAAAAAAATCAATATTGTCATGTTTGATGCCGAACACGAACGGATAAAAGAGATTCTGGAAAAGAATGCCTCCACACGCGATTATAAAATAATTCCCGTGAATGAAGACAATCTGACCCATGTATTCCGTATTACAGAGGCACTGGAGCGCAAAGAATATGTCTGCTTTCAAGGTGACCGCTATCTGAATAAAGAGAAATTACTCAGCAGTCCGTTCATGGGAAAAGAAGCCGAATTTCCGATGGGTCCTTTCCTGCTGGCTTCCAAAATGAGAGTACCTGTCGTATTCTATTTTGCCATGCGTGAAGCGAAAAAAAACTATCGTTTCCATTTCTTTATTGCCGAGGCGGTGGTACATACCAAAGAGAAGCGGGCCGAACAAGCATTATTGGAGCAATATACACAAACGCTGGAAAAAATCGTCCGGCAGTATCCGGAACAATGGTTCAATTACTACCCGTTCTGGGCATAAATACAAATCTGGATTATGATGCATAAAAGATATACAAAAGAGCAATTGACAGCTGTAGAGGCACAAAGACTGGCGCAAGAGATCGCTTTCGGTCCCGTGGTATTCCAAGTTTCACGTCTGATGTTGAAATTCGGAATATTCCAATTGCTGGCCGACAAACGGAAAGGATACACGCTGCAAGAAATCAGTGTGCAGACCGGACTGACACGCTATGCAGCACAAGTATTACTGGAAGCATCGCTGGCCATCGGAACCATCCTGTTGGAAGAAGACCGCTATGTACTGGCCAAGGCAGGCTGGTTTCTGCTGAATGATAAAATGGCACGTGTCAATATGGAATTCAATCACGATGTGAACTATCAAGGACTTTTCTATCTGGAAGAGGCTCTTTTAAATGGTCAGCCGGAAGGATTGAAAGTATTCGGCGGATGGCCTACCATTTACGAAGGACTTTCCCAACTGCCGGAACAGGTACAGAAAAGCTGGTTTGGCTTTGACCATTTCTACTCGGACAACTCGTTCAGCCAGGCATTAGAAATTGTATTTCTTCACTCACCGAAACGACTGCTCGATATTGGTGGAAACACCGGCAGATGGGCAACCCGATGCGTCCAATATAATCAAGAAGTAGAAGTAACCATTGTGGATTTGCCTCAACAACTGGAAATGATGAGAAAACAAACTGCCGACGTGCCCGGTGCAGAGCGCATCCATGGCCACGGCGCCAATCTGCTGGATCGGACCGTGCCCTTTCCTTCAGGCTTTGACGCCGTATGGATGAGCCAGTTTCTGGACTGCTTTTCGGAAGAGGAAGCAACCAGTATTCTAAGTCGTGTGGCACAGTCCGCCAGCAAAGACAGTAAAGTCTACATCATGGAAACGCTGTGGGACCGGCAGCCATACGAAACGGGCTCTTACTGCCTGACTCAAATCAGCCTTTACTTCACAGCCATGGCCAACGGCAACAGCAAGATGTTCCATTCGGATGACCTGATCCGCTGTATTAAAAATGCCGGACTGGAAGTGGAAGAGATTCATGATAACATAGGACTGGGACACAGTATCCTGCAATGCAGACTGAAATGAACAGAAAAGAAATCATTTGTCGGGGAGACGAACTGTTCCGGCTGATTCCACAACGTCCGCCCATGGTCATGATAGACCGTTTCTATGGGATAGAAGAAAATACATCCTGGTCAGGGCTGACCGTCACCCCCGATAATCTGTTCTGCCGGGACGGCGTATTACAGGAAACAGGAATCATAGAACACATCGCCCAATCAGCAGCGGCACGGGTAGGATATATCTATATGCTGCGAGAAGAGCCTGTACCACTAGGCTTTATCGGCTCTGTAGAAAAAATGAAAATATTCCGTCTTCCTTCTGCCGGAGCAGAATTATATACCGGAATAACCATTGTGCAGGAAATATTCGATATCACACTGATTACCGCCGAGGTGAAAGAAAACGATGAACTTCTGGCCGAATGCCGGATGAAAATATATCTGAAAAAAGAATGAAACGAAAAACAAGTCCACAGCAGGCAGCACTGACAGACCGGACCACCATCAAGGTCCGCTTCAGTGAAATAGATTCCATGCAGATAGTATGGCATGGTGAATATGTGCGTTATTTCGAAGATGGACGTGAAGCTTTCGGAAAGCGATATGGCTTGGACTATATGAGCATCTACCGGGAAGGCTATGTAGTTCCTATCGTAGACCTGAGCTGCCAGTTCAAACAGTCGCTGTCATTCGGTGAGGAAGCCATTGTCGAGACACGGTATATTCATAGTGATACTGCCAAAATCCTTTTTGAATACACCATCTACCGGGCATCAGACCAAAACATTGTGGCAACAGGAACCACTACACAGGTATTCCTGAATACAAATAGAGAACTGGAATTGGTTAATCCTGCCTTTTACATAGAGTGGAAAAAGAAATGGAACATCATCTGACTACCTATATCACCCATGATACCCTGATCAGCGCGCTGGGTTTCAGCACACAGGAAAATTTGGAAGCCATCCGGGCCTACCACAGTGGCATCACCCTGCAGACGGACAAACGGATTGCAGACACTCCCCTATTGGCAGCTACTATCTCGCAAGAGAGATTGCAACAACAGGCAGAAACAGCAGGAATAAGCGCATATACCCGGATGGAACAACTGTTTATATTGACCATCAACGACCTCATCCGTCAGTCCGGACAAACTTTGGAGGATAAAACCTGCGGACTCATCCTCTCTACCACAAAAGGGAACATCGACTTACTGACCCGTCATACGGAACATCCCGATGAAGCGGTCTTTCTTTGGAAAATGGCAGAAAACATTGCCGGTTATTTCCATGCTGAGGAACGGGTACATGTCATCTCCAACGCCTGCATATCAGGAGTGTCAGCCCTTGTAACAGGAAAACGCATGATAGAGAACGGCATCTACCGCAAAGTAATTGTAGCGGGAGGTGACCTTCTCTCTCATTTCATCACCAGTGGTTTCCTGTCTTTCCGGTCCCTCAGCTCCCGTCCATGCCGTCCGTATGACAGCAACCGTGACGGACTGAACTTGGGAGAAGCTTGCGGAGCCGTATTACTAAGTACGGAAAAGACGCCAAACAGCATCATTCTTTCCGGAGGAGCCATAAGTAATGACGCCAACCATATCTCCGGCCCTTCCCGTACAGGAGACGGACTCTTTTTCGCTATCCGCCAAGCCATGCAGGAGGCAGGAACAGCCTCCAAAACATCAGCTTTGTCAATGCCCATGGCACGGCCACCGTATACAATGACGAAATGGAATCCAAAGCCCTCACGCTGGCTCATCTGGAACAAGTTCCCACACATAGCTTAAAACCCTATTTCGGGCATACCTTGGGAGCATCGGGAATCATTGAAAGCATTGTCTGTATGCACGAACTGAAACAAGGCATCCTGTTCGGCACTCCGGGTTACGAAACACCGGGTGTGCCTATGCCTATACCGGTCTATGCGACTCACCAACACATTCCGATGAAACATTGTATAAAAACCGCTTCGGGATTTGGTGGGTGTAACGCAGCCATTGTCTTATCTTTACCGGAATATGCTCCGTTCAAGGATGAGGACAACACCTTGCCCGAAATCCGATGTACACGGGAGGTTCGTATTGAAAACAGTTCTGTCTTCATAAACAACGAACTTATTTTTCATTCTGAAGAACCGGATTTCGGCATATTTATACGTGATACCTATAAAAAATCAGGCGGAAACAATATGAAATTCTATAAAATGGATGACCTTTGCAAACTGGGATATGTTGCCGCCGAATACTTACTGAAAGACAAGACATTCGCCCCACTGGAAATGGGGATGTTACTTGCCAACGCCACTTCATCCCTACATACGGATATCAGACACCAGCAACTGATAGACCAGGACGGAGACCGGGCAGCCAGTCCGGCTGTATTTGTTTACACACTACCAATGTAGTGTCCGGCGAGATTTGCATCCGCCACAAGATACAAGGGGAAAACACCTTTTTCATAACTAAAGCCTATCAGCCGGAGAAACTGGAAAGATACGCACGTATAGTCATGCAAAAAGGGAAACTGAACTATTGTATCATCGGATGGTGTGAATTATTGAAAAACACCTATAGAGCAGTATTTAAACTGATTGAAAAACAATAAAAAATATGGAAGAATTGATTGAGAAATTGAAAGTTGAATTAATAGAAGCATTGAATCTGGAAGAAATCACTCCGGAGGACATTGATAGTGAAGCACCTTTATTCGGAGACGACGGATTGGGTCTTGACTCGATTGACGCATTAGAGATTATCCTGATTCTGGAAAGGAATTATGGCATTAAAATAGAGAATCCTGCCAAAGGAAAGGAAATATTCTATTCGGTGCGTACCCTGGCAGACTACATCACCGCCCATCAGAAATGAGGAAGATCTATGTCACCGGTCTGGGAGTGATTTCGGGCATAGGACAAGGAGTAAAAGAAAATCTGGACTCCTTAAAATCCGGAAAACACGGTATGGGGAAAATCACCCTTTTCCCCACCGTGCTTGACGTACCCGTGTCCGAAGTGAAACAAAGCAATGAAGAATTAAAGCAAATCCTGTTCCTTCCATCCGGCAAAACGTATTCACGTACAGCCCTGCTAGGCTTGTTGGCAGCTCAAGAGGCAGCCCGTGATGCGGAACTCGATTTCGCTTCTCCCCGTATCGGACTCATTTCTTCCACTTCCATCGGAGGAATGGATGCAAGCGAGCGGTTTTATGCCTCTTTCCGGGAGGATAACCGAAAAGGAAGATTACGTGATATTATCTCCCATGACTGTGGAGCCAGTACCGAAATGATAGCCGCTTATTTAGGAGTGAAAGGAATGGTGACCACCCTCAGCACCGCCTGTTCTTCGGCTGCAAATGCCATTATGTTAGGGGCACGCCTGATTCGACACGGTTATCTGGACACCGTCCTCGTAGGTGGAACGGATGCCTTATGCCGTTTCACGCTCAACGGTTTCAATTCATTGATGATACTGGACAAAGAGCACTGCCGTCCTTTCGACCGCACACGTGCCGGATTAAACCTCGGAGAAGGAGCCGGATACCTTGTTCTTCAATCGGAGAAATCCCTTACAAAGGCTCCTTATTGTGAACTCAGCGGTTACGCCAATGCCAACGAAGCCTACCATCAGACAGGAAGTTCCCCCGATGGAAACGGGCCTTTCCTTTCCATGAGTCAGGCCATAGCCTCTGCCGGACTGACAGCCGGAGCCATAGACTATATCAATGTACATGGCACAGGTACTCCCAGTAACGACGCTTCTGAAGGGAAAGCCATCCGGCGTATCTTCGATACCCGTATTCCACCTTTCAGTTCGGTCAAGGCTTTCATCGGTCACACCCTGGGAGCCTCGGAAGGAATAGAAGCCGTATATTCCGTACTCTCCATCCGTCACGGACTGATTTACCCTAATCTGAACTTCCATCTGTCCGATGAAGAAAGCGGTCTCATTCCTGAAACGATTTTCCGGTCGGGACTTCCCATACGGCATGTATTATCCAACTCCTTCGGATTCGGCGGAAACAACTCATCTCTCGTATTTTCCACTCTAAACAGATAGCGTATGTGCCCAGTATATATCAATCGTATCGCCTCTATTCATGCAGAGAGCAGCAATGAAAAGCCTTATTTCTCCGCACAGGAACCTGATTATAAAGAAATGATCACCAACGCCAATCTGCGGAGGCGCATGAGCCGCATGATCAAGATGGGAGTAGCTTGCGGACTGGAATGTCTGAAAGATATATCGCCGGAAAAGGTAGATGCCATTATCACCGCTACGGGACTGGGTTGTCTGGCCGATACGGAAAAGTTTATGAACGCCTTGATGGATAACCGGGAACAGATGCTCAATCCCACCGCTTTCATTCAGTCCACCTTTAATACGATCGGTGCACAGATAGCTTTGCTACTCAAAATACATGCTTATAATGTGACGTATGTACACCGTGGTTTAAGTTTTGAAAGTGCTCTGACAGATGGCATCATGAGTATTGCCGAAGGCAAACAGCATGTACTGGCAGGTGGTATGGATGAAATAACCCCTACCAGCTACATCATCCAGCAGCGTTTAGGACTGTTGAAAGGAACGACAGCCGGTGAGGGAGCACAATTTTTCCTGTTAAGCGCACAAAAAGAGGAACAGACTTTTGCTGAACTGAAAGGGGTGGACACTTTTATCACCCGGATGAGTGCTCCGGAAATCAGTAACAGGATGCATCATTTTCTAAAATCTCACGAGCTTGCACCCGAAGACATTGACTGGTTTATCAGTGGCAAGAACGGGCAGGAAGCAACAGATGCCGTTTATACAGAGCTGGAACACAGTCTGTTTCCTCATGCCCTGCATAGCAGCTTTAAAGAGCAATGCGGAGAATATCAGACTGCCTCATCCTATGCTCTCTGGATGGCGGCAAAAGCCTTGAAAGAAGAAGCTTCATCCCGTTACGCATTGATTTATAACCAATATCAAGGTATCAATCACTCAATCATCTTAATCAAGCGATGCACATCCTAGTTTCTGTAATCATCATAGTAAGCGTCATGGCCTATTAAAAAGATGCTTTTAAGATACTGAAAACAGGAATAATGCTTAACTTTATCCCTCATAAAATAAAAGTAGTAAAAATAATGAAGAAAATAACTGTTACGAATATTGATATATCCATATCTGTAAGACCTGATAATAATGATTATATCTGCCTGACAGACATGGCACATTTCAAAGACAGAGAACGTACTAACTACATTATACAAAACTGGATGCGTCTACGTAGTACGATTGATTTTCTTGGGTTATGGGAAAAACTAAATAATCCAAATTTTAAAGGCATCGAATTCGATGCTTTTAAAATGGAGAGTGGAACAAACAGTTTCACCCTAACCCCCAAACAATGGATAGAAAAAACTAAAGCAATAGGGATTATATCCAAGCCCGGACGATATGGGGGAACTTTTGCCCATAAAGACATAGCTTTTGAATTCGGGACCTGGCTCAGCCCTGAATTTAAACTATATCTCATCAAAGAATACCAAAGACTTAAAGAAGCAGAATCACACCCTTTATTAAGTGAATGGAACGTAAAAAGAATACTTAGTAAAGTAAATTATTCCATACATACGGATGCAATCAAAGACTTTATTATACCTAAAGTAGAAGATTTCAATCAAAAACTTGTTTATGCCGATGAAGCTGATTTGTTAAATCTCGCATTATGGGGATGTACCGCAAGACAATGGCGTGAAGCAAATCCACAATACGCAGATAAGAATATCAATATCAGAGATGTAGCAAGCATAAATGAATTAGTCGTATTATCGAATATGGAATCCTTCAATGCAGAGTTAATCAAGCGTAAGGTAGACAAGTCTAAAAGGTTTACTCATCTTCGGCAGATGGCCAAAGAGCAATTAGCACACTTGAATACGATTGATACCGAAAAGAAGTTCAGAATACTGACGGATAATGACAAGCAATTAGAATAATCTCTACAAGATCATTTATTAAAGTATCACTCAGTCATCTTAATCAAGCGATGCACATCTTAATTTCTGTAGTCATCATAGTAAGCGTCATGGCCTTTTTCTTTTACGCTTCTTACAGCATCCGTGCCTGTATTTACATGCGCATCTTCTGTCGTAAAAAGACCGAAGAGAAAATCATAGCCATCACTTTTGATGACGGGCCCGATCCGATACAGACTCCAAAAGTGCTGAAAGTGTTAAGAGAAAAACACATACCAGCCTGCTTTTTTTGCATCGGAAACAAGATAAAAGGCAATGAAGAACTGCTCCGGCAAATTATAAAAGAAGGACATTGTATCGGGAATCATTCCTTCTCCCATTCCGGCTTTTTCCCTCTCTATACCTTCAAACGGATGTGCCATGATTTAATTACCTGCCAACAGGAATTGGAAAAAGTGACCGGGCAACCGGTCCAATGGTTCCGGCCGCCTTTCGGAGTGACCAATCCTACCCTAACCCAAGCAGTGCGCAGGCTGGGATACTTTCCCATCGGCTGGAACATCCGCACACTGGACACTCAGCAACCCACTCCTGAAAAAATAATAAAACGCATCAAGAAACGGCTCGTTCCGGGCTCCATCCTTCTGCTGCATGACCGGATGCCCGATAGTGACAGGCTGCTGGTACAAGTTCTGGACTTTATAGAAAAAGAGGGGTATACGGTGGTAGCATTAGACAGGTTGATAAAGGACATGACAAAATAAATTTCTTCTATATTTTCAACAGCAACATCACCAAGTTCCAGAAACGAGCTCCGGTTCACCCTTCATGATCAAACCGATAAAAAGATAACTTCGTCTTACGTAAAATATAAAATTCTTCCGCCACTTCATTCCACTCATTACCAACAACTTGCCGTGTAAAAAAGTCTGTAATACCCCCAAACCGGTATGTAAGCGATGGAGTGGAACATTCACCCGTTATTTGCAAGAGAAGCGTAGATATCAGATTAAATCTGACAGGATATGCTGTACTTTCGTTCAACTTAATAGGATGTCAGTGTGTAAACTTCCGATATATACTGTTGCTTCACCAGTGTGAAACGGTGGTTTCACACTGGTGACAACAGCTCTTCACACAGGTGAAAACCCATCTTCACCTAAGTGAAAATCATATCCTACCGTTCTCCTTGCAAGAATTCCAACAGACCTTCATCCTGCATAATGACGCTTTCTGCCAAACTGACTCCGACAGGGAAAACGGATAAACCGTTTCGAGGGGATACAGAGGATTCTTCACTATAAATTATTGATTAACAATAATATGCGGTGATGAAACAAAAAAGTATTGCAACGCAGAAATATAACTTTTTTATTCATTATAATTGCCCATGTGAACGATTGTAGAAACAGGTAAAAATCGTAAATAAGCGATAAAGGTATGAATGGTTTCCCAAAATATACTATCTTTGCTTCCCATTACAAACGGATAAACCTCTATAAAGTATGACCTACATGAAAATACTTTTGCTCTTGATGTTCTGTACAGTCCTGCCGATGCAAGCCCAACAGATGAAGAAACTTACTGATTTGAAAGATTTTGAAGCCCGTCTGCTGCAAGAGGCTAAAAATATAGAGTCCATCGAAAGTAATTTCACTCAGATAAAATATCTGGATGTATTCGATGAGAAAATAACCTCAAAAGGAAAGTTCTATTATAAAAAGAGCAATAAGATATGCATGGACTACGCACAGCCCATGAACTACCTTATCGTGATCAACAACAACCAACTGAAAATAGTATCGGACGGAAAGAAAAGCATCATGGACCTTCACTCCAACAAGATGATGAACCAGATGCAGGATATGCTTACCGCCTGCATGGTGGGCGACCTGTCCAACATGTCGCCCGGCTATGTTTTAGAATATTTTGAAGACGCCCATTACTATCTCATTCAAATCAAGCCCGTCAGCAAAGCGGTACAGGCATATATCAACCAGATTCAAATTTATTTAGACAAAAAAGACATGTCTGTCCACAAACTACGTTTATCGGAAACCGCAACCAACTATACCGAATACGAATTCTCCAACAAGAAATTCAATTCTTTGAAAGATGAGACAAAGTTTACGATACGCTAGCTGGCTGCTGTTGCTGTTTATTCTGCTCTCTTGCTCACACCGGGTGACGGGGGAAGCTACGGCACTTCCTCCCATCCTGCAGGCAGAAGCACAGTCGCAAAAGTACAACCTGCAACTGGATTTCATGAAACATCATTTCAGCGGAATGCTCATTGTCCGCCAAATGCCTGATAACGAAATCCGTATCCTGGGATCCACTTACTTTGGCCTCAGCTTTTTGACTTCTCCCTGCACTGCGACACTTTCATAGTAAACAGTTGCATGGAACCGATGAGGAAGAAAAAGATGCTGAAAATACTGGAAACTGATTTCAAAAATCTATTTCTAAAGAGTGAAAAAGCACATATTAAAAAGAAAAGTAGTACTTTTGAACAAAGAATCAGTGGCAAAGGATTTGGAAAGACGATATTCACCTTGTCCGGCTTCGTAAACGGACAGGCAGGGAAAATACAAATCAAGCATCCACTGATACGGTTAAGAATTCAATTGGACAAACTGAACATAAACAACCCTTGAGATGCTGCTGGAGAACTTTTATAAAATCATTCATAGAAAGGAAAGAGAAGATGGGAAACGGGAAATAGAGATAGAGCTGAATCCCGGTCATGCTCTCTATCAGGGACATTTTCCCGGACAGCCGGTGGTTCCGGGCGTCTGTACCTTACAGATGATAAAAGAAAGTGCCGAACAGATCGTCAGCCAACCTTTGCAGTATGTACAGATTGCTTCTTCCAAATTCCTATCTGCCATCAATCCGCTTGAAACTCCGCTACTGCAACTATTTATCCGACTAGAAGAAACGGAAGAGTATCTTTTCAAGTTGCAGGCAGAAGGCATTTGTAATGGAAAAGAATTTATCAAGTTGAAAGCGACACTGATGACAAATAGTAAAAAGACTCATTCTTTGTAATAAATATCGGATACATTTATCTCCGACATACTTCGTCAAAATACTTGTAAGTATCAGAAAAGCAGATTCTTCTGTTAAACATTCATAATAGCAAGAACAATAAGTCCATTTATACTTGTCAGCATCTATCAAATTTCTTATATTTAGACAATCTAAATCTGATACTTATGAAGAAAGGTTGGCAGCAAATAATGTTATATCTTATAGTTCTCACAAGCTATGGGTGTCTTTCTGATGAAGACAAATGTATCCGTCAGTTGGTGCAGGGGTAGGTATCTGCCTTCCAAACGCTTCAGACTCATGTTTTCTAATTATTATTCCCGGCAACGGTTGTGGCAGTTGCATTCAGGAGGCAATGGACAATATCAGGGAAGCAACAGACACGATATATGTCTTTATGTGTGATACGGAAAAAGATTTCTTCTTGCTGAGCGGTGGCAAAAAATCAACGGATTTCAACAATCTTTACCTAGATAAAGACAAAGTATCAGCCAGACTAAAAATGGTAACCACTTTTCCTATGGTATACTTCTTAAAAGACGGGAAATATGTAGAACGTCGGCCTTATCAAAGACCTTCGGCAGAGAGCAGGAAACGAATGAGCACTCTGACTGCTGACAAACAGTATATCGACTGGGGAAGTTTCAGACAAGCAGAAATACAGGAAGAGAAAGTGATATTGACCAATACCGGAACAGATACTTTATACATCAATGCCATAGAATCATCTTGTGAATGTACCACTGTACAATGGGCGGATCCTCCTGTTCCACCCGGCGAGTGTACTACGCTGATAATTCATTTTCGAGCGGAAGAGAAAGGGGAATTTGAAAGATTTATCCATGTTCATTGTAATGTACCGGAATCTCCGATAGAAATTTCCGTAAAAGGAAAAGTACAATAAATCTAACCATTAAAAACGAATGCCTATGAAAACAAAATTCACAATGATGATGGCTGTTATTGCAACATTTGCAATAAGCTTGAACCTCCACTCTTCTAATGAGGAAGTAGTGTTTGGAGCACCTGCCGTGCAAATGCCACGAGGGGGTGAAAAGTACTGTGCTTTTAAGGACGATTGGCCAGACTGTAAAATGGCCATCGAAGGCACAGTGTGTATCAGTGAAGACGGTAAATGCGGTAATGGGGTAGAAATAGGCAGACCCGGTGAGCTCAGGAGAAGATGGGAATCATGGTGCTCCTACCAATTAACAACCAACAATTTATGTGGCCGGATTTTTAACCGGCCACATAAATTACAAACATCATAAAACCGAAAATATTATGAATCGAACACTTCTTTTTATAACAGCACTTTTTGTTCTGATTTTCATGTCTTGCCAGTCCACAAAGAAAAACAATGCGGAAAGACAGAACGAAGTAGAACTGGTAGCAGAAAAACAGCTGGCCTTCCCTTTAGACGAACAGACCTATTACTTAAGCATATCCATATATCAATTTGAAGAAAACGGGAAGGAATACCTTCACTTTGAAAATACACGAAAATCATTATATGACATCGTCATTTTTGATATCGAAAACAAACAGATAGCCAAACGAATACCTCTTCACAAGACAGGTCCCAACGGATTGCCGGCAGTATATGGAAGCAGGCCTTCCCCCGACTCTAAATACATATTGATCGCACAAAATGATATCAGCCGGCTCAGCTCCATAAACGACAAGGGAGAAGTGATACGAAACTATGATTTCCAAACTCCTGAAGGCAAATTCGCTCCGTTACATTTTGGCAGCTATTACAACACGCCTGCTTTTGTCAAAGACTCATGCCTGTTCGTGGAAATGAGTGCCCACAAGCCCAACATGAAGAAAAAAGACTGGCCCGAGACACATATGTTCGCCTCGCAGGATCTGCGAACAGGAGAAGTTAAATGGATTCCTATTTTCTATCCACCATCTTTAAAGAGGAATATGACAATATCGCAGGAGGATACGGTTTTAGTTATGATTACAACTACAAAGAAAGCCGTTTGGTCTGCGGATTTTTCGGATATGACAGCCTGATGGTCACAGATGACTTGAAACACATCCGATGGTATAACGCCAAAAGCAGATATCTGAAAAGCATGAAACCTAAACTCGGAAATTCTATGGAAGGCATCAATGCCATTATAAAACTCAGAGAAACACCGAAATATTGGCATATCATGTATGACAAATACCGCAATGTGTACTACCGTTTTGCTGAGATGCCTTACAAACTGGCTCCCAACGAAAGCCCCTATGACGAACCCAAAGGAAAGGAGTTCTCCGTCATTGTACTGAACGCGGATTTTGAAATCATTGGAGAAACGAGATTCCCCGGAAAGAAATATTTCTATAAAATGAGCTTTGTGGGAAAGGAAGGACTGTATATATCCGAAAACAATCTGGAAAATCCGCAATTTGACGAGAACAAGTTGGTGTTTACCTGCTTTAAAATTAAAAAAGCATCTCCAAATAAATAATTAACGCCAGAATGCCCGCATCCGAAAATATACTATCTTTGTCACCCATTAGAAACCACATAAATTCAGATACGAAAGTATTCATCCCAAACGTATCTGAATAGTTTGACTGAAAAACAAGATGAATACAAACACAACATCGGTTTGGCGGAAGAAATTAAAGGAACTGGAGATTGTCGTCGTTATTCCCACCTACAACAATGGGAAAACACTGGCGGCAGTCATTGAGGAGGTATACAGGTATGCAGACGATATCATTGTCATCAATGACGGCTCTACGGATGATACAGCCAACATTCTGGAACAATATCCGGCTATCCGCACTATTACCCATCCAGTGAATAAAGGAAAAGGAACCGCTTTGAAGCATGGTCTTTCCCAAGCAAAAAAAGAGGGTTTCCGCTATGCCATCACCATAGATTCGGACGGACAGCATTTCGCTTCCGATATTCCCTGTTTTATCGAAGCCATTGAGAAAGAGCCCGACACGCTGCTGGTAGGTGCCCGAAACTTGGCCTCCGACAATATGCCGGGCAAGAATACCTTCGCCAATAAATTCTCTAATTTTTGGTTCAGACTGGAAACCGGGCTGAAACTGGAAGATACACAGTCGGGATACCGTCTCTACCCTCTCCGCAAAATGGATGTGCAAAGCTGCTGGTACACCGCCAAATATGAATTTGAGTTGGAAGCCATCGTCTTCGCCGCATGGGGAGATGTAGTGGTGAAGAACATTCCCATCCACGTGTACTATCCCCCGCAAGCGGAACGGGTATCCCATTTCCGTCCCTTCCGGGATTTCACCCGTATCAGTGTGCTGAACACGGTGCTGGTGCTGATTACCTGCCTTTGGATTATTCCCCGTAACCTGCTCCGCAAACTGTCATGGAGCAACTGCAAGCGATTCTTTACCGACAATGTGCTGAATACACGGGAATCCAACCTGAAGATTGTACTCGCCATCATGCTGGGTATTTTTATGGGTATTGTTCCGTTATGGGGTTATCAGATGCTGATCACCCTCTTTCTTGCGCATCTGTTCAGACTGAATAAAGTGATTGCCCTTGTCGCCGCCAATATCAGTATTCCACCCATGATTCCCCTATTGCTGTATGGCAGTTACCGGACAGGCTGCATGGTACTGGGTAATCCTCCCGATTTGCACCTCGGAGACCTTTCTCTTGAAAATGTCAAATCAGTTTTAGAGCAATATTTAATAGGAAGCATTATCTTTGCAATGGCTTGCAGTCTGCTGTCGGGAGTAATCTCCACCGCGTTGCTGGCCATATGTAGGAGAAAAAACGGATATGACTAAATTCTTTGTTGGATTATATAACTATTTTGAAAGGCATAAAGTCTTGTTTTACCTGTCCCTCAGCGTATGCATTCTCTTTATGGCCCTTTTTGCCGCCCAAGTCAGATTCGAGGAAAACGTAACCAGTTTCTTTCCGGATACCAAGGACTCCCAAAACTCCATCAACGTATTTGAAAATCTGAAGATAAAGGATAAGATTATAATCATGCTGTCCGGCAAGGACGGCATGGCGGATGCGGATTCCTTGATTGAAGCTGCCGAGACAATAAAACAGGATTTACAACAACAAGCGGAAGGAACCCTGATTAAAGAGATCTTCTCAAAAGTCGACGAAAACCTGATCAACAGTGCCGGAGATTTTGTTTACGACAATCTACCCTTGTTCCTTTCCGACGAGGACTACCAACGGCTGGATACCTTGCTTACCGACGAAAACATAGCCGCCCTGATGCAGAAAAACTATTCCAACCTGATATCTCCGGCAGGATTCGCCTTGAAGGACTACCTTATGCGAGACCCGTTGGGGCTAGGCAGCCAGACGCTGAAACACCTGCAAGACTTCCAGTTGGAATCCAATTACGAACTGATTAATGAACATATTTTCTCACAGGACGGCTCCACCTGCTGATGTTCATCACTCCGGTATTCAACACCGGAAGCACGGGCAAAAATGACAAACTCATCCGGCTGATTGAAGATGAACTGCAAAAAGCGGAAAAGGAACACCCCCAATTGGTTGCCGAATATTTCGGAGGTCCTTCCGTAGGAGTGTACAATGCACGACAGATAAAGAAAGATACGCTTGTCACTTCTTCCATCGCACTGATTATCATTATTGTCTTCATATCTCTGGTATTCAAGCATAAGAAATCCATTCCGCTTATCATCACCCCGGTGCTGTTCGGAGCTCTATTCGCCTTATGCCTTATCTACTTTATCAAAGGCGGCATTTCAGCCATTGCCGTAGGTGCGGGTTCCGCCGTAATGGGCATTGCCTTAAGCTACTCCATACACATGCTGGCGCATCAGAATCATGTATCATCGGTGCAACAATTAATCAGAGAAATCGCCTATCCGCTTACCGTAGGCAGTTTTACTACCATCGGCGCCTTTTTCGGCCTCATCTTTACCAGTTCTAATCTGTTACGGGATTTTGGTCTGTTCGCCTCGCTTGCCTTGATAGGAACCACCTTGTTTTGTCTGGTCTATCTGCCGCATTTTCTGAAAGGACAGGCGCATGTAAAACAAGGGGCGGTACTACGCTTTATCGAGAAACTGAACGCTTATCCATACGAAAAGAACAAAGGACTGGTAGGTTTCATCCTTATTCTGACCTTAGTATGTATCTTCACTTCGCAGAACGTGCGTTTCAACGAGGATATGATGAGTCTGAACTATGAGCCTGCCCACTTGAAACAAGCGGAAAACAAGCTGACCGAACTCTTTGACAAGCAAGAAAAGACCGTTCTCTTTGTCAGTACAGGCAAAGATATGGGAGATGCCACGGGACAATACGCCGAAACAAACCGGCTGCTCTCCCAATTGAAAGAAGAGGGAAAAATAAAAGATTATGCCTCTGCCGGACAGTTTTTGATACCGGAAGAGGTGCAGGAAGCACGGTTGAAACAATGGCACAACTACTGGACTCCGGAAAAGAAAGCCTGGCTACGCGAAACCATTCGGACAGAAGCTGCCCGCTATCATTTCCGTGAACATGCATTCGAGCCGTTTTTCCAATGGCTCGACCGTCCGTTCCAGCCTTTGGACTACCAAAATGAAATCACGACCCAGCTTCTGAACGAATGGCAGACTTCCGCTGATTCCCTGACCATGCTGATTACTCAGGTACGGATGAACGAGGCCGACAAGGAAGCGGTGTACCCCCTTTTCCAACAAAAAGAGAAGGTGGTTATCTTTGACCGTGGTTATTTCGCCAACCAATGGGTATCTGCTGTCAATCAGGATTTTTATCTGATTCTTTATATCTCTTCTTTCCTGATTTTCTTTGCCCTATGGATTTCCTACGGGCGCATAGAACTGACCCTGATGAGTTTCCTGCCGATGCTGGTCAGCTGGATTATCATTGTGGGATTAATGGGCATACTGGTATTGAGTTCAATATCATCAACATCATTCTGTCCACTTTTATTTTTGGAATCGGGGATGATTTCAGCATTTTCATTATGGACGGATTGCAGAATAAATACCGCACAGGACGGCAGTTGCTGAACTCGCACAAGACAGCCATCTTCTTCTCCGCTTTCACCACCGTGATAGGTATGGGCACATTGGTCTTCGCACGCCATCCGGCATTACAGTCCATTTCCCTCATCTCCATTTTGGGAATGATCGCCGTCGTACTGGTGGCCTACACGCTGCAACCCATCCTTTTCCGATTCTTCATCACAGCCCCTGCTTCCAAAGGGTTGCCTCCTTATACATTGACAGGACTGGCAAGAACCGGCTGCTTGTTCCTGCTGTTCTTTATCGGATGCCTGTTCCTACGCTTGCTGATAGCTGTCATGACCTTGCTTCCTATCCGCAAAGCCTATAAGAAACAAGTACTTTGCCAACTGATACATGTCACCTGCAAAGGCCTGATCCATATAGCCACATTTGTACATAAAGAAAAGATAAACCGGACGGGAGAAACGTTTAAAAAGCCTGCCATCCTGATAGCCAATCATCAGTCTTTCATCGACATACTGGTATTGCTGGCACTGACTCCCAAACTGGTCATGATTACCAATCACTGGGTATGGCACTCTCCTTTCTTCGGAGCCATTATCCGCTATGCCGATTTCTATTACGTAGGAGACGGTTATGAGCTTTACGTGGAACGGATGCGCCAAAAAGTGAAGGAAGGATATTCCATCGCCATCTTCCCCGAAGGGACACGTACCTACGATGGAAGGATGAAGCGTTTCCATAAAGGAGCATTCTATCTGTCGGAAAAACTGCAACTGGATATTATTCCGGTCATCCTTTACGGCAACTGTAAAATCATAGCGAAAGCACAGCCGTTCAATGTACGGAAAGGCATCATGCTGACAGAGATTCTACCGCGTATCCCAGCCAACGATGCTACGTACGGAACCACTTATCAGGAACGTACCAAAAACATCTCCGCGCGGATGAAAAAAGAATATGCCCGTATCTGTCGGGAACAAAGCACAACGGACAATCCCGTCTTCTACGAAAATCTGGTACAGAACTATATCTATAAAGGACCGGTGGAGGAATGGTACATACGCATCAAGGTGAAAATGGAAGATAACTACAGGCTATTCAACCAACTGGTTCCTGTCAAAGGACAGATTACAGATATCGGTTGCGGATTCGGACCGCTTTGCTATATGCTTTCCCAGCTTTCCGAGGAACGGGAGATTACAGGGATTGATTATGATGAGGACAAAATAGCAGTGGCGCAACAGGGTTGGCTCCGCACTCCCCACCTGCAATTTGTATGCGCCGACGCATTGGAATATCCTTTACCGGAAAGTGACGTATTCATACTGAATGACATGCTTCATTATATGAGTTATGAGCATCAGCGGACTTTATTACTCAGATGCGTGGAACGGTTGCGTCCGGGAGGGAAGCTGATTGTGCGGGACGGCAATGCCGCCAATACAGGAAAACACCGTCTGACCCGTTTCACCGAACTGCTGTCTACCGGCATTTTCAACTTTAACAAAACGACAGAACAACTGTGTTTCACATCCGAAGAACAAATAAGTAGTATCGCACAAGCATGTGGGATGCAGCTGGAAATTTTACCTAACGACAGATATACTTCGAATACAATTTATATCTTCCAGAAAAACAAACCGGAGCATGAGTAAGTACGATATCATCATCATAGGCAGCGGACTGGGCGGTCTGGAATGCGGAGCCATCTTAAGCAAAGAGGGCTACCACGTCTGTGTGCTGGAAAAAAACGAATTGTTTGGCGGCTGCTTCCAAACTTACCAACGCGGTGGGCACCGGATGGATACCGGCATTCACTATATCGGTAGTCTGGATGAAGGGCAAATTATGAACCAGTATTTCCGTTATTTCGGAATCATGGACAAGTTATCCATCAAACGGATGGATGAAGAAGTGTTCGACCGGATTTATTATAAAGACGCTATCTATGATTATGCCATGGGATATGAACGTTTTATGGAAACTCTGTGCTGCTCATTCCCTCATGAACGGGGGAACTTGAAAAAATATGTGGCATCCATCCGGTCGGTGGGAAACCTGATCAGCATAGATCACCTGAGAAAAGGCCGCCTGTCCCAAGAAGGCATGGATTTCTTTGCCACCTCAGCAGCCGGGATGATAGCATCCGTTACCACGAACAGGGATTTACAGAATGTACTTGCCGCAACCTCCCTGCTTTATGGCGGGATCAAAAATAAATCTACCTTTTATGAGCACGCCATGATTAACAACTCTTATATGGAGAGCGCCTATCGTTTCACGGAAGGAAGTATGCAAGTAAGTCTGGAATTAATCCATATCATACGTGCCAACGGCGGCACGGTACTGAACCGGAAAGAAGTGACCCGTATCCTTGTCAAGGATGAAGCCATACAAGGAGTAGAAGTGAACCATGAAGAGGTACTGGAAAGTACCTGCGTCATATCCAACCTGCATCCGCAACTCACCTTATCCCTGCTGGATAAGAACCATTCCATCAAACCGGCTTTTGTGTCTCGCATCAAATCATTGGAAAACAGCTACGGGATATTCACGCTCAATCTGATGATGAAAAAAGACAGTTGCCTTATCAAAACTATAATATATACCTGCACGGCAATGAGGATGTATGGTATGACAAAGAGGCACACAAAGGAAATATCCCCAGTTGTATGATTTCCATGCAAGTACCCCACGGAAACAGCAGATTCACAGATGTGGTTTCCATACTGACTCCCATGTATATGGATGAGGTCAGCACATGGACGGATACGACTCCCGAGCACCGTGGAGAGCATACCGCCAGTTTAAAGAAAAAAAGACGGAACAGATCTTGCAGTTCCTGAGCCGGTTCGGGTTTCACTGGAGTCATTGTATTGAAAAGGTTCATACTACGACTCCGTTGAGCTATCGAGACTATACCGGAACCATAGATGGTTCGGCATACGGCATTGTCAAGAATTACCAATATCCGCAAATCAGTTTTGTGTCTACACGCACCAAACTGAAGAATCTGTTCCTCACAGGGCAGAATCTGAATGTACACGGTGCCTTGGGCGTGACGCTGACAGCCATGCTCACTTGTTCGGAATTTGTAGGTCAGGAATATTTAGCAAAAAAAGTAGGCAATGCATAAGATTTGGAAGAAAACAATAAAATACGGGGGGATAGCCCTGTTGATTCTGATAGCGACGATCATGATAGGCATGAGTTATCTCTATCTATCTGCCGATATGATGACTCCGCAATTTGCGTCTACCCCTGAAACGGATCGTGTGATACGGAAAGACAGCCTCCGGCAGTATGGCGGAAACTATCTGCGGCACAGTGAGAGCGGACTTTGGGAGCTGAAAGTAAGCGGACCTGCCTACGAAAGGGGCAAAGCCATAGGCAAGCTGACTTCCGATTTGCTTTATTTTCAAGAAAAAGTATTTGTGGACCAGATAAAAGAGATAGTTCCCTCTGAAAGTTATCTTAAATTCCTCCGCTTCTTCATTGTCCTTTTCAACCGGAATCTGGGAAAGAATGTGCCGGAAGAGTTTCGGGATGAGATTTATGGCATCTCACTCTCCTGTACCCACGAATATGATTTTATCGGCACTCCTTACGAGCGTCAGTTGAATTACCACTCCGCCCACGATTTGGGACATGCCATGCAGGACTATATGCTGGTAGGATGCAGTTCCTTTGCCTGTTGGGGTGAAAACAGCGCTGACTCCTCCCTTATCATCGGCCGTAATTTCGATTTCTACATGGGCGATGACTTTGCACATAACAAACTCGTTTCATTTTACCAGCCGAAAACGGATATCGTTTCGCATCCGTGGGATGGGCCGGAATGACCGGTGTCCTTTCCGGCATGAATGAAACGGGGCTGACTGTCACCATCAATGCCGCCAAATCGGATCTGCCTGCCGCATCCGCCACCCCTATTTCCATTCTGACCAGGGAAATATTGCAATATGCTTCTACCATTGAGGAAGCATACGCTATCGCTCGGAAACGGAAAACATTTGTCTCGGAGTCCATACTAGTGGGTTCGGCCAAGGACGGCAGAGCCGCAATTATCGAGAAATCGCCGGAGAAAATAGCCTTATTCACAGGAAACGGGCAGCAGATCATCTGTACCAACCACTACCAGTCGGAAACCTTCGGCCATGACAAACGGAACCTGGAAAACATAGAAACTTCGGACAGCCCCTACCGCTTTGCCCGCTTGCAGGAGCTGCTGAAAGAAAACGCACCGATAGATGCCCCCAAAGCCGCCTCTATCCTGCGCAACCGGAAAGGAGTGGGAGAAGCGGAACTGGGCCTTGCCAATGAAATGGCCATCAACCAGTTCATCGCCCATCACTCCGTCATTTTCCAACCCGAGAAAAAACGGATGTGGGTATCCACCGCTCCCTGGCAATGCGGCAAGTACGTGGCATACGACCTGAACAGGATTTTCAGCGATTCCATCGATTTCAACCATGAAATCTATACCGAAAACCTGACAGTGCCTGCGGACTCCTTCCTGCAACAACAGGAATACCAACAGCTGATGACTTACAAAAGACTGGCTCCTGTACTACGGAAGCAGATTAAAAAGAAAGAACGGCTGGACGAACAGACCCTGCATGCCTTCCAACATGCCAACCCTCATTTCTTTTATGTGTACGAGTTACTGGGAGATTATTACCATGCCACTGGACAGCAGGACAAAGCCCTGCGCAATTGGAAGAAAGCCCTCTTGCTTCCTATCCCCAAGCGAAGTGAATCAGAACGTATAGAACATAAAATAAACAACTAAGATGAATAAGAATCCGGAAATACAATTCCGCTCCCCTGAGGAAATCAAAGCCTATCAGGAAAGCCGGCTGGCTGAGGAACTGCTTTATTTGCAGAATCATTCACGATTCTACCAACGTCTGTTCCAAGCACATCATATCGATATACAACAGATAAAAACCATAGAAAGCTTGCAACAGATACCTGTCACAACCAAGACGGACCTGCAACTTCATAATGAAGATTTTATCTGCGTGAGTCGCGATGAAATTATTGACTATGTCACCACTTCGGGAACCTTGGGCGACCCCGTCACTTTCGTATTAACTTCCGAGGACCTTGACCGGCTGGCCTACAACGAATATCTGTCCTTCACCACCACCGGATGCAGCAGACAAGATATACTACAGCTGATGACCACCATCGACAGACGTTTCATGCAGGCCTCGCCTACTATATGGGAGCCGTGAGCTGGGCATGGGAGTAGCCCGCGTGGGAAATGGCATTCCAGAACTGCAATGGGACACTATCCGGCGCATCCATCCCACGTGTGGCATGGTAGTTCCTTCTTTCCTCATCAAACTCATTGAATTTGCTGAAAAGAATCATATTGATTACCATCACTGCTCCATGCAGAAATGCGTATGCATAGGCGAAGCACTCCGCAATCCCGATTTCACCCTGAACACACTGGGTAAACGGATACACGAGAAATGGGATTCCCTGCAACTTTACTCCACCTACGCATCTACCGAAATGCAATCCTCGTTTACCGAATGTAATGAATTTCACGGTGGCCACCTCCAGCCGGAACTGATTATCGTAGAGTTTCTGGATGATAACAACCAGCCTGTAAAAGAAGGGGAAGCAGGCGAAGTGACCATCACGACTTTGGGAGTAAGAGGAATGCCGCTGCTCCGTTTCAAGACCGGAGATATCTGTTACCATTATACCGAACCTTGCGCCTGTGGACGTAACACTATCCGTCTCAGCTCCATACTGGGGCGCAAAGGACAAATGATAAAATATAAAGGTACGACCCTTTACCCACCCGCTTTATTCGATATTCTGGATAACATCCCCCATATCAAGAATTACATTGTAGAAGTTTATACCAATGAACTGGGAACGGATGAAATACTGATCCGCATCGGAAGTGAAAACCGCAGTGAAGCTTTTGCTAAAGAAATCAAGGATTTGTTCCGTTCCAAAGTACGGGTGGCTCCGAGTATCAATTTTGAATCGGCAGAGTATATCGCGAAAATACAAATGCGCCCATGAGTCGAAAAATAGTTAAATTTATTGATTTAAGATAATATTTTTCTACCTTTGGCAGCAACAAAACAACACTTAAAAAAGAACTAATATGAAACAGTTACTCGTTTTATTATTCCTTGTAAGCAGCATGGCTTGCTTCGGACAAAACAAAGACGCATTGAAAGATATCTCTTCTGTGACATTTTATGGCATAGACTTTACCCGTGCCAAAGTGTACGGAGCAAAAGAAGGCCCCATGCAGTTCAAATATACTTTTGATGACATCAACAAGCTTTTCATCACTGAGCCGAAGAAGTATGATATTGGCAAAAGATTGGGTGTCAATGTAGAAGTGACCTCATTAGAGGCAGTAAACGATGCCAACAAGACCATCAATCCCGATGAGATCATGACGACCAACAGCGGATACACCCTGGATGAAAAACAGATAGAAGAAGTCATCAAGACACTTCCTATTCTCTCTCAAGAAGAAAAAACAGGATTGATAATGGTTGCCATGCTTTTAAACAAGGCAGATGCAAGAGCAACCTATCAAATTGTGTTCTTCAACACGAAAACCCGTGAGATACTGTATAGCGCACCGACTAACGGCAAAGCACGCGGTTTCGGACTACGCAATTATTGGGCAGGTTCCGTACACAGCGCCATGAAGAAACTGGACTAACATATAATCCCGGTTCACTGTAGGGATGAAATGTTCCCACCCGATGCCACAAAATCAATGTATCCGGATGAGCTCAATTCACTCCTACAGCTAATAAACCTTTTTAGTCAAGCCCCTACGGTGGCAGAATACTACCAACTATATCCTGATAAGGATAAGTAAACCAAAAACAAGAGCCTTCTCCTTCTTCTGACTCCACACCGATAGTTCCACCCATCTGTTCCACCAGACTCTTACAAATAGACAAGCCAAGTCCCGTACCATGAACAAAACTGTTCAGTTTCACAAAACGGTCAAATACTGTTTTTATCTTATTCCTTGGGATTCCCATTCCTGTATCACGAACATAAAATCGCAGATACCCATCTGTCTGCCTATAATATCCTAACGTTATGCTGCCCGAAAAAGTGAACTTCAAAGCGTTATTAATGAAATTGGAAATGACTTGATTCAAACGATTCTTGTCTGCCCATACATGACATTCGGGCAAGCATTTTTCAAACACCAGCTCCACACCAGCCGGTACTTTCATGCGTAAAGAACGGATAATCTCACCGCAAAGCAAGTTGACATCCGTATCACTCTTGACAAATTCAAAAGCTCCCGACTCCATCTTCGATAAATCAAGAATATCTGAAATAAGCTGAAGAAGCAACTCCGTATTCTCCTGCACAATAGCCATGTACTGCTTGCGGTCCTTCATATCTTCCGTTTCCGTTAAAAGACTGGAAAAGCCCACTATAGCATTCAGCGGAGTGCGAATCTCATGACTCATATTAGCCAGAAAAGCAGATTTCAAACGATCCAGTTCTTCCGCTTTATCCCTTGCCGCTATCAACTTCCGCTCCGTTTCTTTCAGTTCAGTTATGTCATAATTGACACAAACCATATCAATGATCCCATCTTCCGGACGGAAATCGCGTACCATTACATTGACTCTTGTCCACGTATAAGTGCCATCTTCACGTAATATACGTACATCACGCCTCAAATGGCTGGCTTCCCGTATCAATACCTGATCAAAGAAGCGAAGCATCATCCTGCGGTCATCCGGATGAAAATGAGAATGCACTTTGATAATCTCATTCAATGGAGTTCCTTCTTTCTCACCTATATTCCGATACCAGCTATTCACAGCATAGCCATCACATTTCAAGGCATTAAAATGGGCATATCCTACTTTGGCATAGTTACCTATCAACGTGAAAAACTCCTCAAAGTCCTGTATTTTGCTGTATGCATTTGTTGTTTCCGTATTATCAATATTAATCAACAATATATTTATCAGGATTACCCAAAGCATCATAAAGTGGAGCGAATTTCGAGATTAAACTAATAGTACCGGTACGAGAAGTAGAATAATAGCCATCCAAACGGTCGAAATCATAATTAAACGACATATCAATAGGTGCTCCTGCTTTCAACTTATCTTTCAGCCCCTGCGGCAGCAAAGGATTATCAAATAAATTCAATCCTATCACATCCTCCTTATGCCGGAGACCGAAGATTTCCATCTCCTTCTCATTCAAATCTGTCATAAACCCATCCTTATCATACAACTCGATACCAGCAGGAAGATTTTTATAAATATTCTGCAAATAAGCTTTTTCCAGCCGGGCTTCAGATTCAGAACGTCTCAATTCCATACAAATGCTGATAATATTACCCAAAGACACAAACCATTGATAATCCTCATTACACCAGTTCCGATGCTCACGCACCATATCCACCCCTATATACCCCCACACTCCGTCTTTTGAGTTCAAAGGCACCACCATAGTAGATTTCACTCCATATTCCTCTAATCTACGCTTATCCGCCCCGGCTGAATCAGGAAGCAAATTTAATGTAAAAAGAATGATAGGATTACCAGCCAATATCTGTCCTGTCCACCAAGAGGCATAATCAATAGAAGATTCCGATAATAAAACCTTGCGTTCTTTTATACCCTCCACTGCTATTTCATAGGTACAGACTTCCGTATGCAATTCCCTGTCAAATTCAAGAATATAAGTACGATCTGCTTGAAATTGGCGCAATACCTCCTTTAAAATCTTATTGATAACCAAGGTAATATCATCAGAATGTAAAAAATCAAGCAATGACTTGGAAATACCGTTCAAACGAGATAATAAAGAATTCAACCGGTCTACTGTCTGCTCCTGCATATTCATCCGTTGCCGGGAAATACATTGCAACATACCCATGACGCGGACATGACCTTCTTTGGTAATACGCTTCTCACCGACCTTGGTACTAACCCACATCATCCCATATTTGGAATGTATCGGAAAAACCTGCTCATAAATCTCCATCATCCGGAAAGAGCGAAATTCCTCCAAAATACGTTCCCGATAATTCTCACAAATCAGATTAGCGAAATCTTTAGCAGAAATCTTATTCCCTTCTATTCCTAACAAATCGGCTACAAACTCAGAACAATAGTAGACTCCTTCATCAAAATCCACCTCCCACCATCCTATGCGCGCCATTGATACAAGCTGCTGCAACCTTGCATCATTTTCTTGAATCTTCCCCATATTTACACTACCCTTGAATTTTATGTGCCAAGATAATCATTATATTTCAATACGAAGTGATTAAACATGAAAAATAAAGACCAACAACAAATAATCAAAGCCTGAAATCTATTTTTAACTCTGTTCATTTGCAAATGAACAGCAAACTGTGTATTTTCGTAAAGGAACTACATTACAAACCCTGCAAATTCATATGACTATGAAACGTAATATCCTATTATTAATGATTTTGACGGTAATATCCCTAGGAGCATCCGGACAAAAATATACGATTTATGTAGATGACTTCGACAGTGAAATCAAAATACCCAATAGGGCGATCAACCTGATTCGTCTCGCATTTATCGACGGTATCCGTAACACCAACCGTATCAATGTAGTGGACGCCGTTTCGGCTGGCAGTGATCTCAGTCTGAGTCCGCTGGAAGATGCACGCCGCTTCAGAGCAGAGTACCTGTTAAAAGGAAACCTGATACAAAGAGAAGCAACCGATGACGGAAGCTCCCACAGACGTTACCACAGCCGTGAGAACAGTTATAAAGAGAAATTCACCCTGCGTCTTGATTTAATACGGACAAGTGACGGAGTAACTATCAGCACACGCAATTATGAAGAAACAGGCTCAGCATCCGGTAAAGATGCCACCCAATATAGCGCTTTAGAGAATTCATTAATCAATGTGCCATACGAAATGGGACTTTTTGTTGAAAATCACTTCAAAGTATACGGTTCAATACTGAAAGTAGTATCTACCAAAAGAGACAAGGCAAAAACCATTTATATCAACCTGGGATATGATGATCCTATCAAAGAAGGATTACGCTTTGACGTAGTGGAAGATGGCATACTGGAAGAACATAATATAGAAACCAAAATCGGTGAAATACGGATTACCGAAATCATGGGACCGAAAATCTCTTTATGTAAAGTGAACAAAGGGGGTGAAACTATTCTTACTGCATTAAATGAAGGAAAGACCTTGAAACTTATTTCCAGACAGGCCAAACTGTTCGATGAATAAAATATCATTCATAATGAATATACAACACTACAACCGCCGATCCGGCATCTGCCAAAACCCGGCGGTTTTACTATGTCAAGACAAACCGCTACTTTTCTATAATGGAAGTTAGAGGATGACGATTCCCCTTTATCTCTCTCAGAAATGCTTTTGCCGAACCAAAATTCAAATATAAATCCAAACGCACCGGTAAATGGTTTTATCATCAGTTACAATAAAAGGTTATTACCTCTTTTTCTTTTCCTTTTTTATACTCTACTAAGGAAAAAACCAAACAACGGTATTTCACACCATTCTCCGCCTTAAAATTCTTCCGGCCACGATAAATCAATGTTTGCTGCTCTACTTTAGTACCTGTAGCCATATCAAACAATATTTTATCGCCGACTTTATAGTCACTTACATCAAATGAACGTGCTCTCATCAATATGCTCAGCATATCAAAGATACACTCATCACTTTGGTCCTTCGATTTCACCGTATCCCGTTCCCTCCTCATACGACGCTGATCGGCAATGCATTTTCCGTTTTTATAACTGAACCATACTTCATCCACCGTATAGCGGTCACCCTCTTCGGCCCCTTTACGAAAATAAACGGGTTCCAGACGACTGCTGGTAATACAAGTCAATGTGTCACGCATCTTAAAAAAGAAATCGACTTGTTTGTTACTGACAGAGATCAGATTACTACGAAAACAAGGTTTCCCCTGATAGGTAATAGCCTGCATGTCCATTTTTGCCTGTCCGGCAGCAACCCAAATAAATTTCCAGTTGAACTTCAAGTCGTATACCAACTCTTCGCCTGCCTGGATGGCTTCGTTTTGTGCCGCACATTGCGCTCTAGTTGCCATTATAGCAAACCAACCACACAATAATATTAGAATAGTTTTTTTCATCGGCCTAGCTTTCTAGCTCTTTCTTTATTTCTATCTTGTACCTTTTTAGTCTCTTCCGGTTTTTGTTTCTTTATTTCATCCAGCTTTTGCTTGTCTACAGGAATGGCATTCACATCCCAATTCTCTTCAAATTCAAAGTTGGCTTTCATCTCCCATACCTTCGGGAAATAAAAAACTTCTTCGGGCTGAATCTTCTTATCATAATCTCCTGTATCCCATACTCCATTATCATTACGGTCGTTAAACAAACGTATATAATATTTCGTACTCGGATTCAAGAAATAAAAGTCCGCCGTTCCTTCCACCGTCACCGGTTGCTGACGCAATACATTTCCACTAGCATCCAATAATTCGGCAATAGCATTGGGAGCAGCCCCTTTTATATTCAATAAAATAGTCCCGTATTCTTCCATTTTCTTCACCTTCACCGTTTGCTGGACTTTATCTGTATGCAGCCCATAGATTCCTGTAAATGCCAAAGAATCAATAGTCAACTGATATTCCTGCTCCGGTTGCCAATCTGCCAATATCTGATATTGCCGTGGCATCAACGAGTCTGCCATAAAGAAGAAAGGAGCCGGTTGCCACAAACTGTCCACTTTTACTTCCATATGAATGGCCGCCGTGTCTATACTTGCGATCGGTTCTTCAAAAGATAGATAGATATTCCTATATATATCGAATGCCGACGGAGCATCGACATTCATAGTCAAGAATTTAGTCGGTTCCACCCTGATGGTATCTCCCTTTTTCTCCCTCTTTTTACGTTCCTTCTCCTTTTCCTCATTTGCTTTTTTCTGCAATTTTTCCCGTTGCTCTCTTGTCAATTTATTAGCCAGATAAATCGTATCGGTTTTGGGAACCAACTGGTTTAATGTATCCGTATATAAATAATCCAACTGAACCTCCAGCGTATCCATCTGATAAACCAACGAATCCTTAATCCAATAACAAATTGAGTCGTTTCGTGGAGTCGTTTCTATGATAAACGCATCCTTCTCATCGAAGTTCAATCCTTTCAAGGTAGGTAACGTATCAGCCGGCGCACTGAAAGATAATACAAAATGATTCTCTTTATCACGCTCGCTCTTGGACAGATATTGACGGTCGTTTATCCCTTTAAAAGCTCTCAGAATAATATCATCCGGCAAAAAGCGGGTATAGCCCACCGTTTTGATGGTGTCAATAGTAACCGTATCTTTCCACAATGTATCCTGACGCATGGCCGCTTCCATAGAAGGGACAATAATAGAATCGCTAAAAGCAATCATCTCTGTCTTAGAGTCATATAAATAATTCTGATTACCGTCCATCAAACCAAAAATATGATATTTGCCGGGTGCTATACCACGAATAGTGAAACGCCCACGACTGTCTGTACGAGAAACACGATCGAACGGTTTTTTGGCAAAAGCACTATCATCCAAATCAACATGCAACCCCACCATCATCCCTTTAACTGGTTCCAAGTCAGCAGCCGCCAACACAGTTCCGGAAACTTCCAATGTATCAATAGTCTCCCCTGTAGAAAAAGAAAAAGAATAATTACCCAGTGGATTACCCTCATTATTATCTACAATAGCATCCGAGAAATCAATGGTATAGGTAGTATTGGGTTTCAATGAATCCATGAGATTAACCAAAACTCTTCTGCCGCTTGCCTTGATATCAGGTTGTTCCAATTGAGGAGGAGACACCACCACTTTTTCTGATGTTTTCTCCAGTTTGATAAACTCATCAAATTCAATGGCTATCTTCTTGTCCTTGTTGTTTGTTGCGTATGGCTTGGGAGAACTTCTGACGAACTTGGGCGGTTCCTCATCATAAGGACCTCCATCCGGTGTTCCCATGCTTGCACAGGAATATACTACGATCATCAGCATCAACAAAGCAGGTAATTTATGTTTTTTCCAATTCATGTTCTTATTGGTTCAAGCTTAGCATTTCTTCTATATAATCACGCGTATTGCTTAATCTCGGCACTTTGTGTTGTCCGCCTAGTTTGCCTTTTTCTTTCAGCCAATCGTGGAACAGATTAGGTCTTGCCACGATTATTTCCAACGGCTGCAAGGTAATGTTTTTATGGCGTTTAGCTTCGTAATCGGAGTTAATTTGTTGTAAAGAAGTGTCAAGAACCTGGCTAAAATTCTCTAAAGAATCTGGCATAACGGCAAATTCTATCAGCCACTGATGACGGCACTTGGCATATGCATCCATGAAAACAGGAGCAGCAGAATAATCAACAATCTGTGCACCGGTCGCCTCACAGGCTTTTGCTAACCCTTTTTCCGCATTATCCACCATCAACTCCTCACCAAATGCATTAATAAAGTGCTTGGTACGCCCTGTTATAACAAATTTATAGGGGTGTTTGTTGGTAAACTTCACAGTATCACCAATCATATAACGCCACAATCCGCAGGAAGTACTGATGACCATCGCATAATTTTTATTTAATTCCACATCTACTAACGGAACAATATGAGGATTTTCAGTACCGACATCTTCCATCGGAATGAATTCATAAAATACACCATAGTCAATCATCAGTAACATGGAAGGATCACTGAAGTCATTTTGTAATCCGAAAAAACCTTCACTGGCATTGTATGTTTCCATATAATGCATCTTGTCACTACGAATAAGCTGTTTATATTGTTCGCGATAAGGAGTAAAAGCAACCCCCCCATGAAAGAAAACTTCCAAATTAGGCCATACTTCCACCAAATTATCCGTTCCCTTCACCTCCAAAATATGTTTCAAGACGGCCATCATCCAGGACGGCACTCCTGAAAGGTTAGTTACATTTTGATTCATTGTGGCACGAGTAATCCTTTCTACTTTTTCCTCAAAATCACTCAGCAACGCTATTTTCTTCTCGGGCACCCGAATCAGATTGACCAACGGATTCACATTTTCAATCAATATAGCAGAAAGGTCTCCTACAAGACTCCGTTTCACATTATAGTTTGGTGCATGGCTCCCTCCTAGAATCAGGCCTTTTCCAGAGAAGAAACGACTCTCAGGATTTTGTTGAAGATATAGTGCCACTGCATCCATACCACCTGCATAATGAATATCATGAAGGCCATCCCTGCTTACGGGAATAAATTTGCTCTTGTCATTGGTCGTTCCCGAAGATTTAGCAAACCACTGCACCTCTCCACGCCACAGGATATCTTTTTCCCCATGGCGCATACGCTCTACGTATGGCTTGATTTCTTCGTAAGTCTGTATAGGTACACGCTGGAAGTCTTGATATCTCTTTATGTCTTTATAGCCATATTTCAATCCCCACTCCGTATTGGCAGCATCATTAATCAGCCGGCAAAATACTTTATGTTGGAGTGCCTCAGCCTGAGTTGCATACAAGGCTGTCGCTTTTTGTCTGGGCTTGAATAGCGTACTAATTAGTCTGGTAGAATTCATTTGTCTTAGTATACAATTCGTTATATCTTGCAAAAATAGCTTATTTCTATATTATAATGGCTGATAACATTATTTTTTTTATAGTTTTCTACATTACTTTTATTTTTTGTTATCTTTACGGTCACTTACAACTTAACATCAAAGGCTATGAAGATAGGAATATTGACATCAGGAGGAGACTGTCCCGGAATAAACGCCACAATTAGAGGAGTTTGCAAAACAGCGATAAATCATTACGGTATGGAAGTTTATGGAATTCATAGCGGATTCCGGGGGTTGCTGGACAATGACGTAGAACCATTGACGGAAAGATCATTATCAGGCTTGTTAAATTTGGGAGGAACAATATTAGGTACTTCCAGAGAAAAGCCATTCAAGAAACGCCTGTCGGCAGCCTCGGAAGACAAACCAGCTTTGATGTTAAAGAATATTCATGATTTAGGTCTGGACTGTATCGTATGTATCGGCGGAAACGGAACTCAAAAGACCGCAGCCAAACTGGCCCAAGCAGGTGTGAACGTTGTTTCTGTACCTAAAACAATAGACAATGATGTTTGGGGAACAGACGTTTCATTCGGATTCGATTCTGCCGTAACCATTGCTACCGATGCCATTGACCGGCTGCATTCTACAGCCAGTTCACACCAACGTGTTATGGTTATTGAAGTAATGGGACATAAAGCTGGCTGGATTGCACTTTATTCCGGAATGGCGGGAGGCGGTGACGTGATTCTTATTCCTGAACTTTCTTATGACATACATAACATAGGTAATACCATTATTGAACGCTTGAAAAAAGGAAAACCCTATTCTATTGTCGTTGTCGCAGAGGGTATCCAAACCATGGACGGCAAGAAAGCCGCCGAATATATAGCTCAAGAAATAGAATATGAAACCGGATTCGAGACCCGTGAAACTGTATTGGGATATATCCAACGTGGCGGCTCTCCTACTCCCTACGACCGTAATCTGGCTACTCGTATGGGTGGACATGCCACAGAACTGATCGCTTCCGGACAATTCGGACGAATGGTTTCTCTGCAAGGTGCGGAAATTGGCTCCATCTCTCTGAATGAAGTGGCTGGTAAATTAAAACTTGTCAATGAAAACCATGACCTGATTGTACAAGGTAAACGGATGGGAATCTGCTTCGGGTAAGAAGCAGATTCATTCCTTTTCCATATATTTGGATGGAGACACTCCGAATTGCTCGGTAAAATGCTTTCGGAGCGTACGTGTATCACTATATCCTACCATTTCGGCTATTTCCTGAATGGAATACCTGTTCTCCATAATAAGGGAGGCAGCCTTGCCCATCCGTACACTCCGGATCATATCAATAGCAGCCAATTCGCTACGTTGCTTTATTTTTCTATAAAGGGTAGCTGACTCATATTCAATTGGTCTGCCAACATTTTTACATTAAAGTTTTCATTCGCCAGATTAGCTTCTATGACATGAATAATTTGCTGTATAAAATCATCCGGAGCATTATTCCCATCCGTTTCCGGTTCACTTTCCTGCTGCTTCAACATCAACGTCTTTGTATATATCCTCTTCAGGCGTTCCCGCTGGAGTATCAGGTTCCGGACTTTTGCCTTCAATACCTCCGGATTGAAGGGTTTCATCATATAATCATCCACACCTATTTTTGAAGCCTGCAACACATCCGCATCCTCAGCCTTTGCCGTCAGCATCAAAATAGGGATATGTGCTGTCCGAGGCTGCTCACGCAATTCCCGGCAACAGGTAAACCCATCTTTTACAGGCATCATTATATCAGAAATAATCAAATCCGGAATTTTACTCATTGCCACATCACCCCCCTCTTCACCGTTTGCCGCCTCATATACGGCATAATCTTTACAGAATAAAGAACAGACATAGTGCCGGATTTCCTCATTGTCCTCAATAACAAGAAGAGATGTTTTTTTATTCGAAGGCTTGTCTTCCTGCCCTTCCGCCTGCATTATCGGTAACGGAAGAGCATATTCCTCCATCTCCGGAGTACCAACAATCTCATACCGGTCCTCTGCAAAATGTGCATTTCCCTCAGGAATCAATAATGTGAAAGTGCTACCCTTTCCGAGAGTACTGTCCAAATTCACCGTGCCATGATGAAGATCCATCGTATTTTTAACAATACGCAAGCCTATGCCTACCTTATTAGAAAACAAAGGTGTATTTTCTCCGGTAATAAATGATTCAAAAATCCTCCCCCGTAACTCTTCCGGTATTCCTTTACCTGTATCCGATATGATTATACTGCAAAATGAATATCCATCTATCTCGATACGGTTCATCTTAAAAATCACCTTTCCATTCGGAGATGTATACTTAAACGCATTAGATAATAAATTACGGATAGCCGAACTTATTTTTTCCACGTCTATCCATAGCAAAAGTGGCTCATTCAGCGATTCAACCGTAAAGTTAATCCTTCTGTTTCTGCCAGTTCATGAAAAGAATCGGTTATCTGCTTTGCCAATACCACTATATCGACTTTCGAAATTCGGAGTTTAATCATACCTGCTTCAATCTTCTGCACATAAAGCAAATGATCGACCAATGTCTGCAAAGAGGTTCCATTGCGATACATGGCAGCCAGTTTAGTATAGACGGTGTCTGAAGGGCGGACGGTTCCTAACAATTCCTGCAGGGGAGATAAGATTAAAGTTAAAGGTGTACGCAACTCGTGAGCTGCATTCGTAAAGAAATTCTCGCGTTCCATCCGAATCTGCTTCTCTTTGTCACGTTCTACAGTAGCAGCAAATATCTCATGTTCCAAGCGCAACTCGTGCTCCAACCTCTTTTGCCGTAATTTAATACGCTGTATAACCATATAAACTATTATCCCTCCCAGCACCATCATACAGAAGCGGAAAAAGAAAGTTTCACTCCAATGAGGCAAAATCTCTACTCTCAACGAGGTTATTTTACTGTCTCTTTCATCCGGATAAATATTTTTCACCTCAAAAACATATTCCCCGGCAGGAAGGTTAGCATACGAAACTTTTTCCCCTCCGTTGGCCACAAGCCAATCAGGCTGATAAGGACGAAGCCTGTAACTATACTTCTGCTGGCTTTCAGAATAAGAAAGGTTATTGAACGTCAGCGCAAAGTCACGATTCGCATGATTCAACCGGACAAAAGGCGTATAGAAAATACTTTGTGAAAGAATGGTCTGCCCATTTACCTCTCTTCCTATCTCTACAAGTTTATTATTTACCTCCAATCCGGTAATCACGACAGATTCGGAAGTGGTAAACGCTTTAATGTCATCGGGGTTAAAATAAGTAAGATTCTTATTATTCCCCCAAAACAGAACATCCTCCCAATGCAGGACAGAACGGTTACTGCCCGCAATGTAATAATTATAAAACAAATGTTGATGACGACTATAACGGGAAATACCTGAATTAGATCCCAGCCAGATTTGCCCGTGCGCATCCTCAGTCATACAACCAATAAAGTTACTGCACAATCCATCCCGGGTAGTATATACATGAGTTATCGCATCCTGTCCGGGAGAGAAAACTGCCAGACCGGCCATATATCCGACATATAGATTACCATCGGACGAAGCTAATAATGAACGCACGGAATTCTCAACCATACCGTACTTCTTTTCATAGCCGGTCTGCAGTTCATTTTCATTTATCACTTTACATATACCATAATTAGCAGTGCCCAGCCAAAGCGTATGATCATCAGTTTCAGCCATAGCACGAATATAAAGAGGAGACAAATTCTGTAACCCGGATACTTTAAAATGCATCTTCTTACACCTGTTCGTCTCACGGTCGAATAACCAGAGTCCTTTATGTGTACCAATCCAAAAATGACCTTTGCTATCAAGGAATAAGGCCCAAACTGATGATTTGTTAAGGTCACCATTTTCCGTAATCAATCGCAATATCTTGAATGAGCGTTCCTTTTTATAATAACAAGTCAATGAACCATCTAAATTTCCAAACCATAAATTTCCTTTCTCATCTTTCAGACTGCACAACACTGTCTGTTGTTTTTTCACATTTTGATCTCCCACTTGAAAGAAGTCTATTTTTTCTGAAGTACCAAACGCTGTTCGGCTTCGCATAATTCCTTTATGGTATGTTGCCAACCAAAGATAATGATCGTCATCCGCTACAATAGAACAAATCTCATTATGCCTGTCCTGATAAAAACGATTATAAAACTGCATACGCAAATCCGACCAGATTACTCCTCCACCATCCGTACCAATCCACAGAATACCATGTGAATCGTAATAAGCCGCAATCATCCTCGTTTCAAGATTGCGGTGCATCAAAGAAGAAGTGTTACTATAAATTTCTGTCAATATCCCGTCCTGATTATTTTTATCTATTGTCATCACTGTATATCCATTCCACGTTACGGCCAAATATCTATTCTCATTCAATTTGATAACACCGAAAACATCTGTATGAGAAAGTTTGTCGGATACCGGAGCCACATGATAAGTCAGCTGCTTGATTTTCCCAGTCCGTTCATTATAATAAATAACCCCATGAGCAATTGTAGAAATCCATATCCGGCCATCATCATACAAAACAGAATTTACAGACAGACTACCGGTACGACCCAAGTCAATCACCCGAAAGAAACTCAGGTTTGTCGCATCCAGCAAGATAATTCTACCTTTTTCATCAATCAGGCAGATACTTTTTTTATCCGAAGAATAAGTTATGGCAACCAAAAGATTATCCTGATTATCCCAGCCTGTATATTTTTCTTCAACCCGGAGCCGAAGTTCACCTTCTTTTGATGCGCACCGCTTCATTAAATGTAACTCACTTCCGGAAATCACCCAAACCAACGAATCATTCTTCTGCAACATCCCTCGAGATGGAATGCCCTGTCCCGAAGAAGAAACCACAGACAAAAAGCGTTCTTTTTTCAAATCAAATGCAGAAAATACACCATTATCCACAAATGCCAGCACCCCATCAAAAGCTTCCTTCAAGTTTGAGATACTAGGATAACTACTACTTATTTCGAAGTTTGTAATCCGCCTGCCGTCATAACGACTCAACCCGTTTCGGGTTCCAAACCAAACGAAACCTTCTTTATCCTTATAAACAGCAGATACGGTATTATCGGCCAATCCGTTTTGCATATTGAGCAGATGCACATCTTTTGAAAAAAAAGCATAACACACATCCGGCAGCAATATACATACTTCAATTATAAGCAGTGATAAGATTTTAAGGTTCATATTTAATTCATTACTTGTAGCAAAGGAATAAAATAAAAAAGAGATAACAACAAAGATTCACCAAAAAATATAGAGATGCATTAAACGTGCATACTGAATGAAATGAACATGTACAAAACGATTTCATTGATTAACATACATTTGCAATACATTAACCTAATGTCTAATTAAAAACAGAAAAGCATGAAAAAAAACTTGATTCTATTTTTGATATTGCTTTGTAACTGTACATTCCTGTACGCCCAGCAATTCAACATCACCGGTGTAGTTACGGATAAAAAGCTCAAAGAACCTATTATTGGTGCCAGTGTCATTGTCAAAGGAACAACCTATGGAACAGTGACAGATCTTGACGGAAATTTCACATTACAAGTTTCAAAAGGAAATGTGTTGGTTATCTCTTTTATTGGATACACCACACAAGAAATTAAAGTAAATGAAAATCAATTCTCGTATAACATTCAAATGTCTGAAAACACACAAACTTTAGATGAGGTCGTTGTAGTCGGTTTCGGTACACAAAGAAAAGCTAATCTGACAGAAGCTGTAGCCACAGTAGATACCAAAGTACTAGATTCCCGCCCTGTTACCAACTTAGGCCAATCATTACAAGGTACTATTCCCGGTTTAAATTTATCTGTTGGAGGCTTAGGAGGACAATTAGGACAAACTATGGATGTGAACATCCGTGGTACAGGTACAATTTCTACAGGTTCTAAAGCTGCTACCTTAGTCCTGATTGACGGTATAGAAGGTAACATGAACAACTTGAATCCAGATGATGTAGAGTCTATCTCCGTATTGAAAGATGCAGCCGCTAGCTCTATTTATGGTTCACGTGCGGCATTCGGTGTTATTTTGATTACTACCAAAAAAGGTAAAGCAGGAAAAGCTAGCGTCTCTTATTCCGGAAATGCCCGTTATGCCGGTCCTAACCATTTGCCGGATTTAATGAATTCCTACCAATTTGCTAACTATTTTAATGAAGGTAGTATTAACGGAGGAGGAAAAGCCATTTTTGATGAAGATACCATGGAACGCATCCAGCAATACATGAATGGTCAAATTACAACTAGCACTATTGCCAATGCAAATGGTAACTGGCAATTCCATGAAAAAGCCAATGACAATGTAAACTGGTATAAAACTCATTACAAGTGGGCATGGTCCCAAGAGCACAACCTGAATATCAATGGCGGCAGTGACAAAAGTCAATATTACGTATCTGCCAACTATTTGGATCAGGATGGCAACCTTCGTTACGGAAAAGATTCCTATGAACGTATTTCAACCAATGCAAAATTTAACGCACAGCCTTTTAAATGGTTGGATATAGAAGTCAATACTAAATATGTTTATACCAAACTAGACAACCCTCTTTATAGCGACATGAATGGACTGTTCTATCATGATGTAGTACGTATGTGGCCTACAATGCCGTTTAAAGATCCTAACGGTTACTATATGCGCAACGGAAAATTAGGGCAACTTACTAATGGAAGCCGCTCCATCACCAGTAATAATAACGTTTATCTGCAAGGACAACTTGTTTTTCATCCCTTGAAAAACTGGAATATATATGCAAACGTAGGGTTACGCTTGATTGACCAAGTACAAAGACAGAATCTGAATAAAGTATATGAACACAACGTAGCCGGAGAAGCATTAGAACTGGCATACGGTGGAGAATATGCGGTGGGACAAACCGGAGCCATGCAATATTGGACTAAAGCCAATCATTTAACAACCAGCCTGTACAGTGATTATTCTTTTTCATTCGATGAACATCAATTCAAAGTGATGGCAGGAGTTAATACAGAAAAATACAATAACCGTTATCTTTCTGTGAAACGTATGGACCTCATTACCGAATCAATACCCGAAATCGGCGCTGCAACAGGTGAAGATAAAATCAATGAAGCCAGTGCCTATACTTGGGCTACAGCAGGCTTCTTTGGACGTATTAACTATGATTATTCTAATAAATATTTTATTGCCGGCAACTTGCGATATGACGGTTCTTCTCGCTTCCTTCGAAAAGATCGTTGGGGACTTTTCGGTTCTTTTTCTTTAGGCTGGAATATAGCGGCCGAAGATTTTTTCTCTGTAAATGAAAACATTATCAATCAATTAAAGCCTCGTGTATCTTGGGGCACACTAGGTAATCAAAATACTAAATCTTATTATCCCATGTATTTATTACAAACAGTCAAGACCAATGGAGGAAGCTGGCTAATGGGGGACTCTAAACCAACTGTTGCCGGTATGCCTGGAACCCTTAGCAGTTCATTGACTTGGGAAACAGTACAATCCTTAAATATCGGTTTTGATTTAGGAATGTTAAGAAATCGGCTTAACATAAATTTCGATTATTTTATCCGTAAAACATTGGATATGGTCGGTCCTGCTTCTGAGGTCGCTTCCATCTATGGCATCGGTATGCCAGCAAGCAATAATACAGACTTACGTACCAAAGGATGGGAAATAGCAGCCAGTTGGCGCGACAAGATAGGACAGATCAATTATAATATAGGCTTCAACATGGCAGATTCCCGCTCATTTGTTGACAAGTATCCCAATGAATCTAAATCGCTCAGCACCTATTATAAAGACCAGGAATTAGGAGCCATTTGGGGGTATGTAACCCATGGAATAGCTAAAAGTCAATCGGAAATGGATGAATGGATAAAAGATAACAATCCCTCATGGGGTTCAGGCTGGGGCGAAGGTGATATTATGTTCAAGGATCTTAATGGAGATAAAGTAATCAACGAAGGAGCCAATACAGTAGACGATCCGGGAGACCGCAAAATTATTGGTAACTCCACCCCACGTTTCAGGTTTGGTTTAGACTTGGGTTGTGAATGGAAAGGCATCGACTTTAGTATGTTCTGGCAAGGAGTCGCAAAACGCGATTTATGGTTGGATGGTCCTATGTTTTGGGGAATATCGGGAGGAGAATGGCAATCAACTGGTTTAAAAGAGCATTTGGATTATTATCGCCCAGAAAATACAACTTCTGTATTTGGTCCTAATACCAATGCTTATTTTCCTAAAATGTATATGAGCAAAGATATGAATCAAAAGGTACAAACCCGTTACTTACAAAACGGTGCCTATGCCCGTTTAAAAAATATCCAACTAGGGTATACTTTCCCGACACAAATTATCAACAAACTACATATGCAAAAATTACGTGTATATGTCAGTGCCGAGAATGTATTGACTATCACCAGTCTACCTAGCGGTTTTGATCCAGAAACAACTTATTCAAGTTATTCTGATGGGAACTCCGGAAAAACTTATCCGCTACAAACAACTATATCTTTTGGATTAAATGCAACATTCTAAATAATAAAACATATGAAAAAGATTCTATTATATACATTCATAGCCGCTGCAAGTGCTCTTGCGACCTCATGCAATGATTATCTGGATTGCGAACCTATCACTTCTGTCAGCACCAATGTCTATCTTTATTCCGAAACAGACCTAGCTGCTTATGCTGCCAAATTTTATAATGACAGTGAAAACGAAAACGATGACGAATATGGCAATATTCTTCCATCTCATGGTTCTGCCACTTATAATTTAGGATTATTCCAAAAAGATAATGGAACAGACGATCAAACCGCAGACTCACCAAGTAAACTTTTCATAAAAGGACAATACCATGTCGGTGACGATGACTTATGGCATAAATATTTCCGTAAGATACGTGCAGCTAATTACTTTATTCAAACTGTTACCGAACGATATGCCAACAGAGAAATATCCGGTAATGATGCAAATATCAAACACTATATTGGCGAGGTATATTTCTTCCGTGCTTATATTTATCTCACAGCATTGCAGAATCTAGGTGATTTTCCTATTCTAACTGAAATATTACCGGATGATTACAATGCCATACGTGAAGCTTCCAAACGGCGTCCGCGTAATGAAGTTGCACGCTTTATCTTATCTGATTTAGATAAAGCCTACGAATATATGCTTCCCACTGCTCCCGTAAGCAATCGGTTAAACAAAGACTGCGCTGCATTAGTAAAAAGTCGCGCAGCCCTATTTGAAGCAACATGGGAAAAATATCATAAAGGAAGTGCATTTGTTCCTGGTGGTCCCGGATGGCCTGGTGCTTCAATGGATTATTTAAAAGATTTTAGCATTAACATTGACTCTGAAATTAAATATTTTTTACAACAGGCCATAGAAGCAGCTGATATCGTAGCTCAAGGACACAATTTGCACGGAAATTATGCCTCGTTATTCAATTCTATTGATTTAAGCGGAATAGATGAAATCTTATTATGGCGTAAATACAGTGTCAACTCAGATGCCACTTCTTACCACTTTGTCGTAAGCTATTTGCAACGCAATGGCGGGGGAAACACAGGCTATACACGTTCCATGGTTAATTCTTATCTAATGTCTGATGGCCTACCCATCTATGCCAGTACCAATTATCAAGGAGACGATACATATGAACATATCTTTACCGACAGAGATGGACGTATGGGACAAACTATTTTAAAAACAGGAGATTTGTTATCTGATGATCCAAACTTTGCCACTTGGATAAAGAAGAGTGATGGATACGGCTACTTTTACCGCCCTGAAATTTTCGAGGCCCAAAAAGAAAATAGTAATCCGACCGGATACTGTCTGCGCAAAGGATTGAATACATCCGGAGATATGCAGTCAACAAAAGAATCCTATACAGGATGCCCGATCTTCCGTGCAGCAGAAGCCTACCTGAATTATATAGAAGCTTATTACGAATTAAACGGAAATCTAGGTGGCAACTGCGATAAATACTGGAAAGCTCTTCGTGCACGTGCCGGTATGAGTACAGACTATCAAAAGACCATAAACAATACAGACATAAGTAAAGAAAAACAAGATTGGGGAAGTTATTCTGCCGGTCAACAAATAAACACAACTCTGTACAACATCCGTCGTGAACGACGTGTCGAGTTGGTATCAGAAGGATTCCGTATGGCAGACTTAAAACGTTGGCGCGCTTTGGACCAAGTAAAAGATGTACACGTACAAGGATTTAATTTTTGGGATAGCATGTATCAACTGTATACAAACCCTCAAGCCGAAGACGCTGTAACCCCAATTCCCCAAATAACACTTTTAGAATATGGCGTAACAGACAAGACAGCCAATATTTCAGCAAAATCCGACCCATACGCAGAAGGAAAATATTTATTACCTTATCGTAAAAATGCTGCTAATATTGGTTTCAATGGATTAAACTGGAATACAAGCAAATACTTGTATCCTATTAGTAACAAGCAATTCCGCCTGACTACCGCTGTTCCAGGTTCTAATGAATATGAAAGTTCTACCATTTATCAAAACCCCGGATGGAGCAGAAATGATGGAACTTTACCTGAAGGTGAATAAACAAACATAGAAGTTTTCAGATAACAATGTAGAGAAACAGTCCTACAATCATTTATGGGAAGGAAAAGGAAAATTTCCGAAAAGTTTTCCTACCTTCCCATAGCATATTCACATTATATGAATATCTTTGTTTTGAAAACATAATCAATGTAGCAATAGACTATAATTACCGATATGGTGATAGTTTTATTTTCTTCTAACTACCGTTTTTTCGGTTTATTCTTACGAACTATTCTAGGTTGAAAAATAAACATATTATGAAAAGATTAATATCACTATTCTTGTTAACTTTAGGAATAATCTTACCTATCTTAGCACAGCAAAAAGAAATAGATGTCTACTTAGTAGGTGGGCAATCAAATGCAACAAGACAAGCTTATGTTAAAAATATCCCAGCCTCTTTTAAAATTGACACAAGAGTCCGAATCTATTATTCTCGTTTCCTCAACAAAGGAGAGGGCAGTGAGCAATGGAACCCTTTATGCCAAGCTTCTGAAACAAAAAATAAATTCGGAATAGAGTTAAGTTTAGGTACAAAGTTACAGTCTTTATATCCCAAGCCTCAAATTGCATTGATAAAACACGCTTTATCTGGTTCCAATCTATATCAACAATGGAATCCGGGAAACCGTCAGAAAAATATTCGTGGCGAAGAATATATAAATTTTATAAAGACTGTAAAAGATGCTATCATCAGTTTGAAGCAACAAGGATATCGCCCTATTATTAAGGCTATGGTTTGGCAACAAGGAGAAGCAGATGCACGTGATATAGCTGGAATGGAACAGTCTCGCCAATATAGTTCGAATCTAAAGAATTTTATAGAACAAATACGAAAAGAATTTAATAGCGAAAACATGTTATTTGTATATGGAACTGTCATACCTATAGCCGCTTCTCGCTTTACAGGGCGTGAACTGGTAAGAAAAGCCCAATTTGCTGTTTCCAACAACTCAAACTCTGAGTTCTCCGTTAATAATGCGTTATTAATTCCAGCAGACGATTTACAAATGCTATATAATGACTATCAGATCCAGCACCTAAAGATGATGTACATTTAGGAATATATGGCATTCTAACATTAGGTGAGCGTTTTGCTGATGCTATTTATCAACATTTAAAATAAAAGTTCTTTTATTTGATAATTACACAATAAAACACAATCAGTCAGGAATGATGAAACCTCTATTAATCCTTTACAGATTATGAAGAAAAGACTTAATATTTTCTTGCTGGCATTCCCTTTGTGTCCAGTATTCCAGATTCAAGCTCAAGAAAAACCTAACTTGGTCTTCATCATGGCAGACCAATGGAGAGGAAATGCTTTAGGTTGTCTCGGAAAAGAGCCTGTCAAAACCCCTTGCCTGGACCAACTGGCCCGTGAAGGTGTGAATTTCACCAATGCTGTCAGCAGCTACCCTGTATCTTCACCGGCAAGAGGCATGTTGATGACAGGCATGTATCCGCATAAGAACAAAGTAACAGGCAATTGCAATTCTGCCAACGCTCCCTACGGAGTAGAACTTCCACAAGATGCACGCTGCTGGAGTGATATACTTAAAGCCAATGGATACCAGACAGGTATATCGGCAAATGGCATCTGGATGCTCCCCATAAACCATACGTAGACACTTACAACAACCAAGGTGCAGTTGCTTGGAACGAATGGTGTCCCAAAGAACGCCGGCACGGTTTCGACTATTGGACCGCTTATGGCACTTACGACTACCATTAAACCCCATGTACTGGGACACTGACACTCCCCGGGATAGTTTTTATTATGTCAATCAATGGGGACCGGAGTATGAAGCCGACAAAGCGATTGAGTACCTCAATAAACAATATAGATAAGACGCAACCATTCGCCTTAGTCGTATCCATGAATCCTCCACACACCGGTTACGAGCTAGTGCCCGACC
>ENA-OQAA01000018-OQAA01000018.1-human-gut-metagenome-genome-assembly--contig:-NODE-18-length-103668-cov-6.300248_pt1 | contig 103668 bp, 116 predicted proteins | sample MGYA00242489_ERZ504515 | MGnify/ENA primary metagenome ERZ504515 (study PRJEB26092, sample SAMD00036237) | human gut metagenome | host: Homo sapiens | study: EMG produced TPA metagenomics assembly of... | reverse complement strand
AGGGAGTACACCGAATGTATCAATGGTATTTGTCTTAGAAGATGAAGATGCAAGATGATAGATCTTTCGGGTGTAACACATAAAAGTTCGGGCATAACTTCTTGAAGTTATGCCCGAAACCACCAAAACCTATGCAGACAGATTGACAAAATCTTCTGCCGTTTTCTTTATCCTTCGGGAGCTTTTTATTTTACTGCTTTCAACGCAGCTTCATAATCCGGTTCCTGGGTTATTTCGGGAACAAGTTCGGTATAAACCACTTTTCCTTCCGGGTCAACCACTACTACCGAACGTGCCAATAATCCTGCCAAAGGACCGTCGGTCATCAGAACACCATATTTTTCAGCAAAATCGGAAGTATAGCGATAATCAGACAAAGGAATAACGTTACTGATCCCTTCGGTGGTGCAGAAGCGGCCCTGGGCGAATGGCAGGTCTTTAGAGATAGCCAACACTACCGTATTGGGCTGGTTTGCAGCCAACTGATTGAACTTGCGTACGGAAGTAGCGCATACACCTGTATCCAGACTGGGAAAAATGTTCAGAATCAGGTACTTGCCTTTACCGTCCTTTAATGTATAATTGCTTAAGTCTCCTTTTACCAATGTAAATTCCGGAGCTGAAGTTCCTACTTTTACAAATTCTCCGGCCAATGTCACCGGTGCTCCTTTAAATGCTGTTTTTGCCATAATTTTATTATATTTTAGTTCGATACTGTAATGATAACAAATTTAAATGGAAAAAAGTTCATTCTTTTTTATTTTCTTCCTTTGTAAATCAAGAAACCTACCACTAAAACACCGATAGCAATGAAGCAATATCCTAACTCGTGACTGTATTCGGTTACGGTACTCAATAACTGCTCTTCGGGAACCACTGATTGCAGATAGTAACCGATAGCCGCCAGAATGGCATTCCAGATACCTGCTCCCAGCGTTGTGTACAGCAGGAAAGTGGATAATTTCATCTTGGCCAGACCGGCAGGAATGGAGATAAGCTGGCGGACGGCAGGAATAAGACGTCCGATAAAGGTGGAGAGTGCCCCGTGCTTGTCAAAGTAGTGTTCCGCGTTCTGAACCTTGGCTTCATCAATCAGACACATGTGCCCGAAGCGGCTGTTCGCGAATTTATAAACCAGCGGACGGCCTACGAAATAGGCTATGTAATAATTGATGAGAGCGCCGATATTGGCTCCGATTGTCGCAAATATAACTACCAGAAATACATTCAGGTCACTGTTGCCTCCGGCTGCCTTGTAGGCGGCAGGAGGCACTACCACTTCCGAGGGGAAGGGGATAAAAGAGCTCTCGATGGCCATTAATAACGTAATTGTCCAATAATTCAGGTGGTCCAGACACCATTGAATAAATGCAACTGATTCCATAAAATAATTATAAATAATTGTTTAAGTTTAGCTTGCCTTTGCTGATATCGTCCTTGATTACGCGTATCGCTTCGTTGAATAACTGGTCGGGAAACTGTGCGTTTTCATCAACTCCCAGAGCTGCATACGTATCAGGAAGTTCTTTATTGATTTTAGCCAGATAGTGTATGAACGGACCTGGTTGCTGTAAATAAAGATAGCCATAAATCAGAAAGAAATAAGTGCTATGGGCGTTGTGGGGGAATTCTTTGTTTATTTGCTCAAAATACCGGTTGGCATATTCAAAGAGATGTTCATCGAAGTATTTGGATCCGATTTTGAACAAAATATCCATCCGTTCCTCTTTCGGGGTGAATTCCAGGGCGAGGTTGAATTGTTCCTCCGCCTTGTCGATATTATTCTTTCTTTCCTCCTCGCTGATGTCCTTGCTGCCTGCCATTATCGTGAAAAACTGTCCGGCATAGATACGTGTTTCCGCATCGTTCCCGTTCTGCTTCAGTACTTGGTCCAGATACATATATCCCTCTTCAGGATGCCCCAGGGCTACATGACAGAGGGCTGCGATACTATATATATCGGTTAGCTCGAATGCAGTTATCTCCTGTTTCTGTTTTAGCAGCTTTTGTGTATACTTCATGGCGGTTTCGTAATCCTTCATCTCGAAGTGGAGACCAGCCAATGCCATATAAACGGGAGGTTTCTTCTCTGTCGCTTTTTCCAGACGGAGATAATAGTTGATAGATTCCTTGATATTTGCTGTCTGGCTGTAAAGGAATGCTTTCAAGGTCAATGTCTCTGTGTTGTTTTCATCAATGGCTAATGCGAAATCAAAAGCTTCGTGCGCCTTTTCGTATTGCTCTTGTTGCAGATAGCATTTACCCAGTTCGTTCCAATGCTGAACGGAATAGGGAAACTCGTTCAGAGTCATGTTCAGGTAAGGGATAGCCAAGTCCGGTTTGTTGAAAGTACTGTAATAATCGCACAGCACGTCGCGAAGACGTTGGTTGGTTTCCGGCAGGGTTTGCATGTCGAAATGGGCAAACAGGCAGTCGATCCACTTCTTGGCGTATTCTTTCTGGTTGACGTCAACGTAGTCCAGAATGATGTCTAGCAGCGTATCCAGTTCATACTCCTCGTCCATGGCCAGTTGTTGTAATATCTTATCGGCCTCTTCCATGTGTTCCTCCTCTATCAGCAGGTCGGCTTGCAGGAATCTGAATTCACGGTCGGCAGGGTTGTTGATGAGCTGCATCACCATTTGGGCTTCTTCTTTTTTTCCTAGCAGCATCAAGGAACGTGCCCGGAAAATCAGGGCGTCTATGTTATCAGGGTGCAATTGGATTGCAAGATTTATGGCCTTGTCAGCGTCTTTATGTCTTCCTTTTGAGGCGTAATATTCGGCGATATCGGTCAGTTCATCAGCTTCAAAATAAGCGGGGGTATGGTTTTCCACCATACCCTCGTATCTTGCTAATGCTTCTTTAAATTCCGGGTCTTCAAAGTAAGAAGACATGTCATAGTTCATAAGCTTGTTTTTATTTATTAATTTTGCTCCAGGTATCTTTTAAAGATACGGTGCGGTTGAACACCAGATTTTCTGGTGTAGAGTCTTTGTCCACATTGAAATAACCGATGCGTTGGAACTGTAAGTAATCCAGCGGTTTGGCATCGGCCAGATATTTCTCTACATAGCAGTTGGTTAATACATTCAACGAATCGGGGTTGATCATTTCTTTCATGGCTTCCAGTGCGTCGCAGTTCTTTGCTTCGCGGATAGCGGCCATCTCATCACGCGGGTTCTCCACTTTCCACAGGCGGTCATACAGGCGTACTTCGGCAGGCAGACAGTGTGCACAGCTTACCCAGTGGATCGTACCTTTGATTTTGCGGTTGCTGCCCGGCATTCCTGTTTTGCTGTCGGGATCGTATTCGCAATATACCTCCACCACGTTGCCGTTGTCGTCTTTCTTGCAGCCTGTACATTTCACGATGTATCCACTTTTCAGACGCACTTCCTGTCCCGGAGTCATACGGAAATATTTCTTCGGGGCATCTTCCATGAAGTCGTCGCGTTCTATCCACAACTCGCGGCTGAATTCGATGGTGTGTGTGCCTGCCGACGGATCTTCCGGGTTGTTGACAGCTTCCATTTCCTCCACCTGTCCTTCGGGATAGTTGGTAATGATCAGCTTCACCGGATTGATGACTGCCGATACACGGGTGGCACGGCTGTTCAAGTCCTCGCGGACAGCGCTTTCCAGCAGGGCGAAGTCATTCAGGGCATCGTAAGTGGTATAACCTATCTTGTCTACAAATTTGCGGATGGACTCGGGCGAGTAGCCGCGACGGCGGAAACCGCAGAGAGTCGGCATACGGGGGTCGTCCCAACCGTTTACCAGATGTTCTTTTACCAGAATCAGCAGGTTACGCTTGCTCATCAAAGTGTAGTTCAAGTTCAGTTTGTTGAACTCATACTGATGAGGACGGTTGTCGTCCAGATCTTTACCTTCTTTTACCCAGTCCACGAACAGGTCGTACAACGGACGGTGGGGTACGAACTCCAGGGTACACAGTGAATGAGTTACTCCTTCAAAGTAGTCGCTCTGTCCGTGTGCGAAGTCATACATAGGGTATGCTTTCCAGGTTTCGCCTGTGCGGTGGTGCGGAGTCTTTACCACACGATAAATAATAGGGTCGCGGAAGTGCATGTTGGGGCTTGCCATGTCTATTTTGGCACGGAGCACCATTTTGCCTTCTTCTATTTCACCGCTGTTCATTTTGTTGAACAGTTCCAGGCTTTCCTCGATGGGACGGTTGCGGTAAGGGCTCTCGGTTCCGGGTTGGGTGGGAGTTCCCTTCTGTGCCGCGATTTGTTCGGAGTTCTGTTCGTCTATATAAGCCTTTCCTTCCTTTATCAGATTGACGGCGAAATCCCATAATTGCTGGAAGTAGTCGGATGCATAATATTCGTTTCCCCACTGGAATCCGAGCCATTGGATGTCCTCCTTGATGGCTTCCACGTATTCCATATCTTCTTTGGTCGGGTTGGTGTCGTCAAAACGCAGGTTACATACGCCACCATAGCGTGCAGCTATCCCGAAATCCAGACAGATGGCTTTGGCATGACCGATGTGCAGGTAGCCGTTCGGCTCGGGCGGAAAGCGGGTTTGTACTTTCCCTCCGTTTTTACCTTCTTTCAGGTCGTTCTCAACTGCCTGTTCAATGAAGTTCAGACTTTTCTTCTCTGTAGCTTCTGTAGCGTTCATTTCAGTCATTGTGATATCAATTTTACACTTTTGCTGCAAAGTACGCATTCTTTTTGGGATATCCTTTATTTCACAGGAATATATCCACCGTTTTTTATAATATTTTGCCCCTCGGGTGACAGGATGTAGTCAATGAACGGGGTCACTTTTTCCTTATTGGCTACATTGTAATAGTAATAAAGAGGGCGTACTACGGGGTAAAGTTTCTTCTTTCCGTTTTCAAGGCTGGGCAGTACATAATGCTTGCCGTCATCATAGGAAACGGCAATGGCTTTCACCCGGGGAGACAAGTAGGCCAGTCCCACATAGCCGATAGCACCTTTGGTCTGGCTTACAGACTGGATCACGGCTCCGGTGGCGGGCATGGACAAGCTGCTGCTCATGTAGTTCTTGTTCTTCAGGGCGCTTTCTTTGAAAAATTCGTAAGTTCCCGAAGAGGTTTCGCGAGAATAGACAATGATTTTCATATCGGGTCCCCCCAGCTGTTTCCAATTGGTTATCTTGCCGCGGAATATGGCTTCCAGTTGCTGGCGTGTCAGTTGGCTGACAGGGTTGGACGGGTTTACAATGACGGCCAGGGCGTCATACGCTATAATTACCTCCTCCACTTCCTGTTTGGCGGCTTTCAGTTTCATCTTTTCGCTGAATTTGATGGGACGGGAAGCCATAGCGATATCTGTTGTGTTGTCCATCAGGCGGAAATCCCCACTCCGGTTCCTCCGCCGGTGACGGTTACTCGTCGGTCGGGATCATCTTTCATGAAAACCTCGGCTGTTTCTTGTGATACGGGCAACACCGTGTCACTACCTTTTATGCGTTGCGCGGTAATATTCAGACTACAAGCCAATAGAATAAAAAGAAATAGAGCTTTTACTTGATTCATAAGTTCTTATATTAATTCGTGTGCAAAAGAAACGTTTTCTTGTGTCATTTGTTTTACTGGTGTGTTACGATTCTGTTACGGGTAATATTGCCGGCAAGGGTGGATTGAATCTGTTCCTGCGGGAAAATGGTAATAAGATCAGGTTTTTCTTTATCTGTAACAAGTTTGTAATATAATTGTAGCAAATACTTCAAGCTTCTTTCACATCACCTTAATATAAAGAGGCTTTTTTTGCATCAGTTATTAAAATAGAAGACTAAAACTGTATGAAACGAGTTTGGGAAAAGATTGTAGAAGGGATATTGACTTGCAGCGGCTTTATAACGAGCATTACTATTTTGCTGATTGTCGTATTCTTATTTGCGGAGGCTCTGGGACTTTTTTAATAAAAAAGTCATAGAAGAGGGGTATGTACTGGCGGTGAATAAAGCCAATCCGGTGCAGGAACTGAGTGCGGCACAAATAAAAGATGTTTTTGACGAAGAGATTACCAACTGGAAAGAGTTGGGAGGACCGGACGCGGAGGTTAAAGTTTTCCGGTTGGAGGATATCACCTCCTATTTCTCGGAGGAAGAGCTGGGAGCCGAGTACGAGAAGGCTCCCCGGTGCATCGGCGAGATCGTTGCCGGTAATCCAGGCATCATCGCCTTTGTTCCCTCCAAGTTTATAGAAAAGGATTTTCCTGGGCATCTGCTGAAAGACGAGTCTATTTCTTTTGATGAGGTTTTTGCTGGAAAGGAATGGTTCCCTACGGCTACTCCCGCCCCTCAGTTCGGATTTCTTCCTTTGATTACGGGTACGCTTTGGGTGAGTTTCTTTGCCATCCTGTTCGCTTTGCCTTTCGGCTTGTCGGTGGCGGTGTATATGTCCGAGGTGGCCGACCATCGGACCCGTAGTTTTCTGAAGCCGGTTATTGAATTGCTCAGTGGTATTCCGTCCGTGGTCTATGGGTTTTTCGGATTGATTGTTATCGTACCGCTTATTCAGAAAGTATTTAATCTGCCTGTGGGCGAGACCGGATTGGCCGGAAGTATTGTTTTGGCGATCATGGCACTCCCTACTATCATTACCGTAAGTGAGGATGCGATGCGGAATTGTCCCCGTGCCATGCGCGAGGCCAGTCTGGCATTGGGCGCCACTCGTTGGCAGACTATATATAAGGTGGTGATTCCGTTTTCCATTTCCGGAATCACTTCGGGCGTTGTTCTGGGCATCGGACGTGCCATAGGCGAGACGATGGCGGTGCTGATGGTTACAGGAAATGCGGCTGTGATACCTACCACTATTCTGGAACCGCTTCGTACCATTCCGGCGACTATTGCAGCGGAACTGGGAGAGGCACCCGCCGGCGGCGCGCACTATGAAGCTCTGTTCCTGCTGGGAGTGGTGTTGTTTTTCATCACGATGCTTATCAACTTTAGTGTAGAATATATTTCATCAAGAACAAATAAATAATGTACTAATTTGCCGGTGTGCTAATGATCATGCGGCACACAGCGTAGCCAATGGGTATATTGATAGATTGACAAAAGATTAATTAAGTATTTAAAATATGAAGCAAGATGTTTTCCCTGCCGGCAAGGGGCGCGTAAAAGACGTTCGCAATGGCTGGCATTCGGTATTTTCAAACTGCTGAGTTATAGCATTGTCCTCATTCTGTTCGCCATTCTCGGTTTTATTATATATAAAGGTATAGGAGTAATCAGCTGGGAGTTTCTGACCACGGCTCCCAGTGACGGTATGACGGGTGGCGGTATATGGCCGGCATTGTAGGTACTTTTTATCTGATGGTGGGCAGTGCGCTGTTCGCATTTCCGGTGGGAGTGATGAGTGGCATTTATATGAACGAGTATGCGCCGAAAGGCAAGCTGGTCCGCTTTATCCGGATGATGACCAATAACTTGAGCGGTATTCCGTCCATTGTGTTCGGTTTGTTTGGTATGGCACTGTTTGTGAAATACATGGGGTTCGGCGACAGTATCCTGGCCGGTTCTTTGACGTTGGGATTGCTTTGTGTACCTTTGGTGATACGTACCACCGAAGAAGCCTTGAAGGCGATTCCCGACAGCTTCCGTGAGGGGAGTCTGGCTTTGGGCGCGACCAAGTTGCAAACCATCTGGCATGTAATCCTGCCTATGGGGATGCCCAACATCATTACCGGACTGATTCTGGCTTTGGGACGTGTGTCGGGTGAAACGGCACCTATCCTTTTCACTTGTGCCGCTTACTTCCTGCCGCAACTGCCACATAGCATTCTGGACCAGTGTATGGCATTGCCTTATCACCTTTATGTGATTTCTACCAGTGGAACAGATATGGAGTCACAGCTTCCTTTGGCATACGGTACGGCGTTGGTATTGATAATCATTATTTTAATTATAAACCTGTTGGCAAATGCACTTCGCAAATATTTCTCCAATAAAGTAAAAACGAATTAATAATTTGTCAATGTGCCGATTGGCTGCACTGTGTACCGCACGGGTATTGGTACATTAGTACATTGACAAATCAGCAAATTATTAAAACATTAAGAATATGAATAAGATAGATGCAAAACATGTAAATTTTTTCTATGGTGATTTTCAGGCACTGAAAGATATAAGCATGACGATTGAAGAGAAAGAGGTGGTGGCTTTCATAGGTCCGTCCGGTTGTGGCAAGTCCACCTTCCTCCGCCTGTTCAACCGCATGAACGATCTCATTCCCGGCTCTCGTCTGGAAGGGGAGATTTTGATTGACGGGAGAAATATATACGACAAGTCTGTGCAGGTGGATGAGTTGCGCAAGAATGTGGGAATGGTATTCCAGCGTCCCAATCCGTTTCCGAAGAGCATTTTCGAGAATGTGGCCTATGGGCTTCGGGTAAATGGGGTGAAAGATAATGAGTTTATCCGCCACAGGGTGGAGGAAACCTTGAAAGGAGCCGCGTTGTGGGATGAAGTGAAGAATAAGTTGAAAGAGTCTGCGTTTGCTCTGTCCGGCGGTCAGCAGCAACGGTTGTGTATAGCCCGTGCCATGGCCGTATCTCCTTCGGTGCTGCTTATGGACGAACCGGCTTCGGCATTGGATCCTATCTCTACAGCCAAGGTAGAAGAGTTGATTCATGAGCTGAAAAAAGAATATACCATCGTTATTGTCACTCATAACATGCAGCAGGCCGCGCGTGTCAGTGACAAAACAGCCTTCTTCTATATGGGCAATATGGTGGAATATGATGATACGAAGAAGATATTTACGAATCCGGGCAAAGAAGCGACCCAGAATTATATTACGGGACGTTTCGGATAAAGCATTCATCACAGCGTTGCACAATGGGAGATAAGATAAAAATGGAATTTATGTACCACAGCTCGATGCAGGCTTGTTTGCTTTTCAGATGTAATGGGTACGGATTTGCCTTTTTATTCTTCTGTCCGAAAAATTAAAATCAGTGTGAATCTGCGCAATCTGCGGTGAAAGAAATAATAATAAACAAAACAAGAATTAAGAATATGGTGAAATTTATAGAATCAGAACTTGTATCACTGAAGAAGGAAGTGAACGAGATGTGGACATTGGTTTACAATCAGCTGGATAGGGCAGGAGAGGCCGTGCTGACCTTTAACCGTGACCAGGCACAGCAAGTCATTGTCCGTGAGAAAAGGGTGAATGCGTTCGAGTTGAAAATTGACAGTGATGTAGAGGACACTATCGCTTTATACAATCCGGTAGCCATTGACCTGCGTTTTGTGCTGGCCATGTTCAAAATAAACAGTGATTTGGAGCGTTTGGGAGATTTTGCCGAAGGCATAGCCCGTTTTGTGGTAAGAAGCGAGGAAACAGTGCTGGATAGTGAACTGCTCCACAGTCTGCGTATAGAAGAGATGTTGAGACAAGTGCTCAGTATGCTCGAAATGACTAAGAACGCATTGAATGAAGAAAATTTGGAATTAGCCCTCAATGTATTCAGTAAGGACAATTTCCTGGACGAAATCAATGCGGCTGCCCCTGCCGTGCTTACAAAATATCTGGAAACACATCCCGATAATTTCCTGACTTGCCTGGAACTCGGCACCGTTATCCGTAAGCTGGAACGTGCCGGAGATCATATAACTAATATCGCTGAAGAGATTGTTTTCTTTATAGATGCAAAGGTGTTGAAACACCGCGATAAAGTGGACGAACATTTCTTGGGAAAAGAAAAAACTCATTAAAATGCTGTTTCAAATTAAACTTTTGCTATCTTTGTATATGTAATGAGGCCGATAAAGAGCATTTTGAATAATAATCTGCCAAAAAGACAGAAATTTCTAAAAACATGTTGTATGGCATAGTTTTTTATTTGGCTGGTTTAAAAAAAGGCTCCATATTTGCATCGTTATCCTGAAAACAATCTTTTTACCTTAAAAAAAAACTAATACCTATTGAAAACTTAAAAAGGGGGCTTTGTGAAAAGACCCCTTTTTTATTTTTCTATATAATGGCTCTGTCAGTGTTAAATTTCACCTATTTATTGGTCAATATGTAAGATTTCTGTAATTATTAGCTTATATTAGCAACTTTCTTTTAAGTTAATGCTTAACTTTGCTGGCTCATAAGAATAGCGGTAAAAAGAATGAAGACAAAATACATCAAGTCGTTTTTACTATTTTTGTTATTAGGATGCTGCATCTCGGTGTCAGCTCAAAATATACAAGGCGTTGTAACAGACTCATTGACGAATGATCCCATACCATACTTGTCAGTCTTTTATGAAGGAAAAGGCGTAGGAAGCATTACCGATAATGATGGACATTATAAGGTCGAAACCCGTAAAGGCTGGAACAAACTCACCTTTTCGGCAGTGGGGTATGTAACAAAAGTAGTGAATATAATCCCCGGTGTCACCAAGAACCTGAATGTGAGGATGAGGCCGGACGATATCATGCTGGACGAAGTGGTGGTGAAGCCCAAACGAGAGAAGTACTCCCGTAAGAATAACCCGGCTGTGGAACTGATGAAGAAAGTGATTGCTCATAAGAACAATAACAAGCTGAGTGAGAATGACTATTATCAGTACAACAAGTATCAGAAGATCACAATGTCACTGAATGATGTGACTCCCGAAATGCTGGAAAAAGGCATGTATAAAAAGATGCCTTTCCTGAAAGACCAGATCGAACTTTGTGAGGAAACCAATAAATTCATCCTTCCTATCTCGGTGGACGAGACCGCTTCGCAGAAATTTACCGTAAACATCCCAAGAGTGAGAAGACCATTATCAAAGGGATGAGCTCTACGGGTGTGAACGAGCTGTTTGCCACAGGAGATATGCTAAGCACGGTTCTGAAGGATGTGTTTACGGATGTGAATATTTATGATAACGATATCCGTCTGTTGCAGTATCCTTTCATCAGTCCTATTTCGTCTAGTGACGCCATTTCGTTTTATAAGTTTTACATTATGGACACCACATTCGTGGACAAGGACAAGTGCTTCCATCTCACCTTTGTCCCCAATAACTCGCAGGATTTCGGTTTCACGGGACATCTGTATGTACTGGCCGATTCATCTTATACGGTGAAGAAATGTACGATGAATCTGCAAGAAATCGGGAGTGAACTTTGTGGACAATATGGATATTATTCAGGAGTTCGAGCAATTGCCTAATGGGGAGTGGGTGTTGAAGACCGATGACATGATTGTAGAGATGACCTTGATGAAGATCATGCAAGGATTCCAGATACGAAGGACTACCCGTTATTCCGATTATGCCTTCGATGAGCTTCCGCAGCAACTTTTCAAGCGTAAGGGGGCCGAAATCAAAGAGGCGGACGCCATGATGCGCGGAGACGATTTCTGGAATCAATACCGGCCGGTTCCGCTTACGCAGACCGAGAGTTCTATGGATATGCTGGTGAAGCGTCTGGAACAGATGCCGGGATTCAAATATGTGATTTTTGTATTGAAGGCGTTTATCGAGAACTTTGTGGAAACCGGAACCAAGGACAACCCCAGCAAGGTGGATATCGGTCCGGTAAACACCATGATCTCCAATAACTATATCGACGGATTGCGTTTGCGTATGAGCGCGCAGACCACGGCCAACCTGAATCCGCATCTGTTCCTCAAGGGATATTATGCTTACGGGTTCAAGGACCATCGTTCCAAGTATATGGGTGAGGTGGAATACTCTTTCAACAAGAAGGAATACCTGCCGCGCGAGTTCCCGAAGAACTCTATCACGTTCAGCTATCAGTATGATGTGATGTCGCCCACGGATAAGTTCCTGAAGACGGACAAGGATAATGTGTTCGTTTCTTTCAAGACTTCTACGGTGGACCAGATGTCCTACGTGCGGAATATCGCCTTGAAGTATGAGAACGAGACGCAGTTTGGTTTGAAGACCACGGTGGAAGTGAAACACAGCACGGACGAGCCTACCGGCGGTCTGGCTTATATAACCAATGATGACCAGAAAACGTTGGTTCCTGAGATTCAGACCATGGAAGCCTCCTTGGCCTTCCGTTACGCTCCGGGTGAGACATTTGTCAATACCAAGCAACGCCGTATACCGGTTTCTTTTGACGCTCCGGTATTCACGCTGTCGCACACGACCGGTTTCAAGGGTGTGCTGGGCGGAGAGTATAACTTCAATCTGACGGAAGTAGGGCTGTACAAGCGTTTCTGGTTCTCGTCATGGGGTAAGATTGATATGTTCGTGAAAGGCGGTGCGCAGTGGAACAAAGTTCCGTTCCCGTTGCTGATTATGCCGGCGGCCAACTTGTCTTATATCCTGCAACGCGAGACTTTCAACTTGATTAATAATATGGAGTTCCTGAACGACCGTTACGCCTCTCTGGATGTATCGTGGGATTTGAACGGTAAGATTTTCAACCGTATTCCTTTGCTGAAGAAACTGAAGTGGCGTGAGGCGATCGGCTTCAAGATGCTGTATGGTCATTTAACCGACAAGAACAATCCGATGAAGCATCCGGGTGACAGCGAACTCTTCCTGTTCCCGACCCGTGACGGACGTCCTACCAGCTTTGTGATGGACCCGAAGACCCCGTACATGGAATGCTCTGTGGGCATTCACAATATTTTCAAGATATTGCACATAGACTATGTCCGCCGTCTGAATTATCTGGATCATCCCGATGCGAACAAATGGGGCGTGCGGTTTATGGTGATGATGACGTTCTGATGCAAGGAGAGCTCTGATGGTGTGTGAAATGAAGAAACCGAGGTAAGAACTTGTATCGTTCAAATAAAAGGTTTATCTTTGTTCCAGTACCTAAAGTTGGTGAAAAGTATGTTATGCTTAAATGAATGTAAGGCAAAGTTAGTTAGTTTCAAACAATGTTTTGGGCATGAGTTTGGAATTAAATCAATTGGTATCTTCGGTTCGGTTGCACGTCAAGAGAACAGGGAAGATAGTGATTTGGATATTGTTGTAGATATTGATAATCCTACTTTATCCACTATGTACACTTTGAAGACTGTTTTGACGGAAATGTTTCATTGTGAAATTGATTTAGTGCGTTTCCGTTCCTCACTGTCTCCATTTTTGAAACAGAATATTGAAAAAGAAGCCATTTATGTATAAAGGAGGACGACTAACCATTTGCGACAGGTTAACCCAGATAAAAGAATCCATTTACTATATACAGCAATGGAGTAAAGAAATAAATTGTGCTGATGATTTTTTAGCCTCCATGGATAAAGTGATGGTGTTCAATGCATGTGTTATGCGCCTTCAAGTAATAGGTGAACAGGTAGGAAAGTTGTTGTTTTTACAACCATCACCGCTTTCTGAATATAAGGAAATTCCTTGGTTGGCTATTTGTGATATGCGCAATCTTATTTCGCATGAATATAGTAATGTAGACGAGCAGATAGTATTTACTACTATAAAGAATGACCTTATAGAATTGGATAAGGTTATTACAGTCCTATTGAATAAATATTTGTAAAACTTGAATCTTTTATTGTGATTACGAAATATACCCATCTCTTATTTTCTTATCAAAAGTAAGTTTTCCTATTTTTTAAGCGCTTTTATTGTGTAATACACAATTATAGTGTATCTTTGTGCCCTCAAAAAGTTTCTAAATTCCTTTTATATAAAGGGTAAAGAACCTTTTTTGAGGGTATAAACATGTCTATAAAAAGCAGACAGAAAAGACGTCTTCGGACGAAAGAGACAACAAATAAAAGATTTCAGAAATACAAAATGAAATCTGTATAAAAAGCTATTTATCAGCCAGTTATAACTACTGCGTTGATATGGTCTTTCAGTATCGGTCAGCGTGGATTTCTGACGATAAACCTCATGAAAAAGCTATCCCATCAGTTTGATAAACCGAAGCGTTCTGTGGCATCTCCCGAAGCGTTGGAGGCTTTGCGGAATAACAATGCCGTGCGTTGGTATGTGTTGTCGCTTCCCGATTGCCATCGGGGAGGAGTGCGCGGTTTGCAACGGGAACAGGACCGCCGCATACAGGCAGGCGAACCTTCATTCGGCTTTTTTGCTCCTTCCTATCAGGAAGTGAAGCGTATAGACGGCAAATTCGTCAATACCCAGCGTCCCTTACTCTTCAACTATGTATTTGTCCGTGCCTCCGAGCGTGATGTTTTCCACTGATGCAACGTTTTCCTGTGCTCAGTTTCCTGCCTCGGGTGAGGGAGCGGAAGCGGGAGTATTTCCCCTACCTTTCCGATGCGGCAATGGAGAATTTGCAGTGGGTGGCCCGTTCTTATTCCAATACACTTCCTGTTTATATACCCCAGCCGGATGGTTTGCGCAAGGGCGACCGGATACGCATTACCGAGGGACGGTTTAAGGGGGTGGAGGCGACTGTTGTCATTCAGCCGGGAGCCGGGCGAAAGGATGTGATGGTATGTGTGGAGAACTGGATGTGGGTTCCGCTGCTGCGTGTGATGCCGGGTGAGTATGAGGTAATTGCTCTAAATGATGAGGACAAGCATGTATATACCCGTCTGGACAATGACTGTATGTTGAATGGTTTGCACAGTGCTCTTCAGCGTTATCACAGTGCGGAGGGGGTGAGTGAAGAAGATCGTTCCCTGGCTGCCAAGGCGTTGAAAGAATATGGCAATCTCCAGATGGATACGGATGTGATGCGTTGCAAGCTTTATGCCATTTTGCTGCCGGCTTATACTATATTGGGTATGGAAGAAGAGGCGGCAAAGCTGGTTGGCGTTATGCAGACTATGCTTCCTCTCGTCAAGGCGGAGCAGTCGCGTGCACTTGCTGTGGTTACACTTTATGGTTGTACGGATAGCAGTATCTATTATCATTTGGCGCATGAGGCGGTTGATCCGTGGAAGAAAGAGGAAAAGTCGAAAAAGAGTAAGCAGCAGCTGATCAGCCGGTTGGATGATTATGATCGGTGGTTGAGGCATTGAAATAGAAATAGGGTAAGTATTGGATGAAGTTGTGAGTTAAAAAAAATGCTGGAATAGGATAATTAATATTTTTGCTTATCTTTGTATGTGAATAATATTAATATTCAAGGAAATATGGAAAAGGAAAGCACTAAAAAAATGACACGCGAAGATGCCCTTCGGAGATTGGAAGAAGCAAGGAAATTAAAGCGTGAATATGTTAAGGAGCTGGAAAAGAAGATGAAGGAGGACTTTAAGAAACGTACAGGTCAGGACGCTACCTATTTTGAAGTGTGGTAAATCTTAATCTTGACTATATTAATTCTTATTCTTTCATTTTCATTGTATAAGTCTAATTATTTTTATGCCCGTTGGTGTTCGGGATCTTGAAAGAAGGCTGAATTATGCAGCGATTATTGTCTGTCTTGATAATTCTAGACTAACCTCTGTCATTGTAGTATTTACCGAAACAGTTTTATTGTTTAGCCAGAAGCCGGAATAGTATTTGGCTTTATGTTTTTTGTGATAGTTAAATATTACATTTTTATAAAAAACTCTGTTCAATAAGTACATTGAAAAGCATTTGCTTCCCTTTTGCTTTCTTGACCTTATTCTAGTGCATTCAGTGCCAAAATAACAGTTATATATTTATAATGGCGAAATCAGTAAAAGCGAATTATCTATTTAATCTGATAAATTCCGCTTCTCAACTCTTATTTCCACTCATTACTTTTCCTTACGCTTCTCGTATAATGATGGCGGATGGTATAGGACAAGTGAACTTTTTTCAATCCATTATTTCCTATATCAGCTTGTTCACTTGTTTGGGTATTCCGATGTATGCTATACGTGAGGTAGCTAAAGTACGGGATAATCCGGAAAAAATGACACGGATTACAGTTGAAATATTATTGTTACATGCCTTTCTTACTCTTTTGGGTTATATGGCTGTTGCTGTCATTTGCTTGACGGTAACTAAGGTGCAAACCGATATACCTTTGTTTCTTCTGCTCAGTGCCACCATTTTTTTTACGGCGATAGGTTGCGAATGGTTTTATCAAGGAATAGAAGATTTTAAATATGTTGCTATTCGGGGGTTGTTGGTAAGTTGCTTTCCGTAGTTCTGCTTTTTCTTTTTGTAAAGACCAAGGAGGATATTTTGTGGTATGGTGCATATACTGTTCTCGGTGTTCTCGGTGGAAATATATTTAACTTTATTCGGTTGCGGAAGTACTTACATCGAGATGTGATTGATTTTCGTGCACTACACCCGTTGAGGCACTTGAAACCAGCATTGCATGTGTTTGCTCTGAATGTTGTCATTAGCATTTATCTTCAATTGAATAATGTTTTGTTAGGTTTTATGAAGGATGCAGAGGCTGTGGGATATTTTACGGCAGCTACTAAAATAATGATGATAACCATGAGCATATCCAGTTCTTTAGGTGCGGTGATAATGCCACGTACCTCCAATTTGATAGCGGAGGGAAGGATGGACGAATTTAGAATTTTGATTCAGAATCATATGATTTTGTATTGGCTTTGGCTATGCCTTTGACAGTAGGTTTGATTTTTACTAGTCCTAGTATTATTTTATTGTTAAGTGGCGAAGGTTTTGCTCCTGCTGTATTAACCTCTCAAATTGTGGCATCTAATATTCTTATGGTGGGCTTGTCAGGAGTAATGGGCATTCAGGTACTTTACCCTTTAGGAAAAATAAATATCGTTATACTCTGTACTTTGATTGGTGCGGCAGTCAATGTGTTTTTTAATGTTTTATTGATTCCCCGTTACGGGCATAATGGTACTGCTGTGGCTTATATGTTGGCAGAAGTAACTGTTACGGTTTCTATGTTTTTGATCGGACGAAAGTATATTCCTATACAATTTTTGAAAAAACAGCATTTGCATTATGTAGGAGGAGGTATTGTCATGGGAGGAGTTCTGTATTTTATTTCATTACTAGGACTAAGTATTATTAGTACATTGATTACTATGATATGTGTAGGTATAATGGTATACATTATTGTATTGTTATGGTTAAAGGATTCTATAGGGATGGTAATATTATCTATTGTATGGAGAAAAATGAAATGTAGATGCTAGTAGCTAATAATTGTTTTGAATGAAATATTAAAGCTTTTAGTAATGATTAAAAAATAAGTTGGAACAAAATAATGGTAGTATAATTAGATTCAGAATCTATCAACTTATAGCAAACTGTCCACTTTGTTTTTTAACGGCTGCTTAATTGTTTTTAATAGGTGCATTTAAATATTTGATAGAATAAAATAATTGAATATGCTGAATATAAGAAAATATATAAACAAGCATGAAGTGCAATTTTGTGTAGAAAATATTGATAGTTCTTTATTTGTTAAGTTGAATGGAAGGTATAAAGAAAGTAATATGAGTAATCACATATTGTTTGAAATAACAGATGGTAGATTTATAAGCGAAAATAAGTATAATGCAGCTTCTAAACCTCGTAATGATACTATTACTACTGCAATTCGTCTTGGTTTTAAACCTTTTATTTTCAATTCAAGAATATTGGGAAGGTCTAAAATTCGATATTTCCGGACTATACTTTTTTGGTTGAACCAGATTTTATTGTTAGTATCAATATGTTTTAGATGTAGAAATATAAAAGATTCTGTTATCTTTATTCAGTATCCTTTTATCCTTTTTAATTACCATTTTGCAAAATTCATATTGCTTCTTTTCAAGATAGAAGGTGTAAATTTGTTGTTTTGTTACATGATATAGAAACAATTCGTCAGAAGAGAATAAAACCTATAAAGATGGATAGAATAATACTGGATTTGGCAGATGTAATTATTGTTCACACCCATCAAATGGCGGAAAAAATAAGTTGTATTGATAAGTGCCCAAATAGCAAATTGATTAAATTAGCTTTTTTTGATTATTTATCTAGCATTGAGATGATGGGTAACGATTCTGCTGCTAATATAAATCTTATATATGCAGGTAATTTGGATAAAAGTTTGTTCTTGAGGAGGTTGCAAGATGTAGGATTTAATAATGAATTCAAAATGTTTCTTTATGGTGCATATAGTGATAATATCCCTAATATTGAGGGAGTGGAGTATAAAGGGAAATTTGCAGCTGATAGATTTGATTCAATAGAAGGAAATTGGGGGCTTGTTTGGGATGGGGAGTCTGTTGATTCTTGTACAGGTCAATATGGTGAGTATCTTAAAATTAATTCACCATTTAAGTTCTCTTTGTATTTAGCAGCAAATCGCCCTGTTGTAGTATGGTCTAAAAGTGCATTAGCTAGTTATGTAAAAGAATATAAGCTGGGTATTTGTGTAGATTCTTTAAAAAATATAGAGAAGACAATAAAGTTACTTACTGTAGATGAGTTGACGAATATTCAAAGTAGTGTATATGAGTATTCAAAGAAAGTTAAAAATGGTGAGATGCTTGAAGCGGCTATTTTTCATCATTGAAAATAATGTCTGAAAAAAATGAGATTAGATGTGGTAATTGTTTGAGTTGAATATTGATAATAAAGAATATATGAAAGTTGCATTGTGCGGATAGGTTTGGTTATTGGATTGAAATTATATGTAGTTGTAATCATTTCTATATTTATTGTTCTTTTAACTCAAACAATAAATGTGAGCTATGTATTTTTATAACATTAATGATGTGAGTTCTATATGAGAGTCTTGTGGTTTTCTTGCACCCCATCCTGTTATGATATTATATCTAAAGGAGGAGGATGGATTGAATCCTTGGAAAGAATTGTTAAATTGTACCTTCCAGATGTACAGCTTGGAATAGCATTTGAACATGTGGATAGAAAGTTCAAAGTAGAACATAGTGGGGTAACTTATTATCCAATCAATTGTGAATATGGTATGGTGAAGAAAATTCGTAATAAGATATTTTCATCATCTAAACTTAAATATGAAAAGTTGAAACCTGCTTATTTGAAGGTTATTCAAGATTTCAAACCAGATATAATACAATGTTTTGGAACAGAATTATGGCACTATAGTTTGTTACAGAAGGAGGTGGATATTCCCTTTGTTGTGCATATAATGGGCTTTTGGAATATTTACAACATGATGAGTGATGTGTTATTATGTCAAAATGTTTCAATGTTTCATTGGAATCTGGTAAAAATGATAAGCGAAAGAAAGAGAAAAATAGATGCGTTTGAACATGAGGAAATGGAACGTGAAACGATGCAATGTATCAAATATTTTATGGGACGTACAGAATGGGATAAAGCAATTGTTAGGAATTTTTCTCCTAATGCTATTTATTTTCATTGTCCTGAAGCTATTCGGCCTGATATTTACAATTCTGATCTTAAATGGAAATTTAAAAAGGAGTCTAAAATACGTTTGATAACGGTGAGCAATGCGGGAAATCTCAAGGGTAACGAAATAATGCTTAGAACTGCATGGATACTTAAATATCGTTTTAATCAGAGTGTAGAATGGTTGCTTACAACTACTCCAGAGGCTATAAAACCATTTGAAAAACAAACAGGAATAAAATGTTCTGATGTAAATATAAAATTATTAGGTAGATTACGGGCTTCTGATATTCCTAAGGTAATATGTCAATCTGAGTTATTCATACATTGCGCAATAATAGACAACTCTCCAAATGCTTTGTGTGAGGCTCAATTATTAGGTATTCCAATTATTGCAACAAATGCAGGTGGAATACCACAAATTGTTACAGATAAAGAGGATGGTTTTTTGTATCCTTATGCAGAACCATATGCGTTGGCATTTAAAATAATGGAATTACATAATAATGAAGATGAATTGTTGAGAGTATCCCAAAATGCGTATCAAACTTCACATTGTAGACATAATCCTGTAATGATTGCTCAAATACTAAGGGAAATATATAATCAAATTATTACTTATTCACGTCAAGAGGAGTGAATAAAAGCAAGTTAGCGTCCCAAAAAGCCGTATATGAACTTCGCTGATGAATGAATAAATTTGCTACTGTAATAAAAACTATTGAATAATGTACAGCAACTCAGATTTTGAAAGATTCTTTATTCGCTACAAAGCTGAAGCCGCCCTTTCCGGCGAATCGATCCAGAAGTTCTGCTTTAGAAACAAGCTACCTTATAATCTGTTTGAAAAATGGTACAAGGATACGCGTCACAAGTTAGTTTCCGTTCTGTGGAAGGTGCTCTTGCGAGTCTCAAGGAGAGTACTTCGGAGAACGAAGTTCCCCCTTCTCCACAATCATCAGATATTTCCCGCATCATGGTGGATATTCGGATGACCAACGGTATTCATATTCAACAGCGAAATTTAAGCTACGATGGTCTAAAACGCTTAGTAGAGAAGTTAGAGGCTTTATGTTAAGCATCACCGGTCTGAATCAATTCTATTATTTGCGTGGCTTTCACGATATGCGTTGCAAATATGAGCATGTATTGTCTATCATACACCAGCAATTGGACCGTGAGCCTCAGGCTGGCGACATGTTTATAGTGATGTCCAAAGACCATAGGCTGATCCGTCTGTTCTGCTACGACAGACGTTCTTACAGCTTGTATGAGAAACATTTTGTCCCCGGTTATAAGTTTATGCATGTCGAGTTTGAGAACAACTTTCCCGTGCATAAAATCAATTGGGAAGATGTTGGGTTATTATTGGAAAGTCCTGTAATTAAGGGGTTGAATGTTAGGTAGATAACCGTGTGTTTTCTTGTCAGTGTCATTGTTTTTTCGTATCTTTATAGTGTGATGGACAAGGAAGAACGCAATAGAATATTAACTTCATCAAAGCTGCTTAAGGCCAGGGAGGATTCTCCGGAACCTTGGGTGGATTCATATTCAGATATGATGTCAAGTGACGAAAAATCAAAATTGTTATCTTTATACAGAGAGATATCACGTATCCTTGACGAGGATATGCGGCTAAGCCGCATGACCCTGACCAATTGGCTTGAGAAGGGTTCATTTCATATTAACAAAATGATAGGTTTCCTGAAAGAATGTTGCCTTGAAAAAGATTCAGTCATCAATTGTGATGAGACCTGGTGCAAGGTGAAAGTTCAAGCCACTTACAGGAAAAGGTATATATGGTGTCTTGTCAACAAGGCAGAGAAGATTGTCATATATTGCTATGAAGATGCTTCCAGAGGTCGTGACGTATTACACCATATCCTCGGTGACCATGGAATAAAAGCGTTACAGTCAGATGGATATAAAGTATATGTGTATCTTGATGACAATCTGACAGACATCGAATATGTTTGTTGTATGGCGCATGCAAGGGCAAAGTTCAAATATGCCATGAAACAGGGTGGTGACCTTGATGCCGCTTTCTTCTTTGATTGCATTGGTGAACTTTATGTGTTGGGGGCTGAATATGAACATGGACGGCTTTCCCCGGGACAGATAAAGATATGCCGGAACAATCTTAAGACAAAAGAAATCATAATCCGTCTGCGCAGTAAACTTGACGCATTGTTGAGTGATAATCATCCTCTACGAGGTGGACTTATGGAAAAGGCTCTCCGGTATCTGAACGCTTTTTGGACACAACTGTTTGCATATACGCATGACGGTTCATACACCATTGACAATTCCATTGCCGAACGTTTTATACGTCCTTTAGCCGGAGAACGTAAGAACTTGATATTTTTCGGAAGCGGAAAGATGGCAAGTGTATCAGCCGCATACCATACGATAATATCTACCTGCAAGATGCAAGGCGTACCTGTACTGTAATATTTGAAGGAATTCTTCAAACAGATAGTGGTCGGTCGTACCGATTATGAGAATTAGCTGTCGATGACTATCGGACCAAACAATAATAAATATTAAAAAAATAATCCAGATTTTGACAAACTTTATACGGAAACTGCTTAAATGCGGCTTTCCGTATAGGACATGTCTAAATTGGACGTTGATGCATACAATGAAAATTCTAGCTATCATAGTAACTTATTACCCTAGCAAGCGATTGTTGGTTAAAAATGTCCGCTCATTTGTGGATAATGTCGATAAACTATTTATTTGGGAGAACACACCTCAAGAAACAAAGTATTCTTATCGTTTTATAGAGGAAAGCGAGAAAATTCAATATTGTGGTGAAAATGAGAATAAAGGCATTTCGTATGCTTTGAATTTTGCTTGGCAATACGCTAAGCAGAATGGTTATGATTATTTATTGACAATGGATCAGGATTCATATTGGGCTTTTTTTGATGATTTTTTATATTCAGTGAAGAAATTCGTAGCTGGTGGAGAGTTAGGGATATGGGCCCCATGTCATTCTCCTGTCTATGTTGAAGATGAATATCTTTTGAGTGATCATGTTATAACTTCGGGTACACTTGTTCCAATTTCTATTTTGGATGTGGTTGGGGGCTATAATACTGATTTCTTTGTGGATGGAATTGATGTTGATTTATGTTATAGGGCTAGTGAAGCTGGGTATAAATCTTATTATGTCAATAATTGTTTCTTGATACAAAGGTTTGGAGACCGCGTGTCTAAGTGTATATTTTTTAGAATCGTAAATTCTTCAAATTATAGTCCGTTCAGACTGTATGGTATATTGCGTAACCATATAATTATTATGCGTAAATATAATATAGTTTCTTCATTACGTAAACGTATTATAGGGATTTACATTATACGCTTTACAATAAAAATTCTTTTGGTTGAAAAAAACAAATGGGAAAAGATAAAGGCAATATTAAGCGGGATATATGATGGAATAAGAATAAAATTATAAATGAGCGTTAAAGGTGATTCTTTTTTAAGATTTTGTTTCTGAAATCAGAATGATAGTGAATTGTCCACGGATTCAGAATTTCGGAGTCAATACTATACGGAGACTCTTAATTATTTGGATCGTTTCTGAAATGAGATCTTTGCTTCCTAACAAGGTTGGGAATTACCGATAGACAATAACTTGGCTTATCCAAAAGTTCTGATAATATGGTGGAGCAAACTATCCGGAAGCTGATTACCCAACGAAACAATTCGCTTCATTATGACAGTGATGCAGGAACGGAAATGGTAGCAACTTACCACAGCGTGATTGGAACGGTGAAGTTTCATGGCAGTTCTTTCTGGGACTTCATCAGACTTTTGTTATATCTTTAACGGGTGCAAGGATTATGTTAACATGACTCCCGGTAGAATCCTTTGACTACAAATCAATGTTGAAATCAATTAAATTATTTAACTATTCTCACTTTAGAGCACTCTAAAGTGCCCTTCCAAAAAGGGATGTCCTAAATTGAATGTTTGCACGCTAACAAAATAATGAGATAATGTATACTTTTCTAACAGTATATTCAATTGTAGTTTTGACTTTATTTGTCTTTAAGATAAGATGGGGGTTAATATTATATATATTGATTATTTTTTTACTTCCTTCTCTTCCTTTTACTATTGGGGGAATAGCTTTAAAATGGAATTTTTTTAATTTGCTGTTACTTTTTTTCTTTATTGTTTTATGCAAAACGTTATCATTTAAATATAAGTATCAATGAGTGCAAACCGTTTTTTTTGGTATTTTGGTGTTTTACTTTTATTTATTCCAATAGAATATGAATTATCTTATCCATATCAATTAATTACATGGTTTGGCAATGTACTTCGTTTTTTTGTAGTACCATTAGCTATGTTCTCTTTATTTAAAGAGAATAATGTAAGAGAAGTGAAAATTCTGAATTATATAGTTTATGTATGTATTTTTGTTGCGACTGTATATGGATTGTTTTTAACCCAAACGGAAGGTATAAACCCTTATTTATTATTGATGATATCTGACGCAGACAATTTAATAGAATATGCGGTCCTAGTGAAGATAGATTATTTGGAAGAATTTCTTCTGTCTTTTCTCATCCTATGACATTTGGTTGTTTTCTTGTTGTAGCTTTCTTTTTTTGCTTATATAAATTTATGTCAAGATGGGTGTGTTCCTGCTATTTTACTTGTTTTGATTATCTCATGTGCGGTGACATGTGGAGTAAGATCTGTTTTAGCTGGGATAATGTTAGGTTTAATGGCCTTTCTTTTGCTTAATCATAAAATAAAATATTTATTTTATACAATAGTTGTTGTTGGTCTAATTTTGTTTATTGTATTTCAAGAGGACATTTTATATACTTATGTAGCTTCAATTTTTTCATCATCTGCTAGTGCTGATGTAAGGATCTTCTGTAGAGATGCGGCTGAGACAATTATTAGGGTGTTTCGATATCATTTCGTCTAATCCTTTGTTTGGAAATGGCTTTGGATGGACAGCGTATTATAATCAGATGAATGGTGACCATCCTGTGGTGTTGGCTTTTGAAGTTATATTTTTGTAGCTTTATGTAATTGGGGATTAGTCGGCTTTGCTGTTTGGCTTTTGTTTTTGTGGAAAATATATAGAAAATGTATCATTTTGGCAAAGAAAAAAATGGATGAATATTATTTGTTATTGTCCATGTCTATCGCTTATGTTGGATATATTTGTATTACAGGAGATTATGCTTATACAATGTACTGGTCTTTTTTCTATTCTTTAATGTATTTAGATATGTATTATAAATTACGATAATATGAAACCCAAAATTATAGCATTATATTTACCTCAGTATTATCCATTCAAAGAAAATAATGAATGGTGGGGGACAGGTTTTACAGAATGGACAAATGTAGGAAAAGCTAAACCTTTGTTTAAAGGTCATTATCAGCCAAGAGTTCCTGCAGATTTAGGATATTATGATTTAAGACTTCCATGTATAAGAGAACAACAAGCACAATTGGCTAAAGAAGCCGGAGTGTATGGGTTTTGTTATTGGCATTATTGGTTTGGTAATGGTAGGCGATTGATGAATCTGGTTTTTGATGAAGTTCTGTCAACTGGTAAACCTGATTTTCCTTTTTGTTTAGGGTGGGCAAATCATTCTTGGTATGCCAAGAATTGGAATATAAGTGATACGAAAGGGAAAGATCGTCTTTTGATAGAGCAGGAATTTTTAGGCGTGGATGATTTCCGTATGCATTATGAATATGTAAGAAAGGCATTTAGGGATTCACGATATATTTATCAAGATGATATGCCTGTATTTATGATTTATGATTCTCATAATCTGCCAGATGATTTTATTGTTTATTGGTTGAAGTGGGCTAAAGAGGATGGTTTTAAGGGCATTTATTTTATAGGTAATATTTATTATAATGAGAATAGTGGAGATTATATAAATCGAGGGTATTCTGCGGTAATAAAAGGGCGTTTAAGAAGTTATCAGAAACATACATTAAAGCAAAATATTTGGGCTCATTTAAAAGGGTGGATAAATACATATCTGTTGCATCGTTTTTATGATGTACCTAAATATGAGGATGTTATTGATGACTTGATAAATGAGGAAGAGGATAGTGCGGAAGATACAATTCCGACAATTGTTCCTAATTTTGATCATTCTCCTCGCAGTGGAATATATGGACTTATTTATCATGAATCTACTCCGCAATTATTTGAAAAACATGTAAATAAGGCTCTAAATGTAATTAAAAATAAGAAAAATCAATTATTGATTTTAAAGTCTTGGAATGAATGGGGAGAGGGAAACTATATGGAACCGGATTTACAGTTTAAGAAAGGATATATTGAGGCATTAAGAAGAGCGTTGGATCAATTTGAAAGAGATGAAAATGTTGAATAAACTATCAAACAAGCTTTCTTCTATAATTAATTACTTGTATTTTTCTATTTATACATTGAGATATAATATAAAATTAGGATGTAAATTTTGTATTCATGGAAAGTTAGATTTTCGAGTATATAAAACTTCTGTTTTAGAAATCGGTGATAACTTTTATTTCTCAAATGCAAGAAAATTGAATCCTATTTGTCGAAATGTTCGTGGCTCTGTACGGATAGAAAAGAAAGCAGAATTGATTATAGGTAACAATGTGGCTATAAGTAGTGCTTGTATTTGGGTACATGAGTTTGTAAAGATTGGTAATAATGTTAGAATCGGAGGAGATTGCTTGATTATTGATTCGGATTGTCACTCTCTTGACTATATGGATCGTCGTAATAATGTTAGTGATAAAAGAAATACAAAAAACAAGGGAATTATCATAGAAGATGACGTAATGATAGGTGCGCGGTGCATTATATTGAAAGGGGTAGTTATAGGTGCGCGTTCTATTATCGGTGCAGGTTCAGTTGTAACAAGTGCAATACCTTCGGATTGTGTGGTAGCTGGTAACCCTGCTAGAATTATTCGAAGAATAAATGATTGATATGAAAATATTGGTATTTACAGGAGGTTTAGGTAATCAAATATTTGGATATGCTTTTTATTGTTGGATAAAAGATAAGTTTCCCCAACAAAATTTTTATGGAATATATAATCATAAAAAATTGTCAGAACATTATGGTCTTGAGATTAATAAATGGTTTAATGTTATTCTTCCTCAATCGCATTGGAAAGCTACTTTCTTGACGGGAATAATGTATATAGTTAAGCATTTGTGTCCAAAAAACAGATTTTTAGATTTAAATCAACGGTTGTGCATAAATGAAAATGCTTTGATTTATTTTGCTTTTAAACTTTCTAATAAATATATACCTCAATATAATTGGATCACATGGAAAATAGATGAAGAATCATTGTCTTTTCAAAATAAGCAGGCATTGGAAATCATTCGAAAATCTGAATCTATATTCATACATGTGCGTAGAGGCGATTATTTATCTCCTAAATATATAGCAAGATTTGAAGGGACTTGTCCTGTGGAATATTATAATAAATCAATAGAAGATATTAAGAAACGCGTAGACCATCCGAAATTTTTTTATTTTTCAGATGATATAGAATGGGTAAAAAAGAATCTGCCATTTAATGATGCTTATTTTATAGATTGGAATACAGGTGAGAACAGTCCATTGGATATGTTTCTAATGAGCCAGTGTAAATATGCAATAATAGCAAATAGTACATTTAGCTATTGGGGAGCTATGTTGGGGCGTAAAAAGGAGTTGGTCTATTATCCTACAAAGTGGATAAACTCGGAATTCGGGAATCCTCATATATTTCCAGAAGATTGGAAAACTTATTAAGAAAATTTATGGTATTAGTAAAAAAAGAAAGAGAATCTAATTTTGAATTACTTCGTCTTATAGCGATGATATTCATAGTCTTGTATCATTTTTGTTCATCTGTTAAGGCTGGGATAGATACGGAAAACCGATGGATTTTGTTGGGATATACCATATTTCACATAGGTGTTCCTGTATTTATTCTAATTTCTGGGTATTGGACTATAAAACTTTCAATAAGAAAATTAATTTCTTTCTATTTGTATTGTTTTTTATGGTACTTAATGTGCTATGGAATATCAGTATTATTTTTAGGTGAAGAGTTTATCTTAAAAGATTTTATGATGCAATGGTTTCCCTTCAGCCATACCGGAGGCAGATGGTTCATAACATATTATTTTTGGTTGATGTTATTAGCTCCTGTTCTTAATTTAGTGGAGAACATGTCGTTGAAAGAACATTGCGCTATTGTGTTGATAAATCTGTTTGCAATAATATGGTGGGGACTTGTATGGCAAAGTGATGTAGTGAATGGAGGTAAAAGTATAGTGTACTTCGTAGGATTGTATTTAACAGGAAATCTATTAAGAAGATTAAATGATTTCAATATGAATTTGCCATATTTGGCTACATTAAAGGAGAATTTTACTGCTTATATACTTATAGTTTTTATTATTTCGGTAGGTACTTTTTTAGTTCCTGTTTCTTTTTCAAGAGCTTACAGAGGGGTATTTTTGCATATCAAGGACCTGGTTTGATATTGCAATGTGTGGTTTTAATTTTGTTATTTTCTAAGATAAAGATAAAAAAGAAATGGATAAACTTTTTAGCAAGTTCATCTTTTTCCATATATCTTTTTCATGAGAATCAGTATACATCCATGATCTACCATCACTATGTACGTGAGATTTATACTTGTTTTAATGGACTTCAAGTTCCAGTGTTATTTTTGTTATTATGTATGTCTATATGTGTTATTAGTATAGCTCTAGATAAAATAGTGAGAATTCCTCTTCAAAATATTTTAGAATCAAAGTGTAGTAATTTGATAGATCGAAGTTTGACTTTTATGTGGAGTTTGATAGATAAAAGAAGGTAATATCATGAAAAAATTTTGCAGTATTAGATAGTAAAGATGTATATGGAAAAGAATTATCTAATATAGAAGTTTGCAAAACATTAGAAGAGCATGGTTATGATATAACTATACTTTATAATAAAGATGCATCGGAAAGATTAAAACAAGAAATAAATAAATTTAGGTGTATTCCTATTTTTTTCCCTAGGAATATTTATGGTACATGGAGAGGAATAAAATATGTTATAGCTGTAATATATTCTAATTTAAGGATTTCTATGCTATTGGCTGCACAAAAACCAGATGTATTATTAATTCCTACAGAATAGTTTTTATATATCTTCTTCCCGTTCTTTTTTTTCATAAAGAACTTCGAATATTATTTAGGATGGGAGATGCTCCAATTAGCTATCGTAAGAAAGATAAAGGTTTTGCTGTTAGAATTTATTCATGGTTATGGAGAAAAATTGTGGTACAAAAAATATCTGTTGTCGTTTCTGTTTCTAATTTTATAAAAGAGAAATTGCTTGAATCTGGAAGACGATTTAACCCTAAGGATGTTGTTATTTATAATTTTCCTCCAAACAGATTTTCTAATAATACTGAGCAAGTAGAAATCAGTAAGACTGGTAATGATGTTGTTTTTGGATATTTAGGACGTATTGTAGAAGACAAAGGGGTTCTTTTATTAGTAGAAGCTAGTTTGCAAATATTGGAAAAAGGTTATAATATGGAATTATATATAGGAGGAAATACAAAAACAGATCCTATTTATTATGGGAAGATTAAATCTCTGCTTAATAAATCTCCTCAATCACAACATATTCATTTTCTTGATGAAATAACAAATATAGAAACTTTTTATAGCAATATAGATGTTTCTTGTACTCCTTCTGTCTATGAAGAACCGTTGGGAAATGTGTTGGTGGAAGCTAAAGCATTTCGAAAACCGAGTATTATTTTTAATAAAGGAGGTATGCCAGAAATAATAGAACATCAATGTAACGGATACATATGCGAGAACGTATCAGTAGAGTCTTTGAGAAGAGCGATGATGTATTACATTGAAAATCCTCAGAGATGCATAATAGAGGGAGATGATGCTAAAGAATCTATTAGGAGAATGGGTATTGATAGGAATTCTTATGTACATAAGTGGCTCGGTGTTATGGATTCTATTTTTAAATAATGGCATAAGTCTGATTTTACATTATATATAGTAAAACACTTGAGCAAAGTTTGTATTATTCTTTGGGATTGAAATCATTGATATAATTATGAAAGTTGTTTTATTAATTCGTTCTTGATTTTATGCCTATTTTGAATTTGATAATAGTAAGAATTGTAAAAAATGAAACACTGATCGATGGAATTTAAGGTAAGAATTCGGATTCTTAATATAAAAATCTTTTCTCTCACCCAAAAAGAGCTATTGGAGCAAATGGCCGAAGGTGTACTTTACACCCCCAACCTCGACCACCTAATAAAGCTTCAGCACGACAGAGAATTTTATGACATCTACCAGCAAGCGGAATGGATAGTATGCGATAGCCAGATCCTTTATCTTGCGTCAAAATTATTAAAGCGATCTTTACCGATGGCTATTCCGGGAAGCAGTTTCTTTACGGCATTCTATAATTATCATGCCAATAATCCCAATTGTAAAATTTTTCTGTTAGGAGCAGCCGAAGGAGTTGCTAAAAAAGCGATGGAGAATATAAACAGGAGAGTAGGGAGGCAAATAGTGGTCGGCGCTCATTCACCCTCTTACGGTTTCGAGAAGAACGAACAGGAGTGTGAAGAACTGATACGAATAGTCAATGAAAGTGGCGCTACTGTGTTGTTGGTTGGAGCTGGTGCACCCAAGCAAGAAAAGTGGATAGCAAAATATCGTAGTCGGATGTCTGGTGTAAAATTATTTATGGCCCTTGGCGCTACCATCGACTTTGAAGCCGGTAATATAAAGCGTGCTCCCAAACTAGTCCAAATCTTGGCAATGGAATGGTTCTATCGCTTCCTGAAAGAACCCAGGCGACTGTTCAGACGCTATTTTATAGATGATATTCAATTCTTTTATTATTTTGCAAAACAATTATTGGGGCTTTACAAAGATCCTTTTGCATAGTTTCCATAAACTATGTAAGGAAACAACGGGTAGGAGCAGAATGAAAGACACCAGCCAGACCATCCCATTCAATACTAGTAATACTATTGCTTGCAAACGTTTCATGGAAGCAAAGATAGATGGAATTCTCATAATAATGTGTAGAAAAATACGATTAATTTTAGTATGCCTTATTGCGATTAGCTCGTTACAGAGTCAGGCACAGGCACTATACGGCACAACAGGACTTCTTCATGCCCCCACTGCCGAGATGCAAAAAGACAAGACATTTATGGTGGGAGGGAATGTGTTACATCTTGTTCCGTTGCAGTATCTTACCACCAATGAGATAAAATACACATTCAATTATTATCTGAACATAACCATCTTTCCTTGGCTTGAAGTGGGATATACCTGCACCATCAATTATGCAAATCATGGCTCCACTTATTTTCCGGAGCAGTCTTGGGGAAAGTACACCAATCAGGACCGTGCCTTCAATGCTCGCCTGCGGTTGTGGAAAGAAGGCTGGTGGAAGTCTTGGACTCCGCAGATAGTCCTTGGTCTGGACGATCCCACCTCGCATGAAGCATACGGTGGTGGGGCAATTAAGTTCGATGAGGACGGTATGCAGAACAATCATTTTACACGATATTATCTGGCGGCAACCAAACATTTCAGTTTCACCGGGGTAGGGACGCTGGGTGTTCACGCCGCATACGTGGATTACCGTGCCTGCTGGTTCCCTCATTACAGAAGGCCTGCCGCGGGTGTGAATTTCAAATTCAATCTATTGCCGGAAGACAACCTGGCAGTGAAAGCTTTGAACGGCTTGGATCTGATGGCCGAATATGACGCTCGCACAGTGAACATCGGGGCGCACTACCAGCTTTGGAAAGACCACATCAATCTGATTGCCGAACTGAACAACGGGAAATATTTCTCCGGTGGCATTTACTTTAAAATTCATCTGAAATGATAAAAAAGACTATCCGATTAGGATCTCCGAAATAGATTCTGTTCCTTTGTAAAAAAGGAGGATTTATGGTTGGAAATATAAGTATAACAGATATGTATATGAGTGTATTGTCTTCACTGAGCGTAGATGAAAAACTGGATTTGATTGCAAAACTGACAAATTCCATCAGAAATACGTATACAAAGGAACAGAATATTGAAACAGAAGATCCTTTTGCTTGTTACGAAGGCGATTGGGGCGGAAATATGTCGGCTGAGGAATATGCAGATGATTTACGTAAGCCCTAATTTGAGGTTTACCTTTCTTATATCCAACTGTTGCAAAGATAATAAAACAGCTATTCCGGGTGTAAAAAACCGCCATAGAGGCAGTCTCCATGCAGAGGCGCTCTATGGCGGTTTCTCGTTTCTCCACGTTTACCGGGGAAAATTCCCGTTTCCGGGAAGCCGGGAGGTTACTCTTCCATCTTGAGCTTGCCCAGTTCTTTCAGGATGTGCTCCATGGCTTCTTTGTAAACTTCCGGTTTCTCCTTTTCCAGCCATTTCATCAGTTTGAAGTAAGAATTTGGAGTCACAATCTTGCCGTCCCGAATTTTGGTGGCGGTGGACCGGCCTATCGCACCTTTGTCGCCCAAGTTGTTGGGGTTTAAATCGTTTCTTCGCACGGCATTACCGATGCAGGTGCTGATGATCTCAAATTTTTTTCATGTTACTAAAAATTAAATTATTAAATAATGATTTGTAAACAGCATAAACATAGCTACTTACAAAATGTCTCGGCAAAGATAGGAAATGTTTATTAACAATTGCTTGTTTTTGTGAGCAACGCCCTATTTATATTTTGCGTTCCTTTGCGTTATATTTATACTAACACACAAAAGAAATGGATTATACAGAGCAGTTTATCCGGCTGAATTGCAGTTTGATGTCGGATTACAAAATGATGAAGCTGAATGCCGATATGAAATGCATGGGGCTGGGGTTGTATCTTGAAACGATATTGTTTCTGCGCAAACAGCAGGAATACAAACATGATTTTAATGAACTAGATTTGTTGGCCGATCAGTGGGGAGTTACCGTGGAAAATCTGCAACATCTTATTAAGGACTTCGATTTGTTTCTCATTACAGAGGACGGGTATTTCCGATGTCTGTATCTGGACGAGGTGATGGGATATCAGAGCAAACTTTCCGAGCAACGTGCTGCTGCCGGCAGTAAGGAGGGAGAAGCAGTAAGAAAAGTACGGTGAAAGCATCTGCAAAAGCAACTGCGTCTACAGCGTCTGCAATAGGGAGGGGCAGAATCAACGAGGGGAAAAACGGTGATACGCCCTGCATGGATAATAACGGGGAAGTCTACCTGAAAAGCGATGATACACCTTGCATGGATAATAACAAGGAAGTCTATACGAAAAGCAGTGGTGCACCCTGCGTGAATAATAACAAGGAAATCTACATGGAAAGTGGTGATACACCTTGCGTGGATCGTAACGGGGAAGTCTACATGAAAAACGGTGATACGTCCTGCATGGATAATAACGGGAAAGCCTACCTGAAAAGTGGTGGTGCACCTTGCATGGATTGCAACGAGAAAATCTACATGAAAAGCGGTGATGCGTCCTGCATGGATTGCAACGAGGAAATCTACATGAAAAGCGGTGATGCGTCTTGCATGGATCGCAACGAGGAAATCTACATGAAAATGGTGGTGCACCTTGCATGGATAATAACGAGGAAATCTACATGAAAAGCGATGATGCGTCCTGCATGGATAATAATGAGGAAGTCTATACGAAAAGCAGTGGTGCATCCAGTATGGATAGCAAGGAGAGAATTTATATGGAAAGCAGCAATGTAGATAGTGACAAGGCTGTCTGCATGGAGAGCAGCAAGCCAATCCATTCGGATTATAATAAGGAAATCTACAAGGAAAACAGCACGGAAAGCAACGTGAAAAGTAGTGCGGAAAGTATGAAAAATACGACTGCAAAAAATACAAATGAAAATTCAGTCAAAAATGTGATTCAAAGTGTTGATAATGAGTGCTATGGAAAGAACTTGCAAGCAAGCTTTAAGCAAAACTTTATAAGAGAAGAAAAGAATAGAGAAGAGAAGAAAAAGAAAGATGATGTAGACATCATAGAAACAAACGGCAGCATCGACGACGACATGAAATTTTGTTCCGGAAAAAAGAGCGGAGAGATGTTGCGATGGGAGTGTTATATCAATGAAGCTTTCAAAGTCCAAAGTTGGGTGGAAATCGTGGGAATGATGTCGGGGTTGAAAGGAGACTTTCTGAACAATCTTCCCTTTATCCGTTCCATGTTTAAAAAACATGTTGTGGTTCAAGGAAGTACGGAACGCATTACTTCCGTATCCGAAGCGCAAGCCTATTTTGCTAATTATATCCGTCCGGGAAAGCCCACCCGTCTTTTTCTGGAAGAAAAGCTGAAAGAAAGGAGCCGGATGCAGAATGAATCGACATCGCTCTCGCCCTACGAAACGTACAATCCGCTGACCGGCGAACGTTCGTACTGCGGAGTGCCTCTTCCTGCCGGTGCACCCCCGCGTCCCAACGGACGTGCCACCTGGGATAACCTGAAACAGAGCTGGATATGACGCGCGAAGAACATGCAGACTATGTGCGGTGGCTGAAAAGCCTGCCGCGCAGAAAGGACCATTTCCGTATGCCTTGTCCCGAATGTTCCGCAACGCGAAGCAATCCCAAAGATCCTTCGTTCAGTGTGCATATTACCCGTGAAGGGGGATGGGCGAAATGCTTTCATTGTGATTTCGCCATAGCGTGGAACGAAGACGAGATGTGGAAAAGAGAACAGAAACAACAAGACCGGGAACGGCAGAAACAGCAGAAGGATGCATCGCAGCACCATAACACGGCGCAGCGCCATGATGCAGCATCGCAGCACCATAACACGTCGCAGCACCACGATACAGCATCGCAGCACCATAACACGGCGCAACGCAAACCGCACATCCCCCTGCAACCGCCTGTACATTACGTATGCCCGGTAATTAATAAAAACAAACAAATTATGAATGGAGAAATGATGGAATACATGGTCGGCAGACGAGGTATTCCGATGGACGTCCTGACAAGGATGAAGATAGAGGAACGCTTGGAATTCCTGCCGCAGACCGGCAAGGAAGAAGCCTGCATCTGCTTCCCTTACCTGGAGGACGGAGTAATGAAAAACATGAAATTCCGGGATGCCGCAAAGCATTTCAAGATGGTGAAAGGAGCCGAGCTGATTCCTTGGAACATAGACGCCATAAAAGGAAAGGAAAAGTGCTACATCACCGAAGGCGAGATAGATGCCCTCAGCCTGATAGCCGCAGGACTGGAAGAAGTGGTGTCCGTACCCAACGGAGCCGGAGGCGCGAACCTTCAGTGGCTGGACCGCTTCGTGGAGTCGCACTTCGATGACAAGACGGAAATCATCCTGGCCATGGATACCGACAAGCGCGGAGTGGAGTTGCGCGACGAACTGGTGCGCCGCCTGGGCATGGACCGCTGCAAGGTGGTGGCCTGGGGAGAAGGCTGCAAGGATGCCAACGAGTATCTGTTGAAGTACGATCTTCCGAGCTTCGCCAACAGGTGGAGCAGGCGGCGGAAATCCCGTTGGAAGGAGTCTTCTGCCCCATGGACGAATGGGATACGCTGATGGATATTTATTACAACGGAATGCCGGAAGGAGCCGATACGGGACTGGAGAATCTGGACCGTCTGATCAAGTTCGAGCGTGGTTTTGTGCTCACGGTCACAGGAGTTCCCGGTAGCGGAAAAAGCGAGTTTGTGGACGAAATTGCCATGCGTCTGCTCCTGCGCCACGATTGGAAGGTGGGCTATTTCAGCCCGGAGAATACCCCACTGGCCTATCACTACCGCAAGCTGATACGCCGCGTGGTGGGCAAGCGTTTTGAACACAAAGGGATGCCGTTGCCGGAAGCCGGACAGGCCATCCGTTACCTGGCACAGAGTGTCTTCTCCATTATGCCGAAAGAGGACTTCTCGGTAGAGAGCGTGCTCCGCATTGCCGCCCAACTGGTAAGCCGGAAAGGAGTGAAGGTGCTGGTAGTGGACCCCTTCAACCGCTTCGAGCATCAGATTCCCGACTGGGAAACGGAAACGCAGTACATCAGCCGCATCTTCGATGAGTTCTCCAATTTTGCCGTGAAGCACAAGGTGTTGCTCATCCTGGTGGCGCATCCCACCAAGTTGCGCCGCGAACCGGGAAGCAAACGCTGGCCTGTGCCCACGCTGTATGATATCAACGGCTCGGCGGCCTTTTTCAACAAGACGGATTATGGAATGGTGATAGACCGTAACGATGAACTGGGGCAGGTGCTGGTGCGTGTGGCCAAGGTACGTTTCGACCATCTGGGCGGACCGGGAGATGCTTTTTTCGCCTTCAGCACTTACAACGGACGCTACACCCCTACCGAGGAGAGGACCTTGGATCATAATCCACCGAACCGAAGTGGGAGCATACCAATTTTCTGACAGAGAAGCTGAAACCCGAACAGCAGGGCCTGGGGTTTAATGAGGGGGAATGAAGTAGTTGAATGTTGCTGTTCCTGAATAACTCAGGGATAGGAGAAGGGAGATGTCAAAACAAAAAGGACAGCCCCGAAAAGTTACAGATAGTAATTATAACACGTAAAAGGGGCGTATCAAGCTCTGTATGGAGTAATGATACGACCCTTTCTTTAGTCTTTTAGGATGCTCAAATTTCAGATTATAAGTTCATGTTTTCAAAAACTGAGTTTTGACACCCGCCTTTTAGGTCTTGTAGTTACAGTCTGTAACTTTTTGGAGTAGTTATTTTATTTTGACATACCCCCTTTAAAAGTTGCTTACAAGTAGATCATGTTGCCGACAGGTTTTACTGATTACTGACCATTCCTCAGTGATCACTGATCATTCTTCATTAATCACTAGCCATTAAAATCCTCTCCACCGTTCCCGTTTTATCTCCTCGCACTGCCGTCGCTGCCATGCGGGCATTATTTTCTCCAGCTCTTTCAGTTTCCATCCTTTCATAAAACGTATTTCGTCTTTCTCCTGCTCCGTGCACAGCTGATGCGCAGCAGTTCGGGATAGAGCACCTGTATATGGAAAATCTTGGCTCTCCACAGCAGCATGGACATCTGCCAGGGGGTGAGGGCATGGATGCGGTTCAGGGTGAGCAGCATTTCCAGATAATGACGGTAGAAGGCTTTGTCCACGGTCATGAGTTGGTTTATCAGATAGTTCATTTTTATTATTGTTAAATGAAAAGATTAGTTGAATGGATAGTCAGGAAATCAAAGCGGAGGAAAGGAATGCTATCTTTGGAGAAATCATCCTTGGATACAGTATCTTTGAAGAAGCCTCTTTGAAAACAAACGGTTCTCATTGGGAACCCTATCTTTGGAGAAAGCTTCCTTTAAAAGCGGTATTCCTTTACAGCATCAAAACAAGGGCACGGTTTCACGGGATTCAAGTCATGATGCCCCACTATCAACGCTTTGGGGAACAGGAGGCGCAGCTCGCGCAGCAGTGCCAGCATACTTCCCTTCTGCATCAGAGTACGCGTATCGGCAGGTGTGCAGTCCGCCGAGAGTCCGCCCTCATAGCAGATGCCGATAGAATGCCGGTTGTGGTTCTTGCAATGCGCTCCCACCTTTTCCAGAGGTCGTCCGCGGTGAATCTCTCCGTCGCGGGTGATATAGAAATGGTATCCTATGTCCGTGAAGCCCCGGTGGCGGATGTGGTCCCGGCGGCAAGTCTCAAAATCCAGCCTCCGCCCCTCAGGGGTGGCGGAGCAGTGGATAATAATCAGGGTGATGGTTCTCCTGTTCATCAGATGCAGGCGTTCAGGCCGAGTGCGCCGGCAAGGGCGGTGGCTACGGTGATGATTACTTTCAGAATCAGTGTCCAGGTGTTTTTCTTTGTTCTTGAACTCATTGGAATTTTGTTTTAGAGGTTGATAATAAGTGAATTGTAATGGAAGCCAAGGGCTGAATGTGCCCCTATGACAAGCCGTTTTTCATTGGGCACATTCAGCCTTTAGCGTCGTGTCTTGCCTCCGTCGTACTGGGGTTCCGTCAGGCCTGTCCTCCGTTTTCCGGCTCCTTCGCCTCTCCGGTAAGATCCACACTGGTCTTTCCGGCTTTCAGCGCCTTCACCACCAGTCGGGCCGCCTTGCGCGTGGCCACCAGATTGAACACAGCTTCCTCCTGCAAGTTCTGGAAACGTGTTCCGGCACTCCAGTTCACATTCAGCTTTCTGACATGGATGGCAGGATTGTAGTCGGCAGCGCTTTCCGCTCCTATACTGTTGATGCTGATGGAGAAATCCCCCAAGTCGCCCAGCTGTATCTTCTGTCCTCCCAGAAGCTGTTCCCTCATGCAGTCCACTGCCATGGTGAGGATAGCCACGATGTCCGCACGCTTGTACACACAGCCGTGGCTGGCAATGTGCTCGGCAAAGCGGTTGATGTCCATCACTTCAGCATACTGTGCACTGGCGTAGGCCTTCTTGGCGGCGTCCACGTCCATCGGATTGCTACGCATAACGATACTGTAATTTACCATAGTCTGTTAAAATTAAAAGTTGATAATTGAGAATTAAGAAACACTGTTGCCGGGGAATGAAGTAAGTCAGCCGTCAGTCACTGTCCATTAACCGTCTGCCACTGGTTGCCGACTGCTGAAAGAACCCTATCTTTCACGTGTAAGATCCTATATCTTACAGCTGTAAGATTATAGATCTTTCGCCTTCATCGTCCCGACATTACAAAGATACGATGTGCGGATTCCGGAAAGTTGATTCCGGTGGATTGTGGTTGATAACAGTTGATTCTAGTTGATTATTGTTGGAAAAACATTCTTTCTTCTCGTCCGTTTTTCGTACTTTTATGGAAGTAAATAAAAAGTATGGAATGTATGGAGAATTTTGAGATACGCACGTACGGCCGCACCGAACTGGCCCTGTGTTATTTCCCGGATTTGAATCCGCAGGTGGCTTACCGTAAGTTGCAGTATTGGATTGACTATTATCCTCACCTCAGGGAGGAGCTAGAGAAGATGGGCAGTGGTTTGAGTTGCCGTACCTATATGCCGGCTCAGGTACAGCTGATTGTGGGGGCGATAGGGGAGCCGTGAAAGGGGATTGTGATGGGTGTGCAGCCAAATAAAAAGAATAGCTTCCCCAATTACGTAATTGATATTGCAAGTGAACGACCGGCTCGTGTTGACAGTTGCATTGAAAGATTGGCAAGGTTGATATATGTGAATGAAAATGACACGAATGACGCCAATCAGAGATATAAACCCAATTTGCGCCATTCGTGTCATAAAGAACGGAATAGAACCTCTATTCCCGTATTTCCCCCTTATGCACCAGCATTTTCACCAGTGTCCGTTTGGAATTGTGCGTGTCCGAAACCCATAGCACAGAGTCGTTTTGCGCATAGATGCGGGCAGGCTGGGAAAAAGCATATCCTTTTACAGTTTTTATTTTCTTGCTCCATTCGTTGGACTGGCGTTCATATATGTTGATGGCGTCATTATCGCCGGTAGCATACCAGCGGTCGCCGCACAACGCCAGTGTCTTGGGCTTGAAGCCGGGCGACAGGGAAAGATCGTCCAGATCGATGGAAGCGTCGTTTGCCAGATCATCGTTGACCAGTGCCGGATCGAGCACCCGTATTTTCTTTCCTTCATAATCCGTGAGCAGCAGATGCCCTTCCGCATCGGGCTGCATGGAATGGCTGGCAAAGCCGTTGTTGCCCGGACTGCCGTTGCCGGATGCCCGGCGGTAGCGGTTCACCTTCTGGTAATTTTCCGGGGTGGCATCCTCCTCTTTGTAAATGCTGACCATTCCGTTCTTGTCGCGTGCGAAAATCAGCCGTCCTTTACCGTCATGGCCTGTGCCTGGAATACGGGGCCGCTCCATTGCCCGTTGCCTATGCAGGTGAGGTAGGACAGTTCCGGCAACCGGAATACATGGATGCGCGACTGGCGTTCGGCCACATACAGCCGGTTGCCGACGGGACGATGGCCTCTATCTGACTTCCGAAACTCTTCTCCCGCCGTCGTGCTGCCAGCTCTGCAAGGTTCCCAGCCGTTCACCTTTCTTTATACTGAACAGCAACAGGCTGCTGCCTGCCTTTCCGATGTTTGCGATGAAAAGGGTATCCCCCAGATGGGCGACGGTATAAGGGGTGAAATCCTCGGCCGTTTCCATGCCCAAGGTTTCCGCATCAATCAGTTGCGCCGCCTCATACGAGTAATACCAGTAACTGTTATAATCACCGTTTCCTTCTCCTTCCCCGTTTCCTCCGCCGGGAGCGGAGGGGTAGCCGCAGATTTCATCCAGGGTGACTTTGCTGCATTGTGCCGTCAGGACTCCGGACAGCACAATCAGGATATAAGCGTATATTTTCATGTTGTTCTTACTATATTATATAGGTATATATTTATTTCAGCTCACTCATGGGGATGGCGTAAACGCATGTCCCGTTTTTCACACGGTCGGTGATGAACAGCGTGTGGCGGCGGATGCAGAACTTCTCGGGTGCTTGCAGGGTGATGCCGCCGATGGTGGTATGGTCCTTCACGATCTCTCCTGTCCGGGGATTGACCTCACAGAACTTTTCTGTACCGTTGGAACTTACAAACAGCCTTCCTTCGTAGAAATCCAAGTCGTAGGGTACATTTTTATAAGCCAGTTGCCCGGTACGTTTGGGGGAAACTCCTTCCCGTATCCCGTCGGGGGCGAACAGGTCTATGCGTTTGGCGGGATGGGTGGAGTAGAGCAGGCCGGTCTGTTCGTCCACTGCCATGCCGTAAGTGCCGTTTGTCTCGCCCAGATGTTCGGAACGTACATAAATCCGCGGAGTCACTCCGGACTGTATAGCCTGCTCTTCTACAAAGTTGACGTAGCGTTTGTCGTGTATCATGACCAGCCCTTTGTAGAGCAGCACATCGAAGGCATGTACGGTCTGCGTAGGCCCTGTTCCCCAGCTTCCATTGCCTATGCAGGTAAGGAACTGATGGCTCTTCGCATCAAAAATCTCGGTACGGCTTCCTTCGTGGGTGACATAAATCTTGTCGTGGGCACGGGTGACACCGTTCGGGCGGCCGCCGAATTTCCCGGTAGCTTCTCCGTGCTTCCATTCCTTGATGCTTCCCAAGTGCTTCTTGCCGCCGCCGGCAAGGCCGAACACCTCTACGCTGTACTGGTTGTCCGCATCGTTCACGGCATACAGGGTATCTCCGTACACATATACATCCTTGGGGCGGAAGGTGGTTCCCGTAGCGCCGGGCAAGTCTGTATAATCCAGCTTGAACGCCACCGGCTCCCCGTCGTTTCCTCCCCGGTCGGTTTCTCCGCGCAGGGAGACAGGCCACCGTCCAGCGCATCAAGTTCCGGGTCTTCGATAATGTGTTTCGAAGCCACGTATATATCATCAAAATAACGGTTTCTGCTCCAGCGGGTGTGCAGGAAGCGGCGGGAATAGACGGGCAGCTCCTTGTCCAGCGACAGCGCCACATATACGTTGTTGCACAGGGTGATCCACCCCGGTCCCGTCTGTTCGTAGGTCATGTTTCCCGCATGGCCGTAGCCACACAGTGGGCAAACTCGTGGAATATGGTTTCGGTGATGCTTTTGTCATCGGCATAGTGTTCCAGATAACACACTTCATGCATGCCGAAGGTGGTTCCTCCGCCCAGTCCCATCACGCCGGTGGTATAGCCGAAGGTCAGTCCGCGGTGGTTGAGCACGTTGGCCAGCAGGGCGGTCTTGTCTATTTCCGCCTTGTCATTGTTGCTGTGCAGCGGGCCGAACTCGTACAGGGCGGTCTTGAACCGTTCCGACGAGAACATATATCCCATGTTCAGCGCGATGGCCACCGCCTCACGCGTGTGCGAAGCCTTCATCTTGTACTTCCAGCTGTCCTGGGTGTCACTGTATCTGCCGAAGGCGATGTACCATTTGCAACGGATGGATTGCAGCCTTGCCCAGTACGGGTCGTCACACTCTACGGTGAAGGTCAGGTTTTCTTCCGTGAGGTAGGGGTTTGCCATGATCCGTATTTTCTTTCCGCTGCGGGTATAGGCGGTCAGGTCCTTGGTGGCGAACGGTATGTGTACCCGGAGTTGCTGGAAAGGCATGATCTTTTCCAGCGACATGAACTTGAATTCTTCCTCGTAACCGTCTATCCTGGCCCAGAAAGTCACGTTTTTCAAGGCTCTGGGACTATAGAAACGGAGTTGGAAACAGTGCTCGTCGTCCATTCCGAACTGAAGAGGCTGGCTGACGTAGAAGCTGCGCTGGCTGGAGTCGAAATAAACATCCTGGGATTCATTGTCATTCAGCAGGTAATACGTGTTGTCCGGGTTATAATCTGTTTCGGCCAGCCGGACAGGCAATTCATTGTTTGCCACGTTTCCTTCTCCGGAAACCGGAAATTCGTCCTCTTTGCAGCCGCCCAGCAGTAAAAGCATACCTGCTAAAATCAACAGGCTGGTGGAAAAAAGTTTTTTCATCGTCTGTCTTTATTAGAATTACATTTAAATTTGAAATAATCACTCTTTTGAAAAAGGGTTGCAAAAATAATTGTTTTAGATCAGATGAACAAAGAACCCGTATTGCATTTTATATGAGCCCCTGTTTTTTATGTTCTTTTGTTTTTCTGCCTTAAAAAAATAAATCCTATATTGTTGCCCTGGGCTTTGTTCATCGGAAAATATGCTGTATTTTTGTTATCCGAAATAAAGATGAAGATATGGCACAACCTTTAGCAGAACGTTTGCGTCCGAAGACATTGGACGATTATATAGGTCAGAAACACCTGGTGGGGCCGGGGGCTGTCTTGCGCAAGATGATTGATGCGGGACGCATCTCCTCCTTTATCCTTTGGGGGCCTCCGGGGGTGGGAAAGACCACGCTGGCGCAGATCATAGCCAACAAGCTGGAAACTCCTTTTTATACACTGAGCGCTGTCACTTCCGGTGTGAAGGATGTGCGCGATGTGATAGAGAAGGCGAGAAGCAACCATTTTTTCTCGCAGGCCAGCCCCATCCTGTTCATTGATGAAATCCACCGGTTCAGCAAGTCCCAGCAGGATTCCTTGTTGGGGGCGGTGGAGACGGGAGTGGTGACCCTGATAGGCGCCACCACCGAGAATCCCTCGTTCGAGGTGATCCGGCCCTTGCTCTCCCGCTGTCAGTTGTATGTGTTGAAATCATTGGAGAAGGAAGATTTGCTGGAACTGCTGCATAATGCCATCGCAAAGGATGTGATACTGAAAGAAAAGAAGATAGAGCTGAAGGAGACGGATGCCATGCTCCGCTTTTCGGGAGGCGATGCCCGCAAGTTGCTGAACATACTGGAATTGGTGGTGGAAGCGGATGCGGATGCCGGAACCATTGTGATTACGGATGAGAAGGTGACCGAGCGTCTGCAGCAGAATCCGTTGGCGTATGACAAGGATGGAGAGATGCATTATGATATCATTTCCGCCTTTATCAAGTCCATCCGCGGAAGTGATCCGGACGGGGCGCTCTACTGGCTGGCGCGTATGGTGGAGGCCGGAGAGGACCCGGCTTTCATAGCCCGCAGGCTAGTCATTTCGGCAGCCGAGGATATCGGTCTGGCCAATCCCAACGCATTGCTCCTGGCGAACGCTGCTTTTGATGCCGTGATGAAGATAGGATGGCCTGAGGGGCGTATCCCGCTGGCGGAAGCTACGGTGTATCTGGCCACCAGCCTAAGAGCAACTCGGCATACGAGGGGATCAACAGCGCCCTGGAACTGGTGCGGCAGACGGGCAACCTGCCTGTTCCCTTGCATCTGCGCAACGCACCCACCAAGCTGATGAAACAGTTGGGCTATGGCAAGGATTATAAGTATGCACATGCCTATCAGGGCAATTTTGTGCAGCAGCAGTTCCTGCCGGACGAGGTGAAGGGCAGCCGCATCTGGCATCCGCAGAACAATGCGCAGGAAGCGAAGATAAAGGAACGGATGCAGAGCCTCTGGGGGGAACGGTTCAAGGAATGAAAATGAATTGCATTGATCCTGTGCTATAAAATTAAAAATTGGAACGCAAATGACATAAATCCAACCTTCCGGCCGGTTTATATCCATGCTGTGCAGCTGTTAATTTGCGTCATTCGCGTTCCAATCTAACCGAATAAATGAACAAAATATGAAATTTAATTTTTGAAAATATGAAAATAGTAGTTTTAGACGGTTACGGATTGAATCCCGGTGATTTGTCATGGGAGGAGATGCAGGCGTTGGGCGAGCTGACGGTATATGACCGCACGGCCCCTGCCGAGTTATTGGAGCGTTCTGCCGGAGCGGAAGTGCTGATTACAAATAAAACGGTGATTACGGCGGAGGATATGGCCGCTCTGCCCGCCTTGAAATACATCGGCGTGCTGGCTACAGGATATAATATTGTGGACATCCAGGCTGCGAAAGCGCGGGGCATCATTGTCACCAACATACCTGCCTACAGCACCGCTTCCGTTGCCCAGATGGTCTTTGCGCATATACTGAACATCACCCAGCGTGTAGGCCATTATGCCTATGCCAACCGTCACGGGCGTTGGGCAAATAATCCCGACTTCTGCTATTGGGATACCGACCTGGTGGAACTGGACGGGAAGAAGCTGGGAATCATCGGCTTGGGAAACACCGGACAGGCGACGGCGCGCATCGCTGCCGCTTTCGGAATGCAGGTATGCGCCTATACTTCCAAGCCGCAGTCACAACTTCCCGGAGGAATCCGGAAAATGGAGCTGGATGAGCTTTTCCGCAAATGTGACGTGGTGAGCCTGCACTGCCCCCTTACCCCCGATACCAAAGAACTGGTCAATGCCACCCGCCTGGCCCTTATGAAACCGACAGCTATTCTGATAAATACCGGCCGCGGTCCCTTGGTAAACGAGAAAGACCTGGCCGACGCACTGAACAAGGGCGTGATAGCGGCTGCCGGACTGGACGTGCTTTCTTCCGAGCCTCCCCAATATACCAACCCTTGCTGACGGCGAAGAACTGCTTCATTACGCCGCATATCGCCTGGGCCACGAAAGAAGCCCGCGTCCGGCTGATGCAGATTGCGGTGGGGAACTTGAAAGGATTTATCAAGGGTGCGATTGTAAATAATGTGGCGGAATGAGAACAAAGGAAAAAGACGGGAAGAAAAGAAGGAGGTGAGAAGAATGGAGGAAGACAAGAATACGTTGGGTTTGCATCTGGAAGTTAGGGAAGAAGATAGAGTGGCAAAGGCTGTAGCTTTGTTCAGGGAAGGATATAACTGCTCCCAGTCCGTAGTGACGGCTTTTGCCGATCTGTATGGTTTCACCCGTGAACAGGCCCTGCACATGTCCGCCTCTTTCGGCGGCGGTATAGGGCGGATGCGTGAGACCTGCGGTGCTGCTTGCGGCATGTTCCTGCTGGCCGGGCTGGAGAAGTGCGCCGTCGAGGGGAAAGACCGTGAGAGCAAGGCGGCGAATTACGCTCTGGTGCAGGAACTGGCCGAAGAATTCAAGAAGCGGAACGGCGCCCTGCGGTGTGCCGATTTGCTGGGATTGTCCAGAAAAGAGCCGGTAGTATCCACGCCGGAAGCAAGGACGGAACAGTATTATGCCAAGCGTCCTTGTGCAAGAATGGTAGAGGAAGCGGCCAGGATTTGGAGCGAACACCTCGAAAAACAAAAAAAATAGGTTGAAAAATCGCTTTTTCTTATAGAAATACAAACTTTTTTGATGCAAAAGTGTTGAATAACATAATTTTGTGTATCTTTGCAAGCGATAAGAAACACAAACATTCACATAGGAATGTGTGGGTGCGGTTAACGTTTAACTAAAAGCAAATTGAAAATGTTGAAAGAAAAAGCAGGTGCTTTGGCCGGACAGATCTGGGAAGCATTGAATGGAACTGAAGGTTTGACACAAAAACAAATCAAGAAAGCAGCCAAATTGAAAGCTGACAAGGATTTCTTCCTGGGGCTGGGCTGGTTACTGAGAGAAGATAAGGTCGTTACTTCTGAAGTGGAAGGCGAGATCTTTGTAAAATTAGTGTAAGAAGAAGATTTTAAACTCATAAAAATGCGTTGGCACATCGTTTTGTATGTTGTCAACGCATTTTTTTGTATATTATAGTAAAATGATGAATCATTTCTTTGAATAGTATTCGTATTATTACTATATTTGCAGGGTAATTAAGTCCAAAACGTTATGAGTTACAAATCAGTGAAAGACGTTGTAACGATGTTGCTGGAAAACGGTTTTGTATTATGAAAACAGTGGAAGTGATTGTAGAACACGCAGGAAAGAACTTGAGTGCTTATATCGAAGGTGCTCCCGTTATTACTGTAGGCAATGACATAAAGGAGATTGAGGATAACATGAAGGAGGCAATTGAGTTGTATCTGGAAGATAATCCGAATCCTTGTGAAGTCTTGTCGGGAGAGTTTGAATTGAAATTTAAGATAGATGCTGCTACTTTTATCAACTATTATAGCAGCATTTTCACCAAGGCTGCTTTGAGCCGGATTACCGGAATCAATGAACGTCAGTTGTGGCATTATGCAGCCGGAGTGCATAAACCTCGCAGGCAGCAGTTGGAAAAGATCCAGAAAGGCATACAGTCTTTGAGTAGGGAATTGTCTGCTATAAATTTATTATAGTCTTTAAAATCTTGTTCTTTTTACGTATCTTTGCGCCCGGAAAGCAAGAAACTTGTTTTTTAAATAGATAGCTGTTAAAGATGAAGAATATCCGTAATTTTTGCATTATAGCACATATAGACCACGGGAAGTCCACCTTGGCCGACCGTTTGTTAGAGTTCACAAAAACCATTCAGGTAACCGAAGGACAGATGCTTGACGATATGGACCTGGAAAAGGAGAGAGGTATTACGATCAAAAGCCATGCCATCCAGATGGAATACGAGTATGGGGGAGAGAAGTATGTACTGAATCTGATTGACACTCCGGGACACGTGGACTTTTCATACGAGGTATCCCGTTCCATAGCCGCCTGTGAAGGGGCGCTGCTCATTGTGGATGCTTCGCAGGGAGTGCAGGCGCAGACTATCTCGAATCTGTACATGGCGTTGGAGCATGACCTGGAAATCATTCCCGTGCTGAACAAATGTGATATGGCGAGTGCCATGCCCGATGAGGTGGAAGATGAAATCATCGACCTGCTGGGCTGCAAACGTGAGGATATTATCCGTGCCTCCGGCAAAACCGGAATGGGTGTGGAGGAGATATTGAAAGCGGTGGTGGAACGTATCCCGCACCCGACGGGTGACGAAGAGGCGCCGCTACAGGCTTTGATTTTCGACTCGGTATTCAATTCTTTCCGTGGAATCATCGCTTATTTTAAAATAGAGAACGGCGTGATCCGCAAAGGGGACAAGGTGAAATTTTTCAATACCGGCAAGGAGTATGATGCAGATGAGATCGGTGTGCTGAAAATGGATATGATTCCCCGTGCGGAACTGCGCACAGGAGATGTGGGGTATATCATTTCGGGCATCAAGACTTCGCGAGAGGTGAAGGTGGGGGATACCATCACTCACATTGCCCGTCCGTGTGACAAGGCGATTGCCGGATTCGAGGAAGTGAAGCCGATGGTCTTTGCCGGAGTCTATCCTATCGAGGCGGAAGATTACGAGAACCTCCGCGCCTCTCTGGAGAAACTTCAGCTGAATGACGCCTCGCTGACTTTCCAGCCGGAGTCCTCACTGGCTCTGGGATTCGGATTCCGTTGCGGTTTCCTGGGATTACTTCACATGGAAATCGTTCAGGAACGTCTGGACCGCGAGTTTGATATGAATGTGATTACGACCGTGCCCAACGTGTCGTACATGGTATATGACAAGCAGGGACATGCCAATGAGGTACATAATCCCGGCGGTATGCCCGATCCGACGCTGATTGACCACATCGAGGAACCTTTCATTGACGCCACGATCATTACCGCCACCGATTACATCGGCCCTATCATGACGCTGTGTCTGGGCAAGCGTGGCGAATTGGTGCGGCAGAATTATGTGTCGGGCAACCGGGTGGAGATTCACTACAAGATGCCGCTGGGTGAAATTGTGATTGATTTTTATGACAAGCTGAAGAGTATTTCGAAAGGATATGCTTCCTTTGACTACCATCAGTCGGGTTTCCGCCCTTCCAAACTGGTGAAGCTGGATATCTTGTTGAACGGTGAGCCGGTGGATGCGCTTTCTACCCTGACACATGTGGACAATGCCTATAACCTGGGCAAGCGTATGTGCGAGAAACTGAAAGAGCTGATTCCGCGCCAGCAGTTTGATATTGCTATCCAGGCAGCTATCGGGGCCAAGATTATCTCAAGGGAAACCATCAAGGCGGTGCGCAAGGATGTGACCGCGAAGTGTTATGGCGGTGACGTGAGCCGTAAGCGTAAATTGTTGGAAAAACAAAAAAGAGGTAAGAAACGAATGAAACAGATCGGTAATGTGGAAGTACCGCAAAAGGCGTTCCTGGCCGTTCTGAAGCTGGATTAATTCAAGAATAAACAAGCTCTGGGGAGCAAACAATAAGCGGGCTCTTTCTGTTAGTTGAAATTAAAAAGTCAATAACAGAAAGGGCTTGTGTTTTGATGGCAATTTATCACAAACTCTTAAATTCAATTGATATGGAAAAACTGAAAATTCTGAACTTGAACTTTTCCTTCCAGCGAGCGGCGCACTATCATATTAATGGAGGGATGTTGCTGATGGGGGTAGTCTTGCTGGCTATGTTCCTGGCCAATTCTCCGTGGGGGGATATTTATGCCTCCTTTTGGAATTACGAAGTGCATCTTCAGATAGGAGAATTTAATTTCTTTAGTCATAACGGGCATCACATGACCTTGATGACTTTTATCAACGATGCTTTGATGGCTGTCTTTTTCTTCAGTGTGGGACTGGAGATAAAGCGTGAGATACTGGTGGGCGAATTGTCCAGTTTCCGGCAGGCGCTTTTGCCCATCGTGGTGGCGTGCGGCGGTATGCTGGTTCCGGTGCTGATCTATTATTTCATGACGGCGGGAACTCCGGCCCAAAGTGGCCTGGCCATACCGATGGCTACGGATATCGCTTTTTCGCTGGGAGTGCTCAGCCTGTTCGGCAAGCGGGTTCCGCTGAGCTTGAAAGTCTTTCTGACTGCTTTCGCTGTGGTCGATGATATCGGCGGCATTCTGGTCATCGCTCTTTTTTACACTTCTCATCTGGCGGTGAACTACCTGATTGCTTCGGCGGGTATCCTGCTGATACTTTGCGGCGGGAATTTCTTCCGGGTGCGCAACCGTTGGTTTTATATTTTCTGGGGAGTGATTATGTGGTATCTGTTTTTGCAGAGCGGCATCCACGCTACCATTGCGGGAGTTGTCGCAGCCTTCACGGTTCCCGCCACTCCTCATTACAAGATAGGTAAGTACATTAACCGCATCCGGGAGAACATTGCTGTCTTTCCTGCCAGTGACAAGGAAGGTGTTGTGTTAAGCAAGATGCAGATCAATGTGCTGAAAAGCATCGAGTCTTCCTCGGACCGTGTCATATCTCCCTTGCAGTCATTGGAAGACAGTCTGCATGGAATGGTGAATTATATTATTCTTCCCTTGTTCGCCTTTGCCAATGCGGGTGTCTCGCTCACGGCGGATCATGGTGGCTTGGAAGTGGGGATGGCTACTTGGGCGGTGCTGGCGGGATTGCTGGCGGGTAAGTTTGCCGGCATTTATTTCTTTACCTGGCTGGTGATAAAGATGGGGTTCGCCGGACTGCTGAAAGGCATGACCTGGGTGAACCTGACAGGTGTCTGTCTTTTGGGCGGTATCGGTTTTACGGTTTCTTTGTTTATAGCCAACCTGTCTTTCGGGGATTCGCCGGTGTTGCTGACGCAGGCAAAGATGGGTGTCATACTGGGAACGGTGCTGGCGGGTGTGCTGGCGTATCTGGTCTTGCAGTTCGCCTTGCCTAAACAGCCTGCACAGGAATAAAATTACAGATAGGGCAGTACGGCGGTGAAACGGCTGCCCTTGTTCACCTCGGATTGCACATCGATGTGTCCGTTCATTTTTTCTACAATGACCTTGCTGATGGCGAGTCCCAGTCCTACACCCTGTACAAACTCATTCCGCTTGTAGAACCGTTCGAATATCATTTGTAATTCTTCTTTAGGGATTCCCGCACCGGTATCTTCTACGAAGAAATGGATTTCCTTTTTCTCTTTGTCGCAGAAATAACCCAGTTTGATGTGTCCTTGGGAGGTGAACTTCTTGGCGTTTCCCAAAAAGTTGGTGATGACTTGGGTGAGGCGCATACGGTCTATGTGTATGGTCACATCCTCGTCGGGAAATTCTTTGATGAATTCCACAGGAGGGAGAATAATTACCTGATGGGTCTGATAGACCGTTTCTGCAAAATGATGCGCGCTGCAATCCTCACAATGAAAGGACATATTGCCGGATTCTATACGGGATAGTTCCAGCACATCATTGACCAGTTTCAACAAGAGTCTGGTATTGTTGTCTATGATGGAGGCAAATTCTTTTTTCTCTTCTTCCGAGATGTTTTTCTCGGTAGTGAGCAGGTTGGAGAATCCCACGATGGCATTAAGCGGAGTACGGATTTCATGGCTCATGTTGGCCAGGAAGGATTGTTTCAGTTCCGCCTGTTCCGCCAGTTTGCGGGCACGTATCAGTTCTTCTTCCTTGTCTTTGATCTCCTGAATGTTTACCAGAAGTCCGGTGATGATAGGATTTTGTTCATAATGCTGCAACACGCTGTATCTGAATTCCCACCATTGGTAACCGGTGTCGTCGAATTTGCAACGGTATTGGGCTGTTCTTCGTGGCCGGTGTAATATGTTGGATACGTTTTTTCTGAACTGGCTTGGTCGCCGGGGTGTACATAGTTGGCTATTTCCTTTATTTCCAACAGGTTTTGGGAACGGTTGGTCAGTTCGCAGAAAGCTTGGTCGAACACGGCGGTTTTTCCGTCGAAACACCAGGCGTAGGTTTTTCCTCCTTCCAGTGCAAGCGTTAATGCTTCGTGTTTGAGCCTGAGGTTGCGCAAGGCTTCTTTTTTACGTCCTTTTTCCAGTGTATAGATATAAATAAGGTAGGATATCCCCAAGAGGAGTGTGAAGACCAGGAGGCTTTCAAGAATCAGGATGGGAGTTGCGTATTTTTCCCTCCACGGCCTGTACATGATGGTATATTCCGGTGGAATGCTTTCAGTGGGGATCTGGTATCTCTTCATGGCCTGCCAGTTGACCAGATGCTGTTTGGCGATTTGTTTTACTGCCGGGACGGGTATCTTTCCTTGCAGTCTTTCTTTGATGCCGGCGGTCATGTCGCTTAGCTGTGTTTCGATGGGGGCGAAATAACCTCCCAGCATATATTCCTTTATCCCGAATCCTTCGTTGATGGTTTCGAAGCCGGGATTGTCGAACAGGCTGCCGATGCGCAGGGTGGTATAGTCCCGTTTGGTATACAGGAACAAGGAGTATTTGAAGATCCCGCTGGACAGCCACATCAGGTCGCGGGCAGCTACGGAATCACTGGACAGGCGGACTACGATGGTGGAGTCCAAGTGGTTATATTCGTTCAGCTTTTCGTGCAGGGATTCATATTCGGTATCATCTTTGTCACTGATGGGGATATTCAGCTTGCCGGGCAGGGCCTCTTGTCTTTTCCATTGGTGGAGGGTGATTTCCGATCCTTTGCATTGTTCGCTCAGGTCTTTCCAGATAAGGCGGTCAAGCACGGTCCGGCCGTTCAGGATGTGGATGCGGACTTTGCCCATAATGCGTTCTATCATCCGGCAGGTGGTGAGGTAATCGGGTTTGTCTATGTAGCCCGTAATGTTGGGATATTGTGCCAGCAAGTCTTGGTTGGGATAATTCACTCCGCTGAATACGACGGGAATCTGCCTGACATACGGGTTTCCGCAAGCCATGATAGAGTAGGTTGCCTGATCATCGAGCACGGCAATCAAATCCCCTTCCCATGAGCGGATGGAATCTGCAAACTCGGAAATCCGTTGCTCTTCTTCTACAGATTCATATTTCTCGCAATCCAGATAAAAAGTGCGCAGCTGGAAGTCTATTTGCTGGTCTTTCAGTCCTTTGACAAACAGTTTGTTTACAATGCCGGCACCGCTGTACCCTTCCTGGTAGGAATGGATAAGGGCTATTTTATATTTTTGTGCATAAAGCGGACTCCCTATAAGAAGGGCTGTCATAAAAATGAAAAAGGCTTTATGCTTCATGTCAAACGTGATTATTAAGTGAACCAAGGGACAAAGATAGGAATGTTTCTTTAATTCCGGCTATGATTTACAGGAAATTATTGGAAGAGAGAGGGAAAGTAACCATCCCGGTTTGTGGAAAACAGCAATTCCGGCTTCTTGAAAAACATGCTTCTTGCTTTTCAAGGAACCGGAATTGCCTGTGATAAAAAGGAATGGGCTAACCCGTTAGCGGGGGTTATTTGTGTTGCTCCGGGGTCGGGGTGCTTTGAGAGGCCGGTCCGGCGGCAGCGTTTGTAGAGGCGCTTGAAGCGGAACTTTTAGCCGCGCCGGAAACCGGAGCCGCTGTCTGTGCCGTTGTAGCCTGTACTTCCCAGTGGAACGGTTCGAACTGTGTGTTCTTGTCTACCCATGACGGTTTGCGCGATGCATAGATAATGAACGGAGCTGCGACTACCACGATGCAGCCGATAATCAAAACGGCAAACCATACGGTGTTGCTGCCTACCGCAATCTGGCTGGGGGGAATGAAGCTGAGCACGAATGCCAGTAGTGAACCACAGAAACCCAGACCGCCGATGAGCACATCAGTCCGTTGCCTTTGCTGCCGATACGGAATGGGCGAGGAGCCTTTTTCATATTGTAACGCAGATAGATGGCGCCGCTGAACATCAGCAGATACATGATAAGGTAAAGCAATACGGTGAGCTGTGACAGGATCTGGTAGAAACTCTGTACGGAAGGCATCACAACGAACAGCAGGCTGAGCAAGGTTACGGCAAGGCCTTGGACCAGCAGAATGTTTTTCTGTACGCCGTTGGCGTTGGTCTTCTGGAAGAAGGGAGGCAGATAGCCTGCTTTACCCACTGCGAAGATACCTTTGGACGGACCGGCCACCCAGGTCAACACACCTGCCAGCACACCGAATGCCAAAGCCACGGCGATGATAGGTGACAACCACGAAGCATGGACATACTTGAAGTAATTATCAAAACCTACCAGCAGGCTCTGAGTCAGGTTGATATCCTTTTCGGGAATAATGATCCCCAGTGCGAAGGTGCCGAGCACGAAGATGATTACGGTAATAGCCGCACCGATGAATACAGCTTTCGGATAGTTCTTGGCAGGATTTTCTATGTCTTTTACGTGGATACCGCCCATTTCCATACCGGCATAGAACAGGAAGATACTGGAAGCCAGCACCAGGTTGTCGAAGTTGCTGAAGTCGGGGAAAAAGTTACCGTCGAAGTTCATCTGGCTCTGTCCGCCGGAGCAAGGTAAATCACCGCCAGTACCATCAGCAGGCCGGCAGGAATAATCGTACCTACCATACCGCCTACTTTGGCCACTTTGCTACCCAGCCCATGCCTTTCAGCGAAATGAAAGTGGCCAGCCAGTAGATAATCAAGACCACCGCCAGTGAGTAATAGCGGTTGGATGCCAAGGCCATATCGTGAGTGTCACTCATGCCGATAAAAGCCAGTGCCACGGCCCCGAAAGTCAATACGGTGGGATACCAGATGGTGCTTTCCACCCACTGCAGGAAGATGGCGAGGAAGCCGAATTTCTTTCCGTAGGCTTCACCCACCCATCGGAACACACCGCCTTGCTTGTCCTGGAACATGGCCGCCAGTTCCGCCGCTACCAATGAGGTAGGTATCAGGAAGACGATGGCCGCGAATAAATAATAAAATGCCGAACTCAGTCCGTATTCGGCTTCGGCAGGCAGCCCGCGCAGGGATACTACTGCAGTAACATTCATGATAGCGAGGGTAAATACCCCTAGCTTGACTGATTTACTAATGTTTGCCATAAAGTTTAGGTTTTAAAAAATATATGTTTTTTGTTTACGGAGTTTATAACAACTCCCTGGAAATGATGTTTATCCGTTTAGGTTTATTAACCCGGAAGGTATGCGGAATTAAACAATCGTACCCGGAAGGGTGTTTCTAGAAAAAATAATATAATCAGTATAGTTTATGAAAACAGCTTTCTCCTCATTCATCTATTCCCGTAGGGGGATTTACGGGATCTTGCATATATTCATCCTGTTGATGTCTCTTTTTCTGGTTATCAGTATCTCGATAGATACTTTTCATAACATCCCTTTCCTGAATCAAGGTTCTTATCTGAAGATTCAGTTCTGGATATGCATGTTTTTCCTGTTCGATTTCCTGCTGGAGTTTTTCCTCTCGAAAGAAAAAGGAAGGTACTTCACCAGCCATTTTATTTTTCTGCTGGTATCTATACCTTATTTAAATATCATTGATTTCTATCACATTACTTCTCGCCCGAAATCAGTTATTTCCTGCGTTTTATCCCTTTGCTGAGGGGAGGGTATGCACTGGCCATCGTGGTGGGCTGGCTGTCGGGCAGCAAAGCGTCCGGGTTGTTTACCTCGTACATCACCATGCTGATGGCCACCGTGTATTTTGCCAGTCTTATCTTCTTTGTGCTGGAACATAAGGTGAACCCTATGGTGACGGACTACTGGAGTGCGCTGTGGTGGGCCTTTATGGATGTTACCACCGTAGGGAGTAATATTTATGCCGTCACTCCTACGGGGAAAATACTGTCGGTGGTGCTGGCCGCCCTGGGAATGATGATGTTCCCTATCTTCACGGTATACGTCACCAGTCTGGTGCAGCAGGCCAACAAGCGGAAGGAGGAATATTATCAATCTCAACAATCGGAGCCGGCGGATACTAAATAATAGCTTGAACTTCGTCAAAAATAAGAAAAAAGTCTTATCTTCGTAGCCAATAACAAACTGCTAACCTAAATAAACAACAAGATGAAATTATTGGCTCTATGTGCGGCGGGGATAGGCTTGATGCTGTGCGCCTCGTGTACAAACAACAAACATTTAATCAGTGATGAGGCTGAACGCGCCGCTGTTCAGCAGGATTTTGAGGCACGGCGTGATACGCTGACCCAAGGTAACCTCTTCCAGGTATTTGAACAATCCATGAGCGATGAACAGAAGGAGGCGATGACTTTCCTTTACGCCTATATGCCTTGGCGGATATAGCGGACCATCCCGGTGAATTCTATCTGGAAAATGTGGACTACGCCTTCAAGGCGCGTGAGGAGATGCCGTGGGGAAAAGTGGTTCCCGAACGAGAGTTCCGCCACTTTGTATTGCCCATCCGCGTAAACAACGAGAATCTGGACGACAGCCGTAAGGTATTCTACGAGGAGCTGAAGGACAGAGTGAAAAACCTTTCTTTATATGATGCCGTGCTGGAAGTGAACCACTGGTGTCATGAAAAGGTGATTTATACCCCCTCTGATGCCCGTACCAGTAGTCCGCTGGCTTCCGTAAAGACAGCCTACGGACGTTGTGGCGAGGAATCTACGTTCACGGTAGCTGCCTTGCGTTCGGTAGGTATTCCTGCCCGTCAGGTATATACGCCGCGTTGGGCACATACCGACGACAATCATGCCTGGGTGGAAGCTTGGTGGATGGCAAATGGTACTTCCTGGTGCTTGCGAGCCCGAACCGGTACTGAATCTGGGTTGGTTCAACGCTCCCGCTTCACGGGGTATGCTGATGCATACCAAGGTGTTCGGACGTTATAACGGACCGGAAGAAGTGATGTACCGCACTCCCCGTTATACGGAAATCAATGTGATTGACAACTATGCTCCCACGGCAAAAGCCGATGTGACCATCGTGGATGCGGACGGCAAACCGGTGGCTGACGCCAAAGTGGAATTCAAGGTGTATAACTATGCCGAATTTTATACCGTAGCTTCCAAACAGACGGATGCGGACGGTAAGACGTTCCTGACCGCCGGAAAAGGGGATATGCTGGTATGGGCTTCCAAAGATGGAAAATTCGGTTATTCCAAACTGTCTTTCGGACAAGACAATGCCTTGACCGTGAAGCTGGACAAAACGGCCGGCGAGGCTTATACACTGGATATGGATATCATTCCTCCGATGGAAGGCGCCAATATGCCCGAAGTGACTCCCGAACAACGTGCGGAGAACAATCGCCGCATGGCTTTGGAGGACTCTATCCGCAATGCCTACGTGGCTACATTCATGACGGATGAATCGGCTCGCAATTTCGCTAAAGAATACCAGCTGGATGAGGATGCCGTTGCCAAATTGCTGGTGGCATCACGTGGCAACTACGAAACCATCCGTGACTTTATGGCCCGTCTCCGTTCGGACAAGTCAAAGAAGGGCGGCATTGACCTGCTTCAGCAGATTTCTGCCAAAGACCTTCGTGATGTAAGCTCCGAAGTGTTGATAGACCACATGATGAATTCACACTTGTGCGCCAATGCTGATTATTTCCGCAGATTTGTGCGTAATCCGCGCGTGAGCAACGAAATGATTACTCCGTATAAAGGATTCTTTGAGAAAGCAGTGCCCGAACAGGATCGTGAGGCTTACCTTGCCGATCCGATGAAGCTGGTTGCATGGGTTGCCGGGAATATCCGTGTGGACAAGGATTGCAACCTGGGTGCTCGCCAATCACTCCGGAAGGGGTGTGGAAGGCCCGTACAGCCGATGCGCACAGCCGTGATATCTTCTTTGTATCTATGGCACGCAGCATGGGTATTCCTGCACGTATAGACGAAGTGACGGGAAAAGTGCAGTTGATAGGCGATGAAGGTGCTATTGATGTGAATTTCGAAGCAATGGAACAGGCCAGTGCACTTACCGGCAAGTTTATTGCCAGATATACGCCGATCAAGTCTTTGGCTGATCCGAAGTATTATTCTCATTTCTCTATTTCCAGACTGACTCCTGCCGGAACTTTGAAATTGCTGAATTATGATGAAGGCGATATTGATATGGGTGGCGGCGCTACTTGGGCTAATCTGTTGAAGAACGGAACGGCACTGGATGCCGGCAATTATGTGATGGTGACCGGTACTCGTCTGGCTAACGGCGGCGTATTGTCCCAGCTGACTTTCTTTACCATCAAGCCGGGAGAAACGACTACGGTGGACTTGGTGATGCGTGAAAGTAAGGATGATATTCAGGTGATCGGTAATTTCAATTCAGAATCTACTTATAAACCGATGGATAGCGATGAACTGAAGTCCATTCTTGCCACTACAGGACGTGGTTACTACATTGTAGCCGTACTGGGCGCCGGACAAGAACCTACCAACCATGCATTGCGCGATATCGCGGCATTGGGCAAGGACTTTGATGAATGGGGCAGAGGAATCGTGCTGTTGTTCCCCAATGAGGAGCAGTACAAGAAGTTCCGTCCGCAGGAATTCCCGGGATTACCGGCTACCATTACTTACGGTATTGATGTGGACGGTTCCATCCAGAAGCAGATTGCAGAAGGCATGAAGTTGTCTAACAAGACTATCTTGCCTATGTTTATCATTGGTGATACCTTTAACCGGGTGGTATTCGTGTCACAAGGATATACCATCGGGCTGGGTGAGCAGCTGATGAAGGTGATACATAAGTTGTAGAATTCAGTATAAACAAAAAGTAACGCGGATATTCAGCTTGAAACCCTGAATATCGCGTTTAATATGATAATAACGTTTATGCTTGCTTATTACTTGTCATCATCCAAATCATCATCGTCATCGTCCCAGTCATCCTCTTTCTTTGATTTCTTGGGGTTGAGGCTTTTGTTTTTCTTTTCCAGTGCTTTGTCGTTTTCGTCTTTCAATGCCAGTTCGGACAAGGCGGCTTTTACTTTGTCAGGATCAGTAACATCCTTCAGATACTCTTCTATCTTTACAGTACCTCCCATAGATACTTTTGAGTTACGATAAATCATGCCGCTGTCTACGCTGCTCCGTCCGGAGAAATGAAATTCCGAAGTTCCGGTTTCTTCGGCAATCTTACGGATATTACCGGCATTCACACCGCATCCCGGCATGATGATGATTCGTCCGTCGGCCAGTTCTACCAATTCTTTTAAAAGAGGGATACCCTTTTCGGCAGTCGCTTCTTGTCCGGAAGTAAGGACCCGGTCGATACCCAGGCCGATAATCTGTTCCAAAGCTTCTTTGGGATTGCTGCACATATCAAAAGCGCGGTGGAAGGTGACACTCATCTCGCCTACCGCATTCATCAGTTTCTGCATCAAGGGTACATCGACATTGCCTTCTGCGGTAAGACATCCGAACACCACACCGTCCGCACCCAACTGACGTGCCACTTTAATATCATGCAACATGATTTCTTGCTCGATGGGAGAATATAGGAAATCTCCGCCACGGGGACGGATAATGACATGTAGTTTTGTTTGGTTCAATAATTGGCGTGCCATACGGATTTCGCCAAAAGACGGGGTTGTTCCGCCTTCCGGAATACCTGCACATAGTTCTACACGATAAGCACCGGCTTGTTGTGCCTTCACAGCACTTTCCACGGAGTTGGCGCAAATCTCGATTTTTGATTTGTTACTCATAAAGTTATTTAATAGTTAATTCAATCACATAACTAACGTCATCGGGCGCTTTGGGCTGTTTCAGCAATTTTCTTTCAATATCTCCGCTAGGGGACCATAAATGGTTTCTCTGCATGAGTTCATCCATTGGCCCAGTTCTTTACGGATGACTTTGTTCTTCATAATATATGAATTTGTCTGTGCAAAGATAGGCATAATGTAAGAGTGTGAGAAATATTTAGCGGAAAATTTTTTTAGTTAAAAAGCCGGTACTTCTCTCGGGGTGAGAGAAATATCGGCTTTCTGTCAGAATAGAATATATTATTGCACGTGGATGCGGTGCCCGTTGAATACGTTCATGCCCAGTTTGTTCATAATATATTTGATGGCAAGCTGCGCTTTTACGGAGTTGCCGGCATCGTCCAAAGGAGGCGCGAAGGCCGAAATACCCATTACACCCGGCATCACACCCATCACACCGCCTCCTACGCCGGTCTTGGCAGGGATTCCTGAGGTATAAAGCCAGTCGCCTGTGTGCTGGTAGAAACCTACGGTAGCTATCATGGATGTAATTTTCGGGGCGAGGGCCTTGTCGAACACTTGTTTGTTCGTATTCGGGTTCAATCCTTCGTTGGCGATGGTGGCTCCGCAGATGGACAATTGTTCCGCGGTGATGCCCATAGAGCACTGACGGTGTATAGGTCAAGCGACATATCAGGATCATCGTAGATACGGTTATAATTTTTCAATAACCAGGCGATGGAACGATTGTTGAAATTTGTTGCAGACTCCGATTTGTACAATTCGTCAATCAGTTGCGGGGCACTTCCGCATAGTTCGGTCATATTGTCTACGATGGCTTTCCACTTGCCGTCGCTGTTGCCTAGGGGTTGTACCATGCTGTCTGCCGAGATGGCCCCGGCGTTTACCAGTGGGGTGGAAGGGTGGTCGTTTTCCAACAGGATAGCATGATGGAGTTGAACGGCAGTCCGGTAGCGTCGGCGCCAATCATTTCGAGCACCTTGGGGGCGCCGTATTGGCGGAGTACCAGGATGGCGGTCAGCACCTTGGAAACAGACTCGATACCGAAACGGTACTGAGAGTCACCCAGTTGGATGATTTCTCCGTTCATCAGACAGATACTGATTCCGAACAGTTTGGGATCAATATTTGCCAGATAAGGAATGTAGTCGGCGTTCTTACCGTCTGTATTGTCTTTATACAGATTGTAGGCCTCTTGTGCAGCATCCTTTATTTGCTGGATAGTTATAGTTCTTTCCATAAATTAATTTGATTGAAGTAACCATCCACCTTAACGGCGGATGGTTGCATTATTGTTATTTATGCTTATTTTTTAGCGGCGTTGCTATGGGCATTGTGAGTAAACACAGTACCTTTTACAGCGATATTCTTGTCTTGGGCGATGCGGGTAGGAGTGGGATATTCCAGTTTCTCGAACTCGCTGATGGCATTCTTGATGTCGTTCAACAACATATCCGCCATGTCACGGCTGAATCCCTGACGTACCACAACACGCATAACCACATAATTTTGAATGTTCTCCGGCAAGGTGTAGGCAGGAACCATCCATCCGCTTTGTTGTAATTTAGCCTGCAAATCGTACAGAGTCCATTTGGCGTTCTTTGCGTATTCGGGTTTCATGTACCAGATGAACAAAGGATTTACCACTTTGTCGCTGTAGTTTACGAACGGAGCCATCTTGGCTATTTCGCTGTGAATGTACTTGGTGATTTCCATGGAATTGTATTGGATGGCTTTGTATCCTTGGAATCCCAGACGGATAAACTGATAGTATTGGCCTAGAATCTGTGCGGCGGGGCGGCTGAAGTTCAAACCAACCTGTGTGATGTTCGCACCCAGATAATTGACACTGAATGACATGGCGTCCGGAAGGTATTTCTTGTCTTTCCATACTACCCATCCCAGTCCCGGATAAACCAGTCCGAACTTGTGGCCGGAAGTGCTGATGGAAAGAACCCATTTCAAACGGAAGTCCCATTTCGTTTCGGGGCTGAGGAACGGCAGGATGAAGCCACCGGTTGCAGCATCTACGTGGATAGGAATTTCATAGCCGGTTTTGGCGTTGTAGGCATCCAGCGCTTTGTCCAATGCTTCCACGTCATCGTTCAGACCTGTCCATGTCACACCTTGGATAGGAACAATACAGATGGTGTTCTCGTCACACATCTTTAAGGCTTCTTCGGGGTCCAGGGTGGTCTTGTCCAGAGTAAGAGGTACTTGGCGCATCTCAATCTGCCAAAGTTGGGCGAATTTCTCCCATACAACCTGGAAACCGCTTGAAATGACGAAGTTAGGTTTGTCGGTCGGTTTGCCCTGGGCTTTACGTCTGTCTCTCCAGCGCAACCAGGCAGCTACACCACCCAGCATACAAGCCTCGCTGGAGCCGATGGCCAACGCTCCTGATTTCCATTTTGCCTGTTCGGGGGAATTCCATAGGTTGGCCATGATGTTGATACATTTGGCATTCATCACGGCGATACGCGGGTACTCTGTTTCATCAATATAGTTGATGTTGATAGCTTCGTTCATCAATTTGGTAGCATAATCGTCCATATAGGTGGTAACGAAAGTAGCCAGATTAAGACGAGGCTGGGTTTGGGCGAATGTTTCGTCTTTAACCATTTGATAAGCAATCTGCGGAGTGGTAGGTTCCATGGGAATGGTGTCTACCGGAGCAGGTTGCAGCATTTCGTTTGAACCAAACACGGCTGTTTTTGCGTCACCGTCTCTCAAATCACAATTACAATCTTTCATTTTTACTTAAAGTTTAGGTTAGTAATACAATGAAGAACGTGGGAGTTTCCCGCGTTTTTCTCCCTCAACATAGGGGTTGGTGAAAAGTTCCTTGATTTTATGTTTTTTAATGTAAGTAGGGGGAATACAAAAAAACGATGGGAATCATTGTACTATGAACGAAAAAGAGATACCTTTGTTTATACATAAAATCATTGGATGCCCGTATCCGATATTTTAGGGGTATGTAATTAAGCAATAAGAAGGAAATATGAAGAAGCGTTATCCCATCGGCATTCAGAATTTTGATAAACTGCGTTTAGGAAATTAACATAGGCGTAAACTTTGACACTACCCGGCATAATATTTTGGAATGGAAAGTAAAGGAATAAACGATATGTCGCTTTGAACCAAACGTCTTTTGCCTTGTTGTGTATCTCATACAATAAATTGCTACAAGTATGAAAGTACAGACAGGGCAGGGGACTATTCCCCTCATTACTTTAATAGGTATATTTTCCATTTCGGCATTAAATGCATTGCCGGGATTGGCGGTTTCTCCCATTTTGGGCGATTTGAATAAAATCTTTCCGTCTGCTACAGACTTGGAAATCCAGATGCTGTCCTCGTTGCCGTCACTTCTTATTATTCCTTTTATCTTGTTGTCGGGTAAGCTGACAGAGAAAGTGAACAACCTCTTGCTGCTGCAAATCGGCCTGACCATCTTTGGGGTGAGTGGTATCCTTTATCTGCTCTCCAATAAGATGTGGCAACTGATAGCCATCAGTGCCATGTTGGGGATAGGGTCCGGGTTGATTGTTCCGCTTTCCACCGGATTGATATCCCGTTATTTTGTGGGAGCTTACCGTACGAAACAGTTCGGTTACAGTTCTGCCATAACCAATATCACCTTGGTACTGGCCACCACATTGACTGGCTATCTGGCGGAAGTGAACTGCATTTGCCGTTTTTGGTTTATCTGTTTCCTTTTATATCCATTTTTCTTACTCATTATCTGAAGAAAGACCTCTCCAGTTATCATCCGTCTGATGATATTCCGTCTGATACCGCCAAAGAAATGGGCAAGAGGGGAATGAATGTCAAGGCCTTAATCAAGCTGATGGCTTTTTACGGTCTGGCTACTTATCTGGTAATCATTATCAGTTTCAACCTTCCTTTTCTGATGGAAGAGTACGGGCTTTCCAGTGGCAGGGCAGGAATATTGATTTCCTTGTTTTTCCTTGCTATCATGGCGCCGGGCTTTGTGCTGAACAAGATAATGCAAGTGTTGGGGCGTCGCATCTATATGGTTTGTTTGTTGATGATAGCTTGTGGGATGGGAATTATTTTGCTCAGCCGTTCTGAGATATTGATTGCTTTGGGGTGTGTCCTGAACGGTCTTTCATACGGTATCATCCAGCCGTTGATTTATGATAAGACCTCTGATGTGGCCGTACCTCATAAGGTGACATTGGCACTTGCCTTTGTGATGGCTATGAATTATGTGGCTATCCTGCTTTGTCCTTTTATTGTAGATGCAGTACAGAGCTTGTTTCATTCTGACTCGCAGACTTTTGCTTTCTGGCTCAATTTGATGGTGGCGCTGATGGCCATGTTTGTGGTGATGAAGCAAGAAAAGTTGAGTTTATAAGAAAAATACCCACGTAATAACAGCATGAAGTATGAATAAACAAGTTGAAGCAAACCTTAGCATGGTTGTCTCCAAAGCGTTGGGAGGCTTTAATATGAACGCGTTGAAATATCTTTTACCTTTATGGATAGCTCCTGTGACAGGGGTTACGTTCCGATTGGTATTTGGGGCCGCCGCTTTTTGGCTTATTGATATATTTTGCAAACCCGAAAACTCCACTATTCGTCAGAAATGGCAGCTTTTTATGTTAGGGGCTTTAGGTATTTACGGATATATGTTTTTTTATCTGCTGGGTATCAGTAAGACCACTCCGGTTTCCAGTTCCATTTTTGTCAGTTTGGAGCCTATATGGGTATTCATTATTGCTGTATTGTTTTATAAGGAAAAAGTAACTTGGATGAAAGTGCTTGGTATTGGAATGGGGTTGGGAGGAGCTATTCTTTGCATTTCTACACAACCTAGTGACGATCTTGCCTCTAATGCTCCGTTAGGTAATTTAATGTGTTTGGTCAGTTCGCTGGTTTATGCCGTCTATCTTGTTCTCAGCAATCGTCTGTTAAAAGGGGTGGGAAATATGACGATGTTGAAATATACCTTTTTAGGGGCGGCTGTCATGGCTGTTATTGTCAATACAATTTACGGCTTTGATGCTCCTATACTGAGAATGTCACTTTTCTCTACTCCTATGTTGGTCTTGCTTTTTGTTTTGGTATTCCCTACCACTATTAGTTATTTACTACTTCCCCTCGGGTTGAAATATCTGAAAACTACATTGGTAGCTATTTATGGATATTTAATTTTGATTGTTGCTACGGTGACCTCTTTTATTTTGGGGCAGGATCGCTTCTCATGGACGCAGTTGGCGGCGATTGTTCTTATTTGTGCCAGTGTTTATCTGGTAGAGGTGGCCGAGAGTAAAAGTGAAAAACAGATTATATCGAAATCCAGATAAGACACCGGGAAAAAAGTATAAGACCCTAAGAAAAAAATTATCGCGGTGTGTAATGTAAAGAAACTTACCGGCAAATGAATGAGCGAAAAAAAAGAATGCAACTTTACATCGAAAGCGAGTGTAAGGAATCAATTTTATTTGTAGCTTTGCACCCAATTAAAAAACAAGAGTGTTATACCTATGCTACAATTAGATGCAATATACAAGGCGGCTCATGTCCTGAAAGAGGTTGTCCGTCGCACTGATTTGATTTATGCTCCTCAGATAAATCCTGAGAGTACAGTTTATCTGAAGCCCGAAAACCTGCAATTCACAGGATCGTTTAAAGTGCGTGGTGCTTATTACAAGATTTCCCAATTGTCTGATGAAGAAAAGGCGAGAGGTGTGATAGCCTGTTCTGCCGGTAATCATGCGCAAGGGGTGGCATTGGCTGCCACTAAGTGTGGCATCAAGTCGTTGATTTGTCTTCCAGAGGGAGCACCTATATCTAAAGTTGAGGCTACGAAGCATTATGGGGCGGAAGTTTGTTTGGTTCCGGGAGTCTATGATGATGCTTATCAGAAAGCTCTGCAATTACGTGATGAAAAGGGATATACTTTTGTTCATCCCTTTGATGACGAGAATGTGATAGCCGGACAAGGTACTATCGGTTTGGAGTTATTGGAGGAAATGCCGGATGTGGAGGTAGTCATTGTCCCCATTGGTGGGGGCGGACTGATTTCGGGAGTGGCTTATGCGTTGAAGGCTTTGAAACCGTCTGTCAAGGTATATGGTGTACAGGCGTTGGGTGCGGCCAGTATGGCAAATTCTATTCTTCATTCGCGTATTGAGCGTCTTCACTCTGTTTCCACTTTTGCCGATGGAATCGCGGTGAAAGAGCCGGGAACAAATACTTTTGACTTGGTTAATCAGTATGTGGACGGAATTGTAACTGTGACCGAGGATGAGATTGCCGCAGCTATTCTGGCATTGATAGAACGCCAGCGGATTGTTGCAGAGGGGGCGGGAGCTGTGTCCGTTGCTGCAGCCATGTTCAATAAGGTACCGGTAAAGGGTAAGAAAACTGTTTGCCTGGTGTCTGGAGGTAATATTGATGTGACGATATTGAGCCGTGTCATCAGTCGCGGTATGGCAAAGTCGGGACGTACCTATGCAGTAACTTTGGACTTGATAGACAAACCGGGGCAGCTGTTGGGAGTCAGCAAAATTATCGCAGAGCAGGGAGGAAATGTAATTTCTGTACATCATGAGCGAAATAGTGAGAGTGCAGATGTCACCGGATGTGCCCTTCGTGTCGTTATGGAAACCAGAAACGAGGAACATATAGCATCCATTCGTCAAAAACTGTTGGATGCAGGCTATGTGATAATGAAATAAATTATATACTTTACAAGTAGAAAGGGGGGAATTTAAAATTTTCCTCCCTTTCTTGTTTCTAATTTTAATTTCTCCACACAAAAATCGATTTTTATAGTGAAAATATCATTTTATACTTCTTAGAATCCAATTAAAATCGTACATTTGCCACAGTTTTGTAATGTAGAGTTTGCAAAAATGACCGATATAATCAAACATCGTGGTATTGTGGAAAACATTGAAGGTTCTCATGTGCGGGTGAGAATCGTACAAACTTCTGCCTGTTCGGCTTGTAGTGTGAAAGGGCATTGCAATGCATCTGAAAGTAAAGAGAAACTGATTGATGTTTTTGACATGAAGGCATCTTCTTACCGCATAGGTGAGGAGGTGATGATTTATGGTACCACTTCCATGGGGATGCAAGCCGTATTGCTGGCTTTTGGTATCCCTTTCTTGGTATTGCTGATTACTTTATTTATTTCCATGCGTTTTACGGGGGGGGATGAGTTAAGGTCGGCGCTTGTTGCTTTGTCAGCCTTGCTCCCGTATTACCTTATCATATATGTATGCAGGAATAAGTTGAGCAAGAAGTTTTCATTTACGCTTGAACCAATAAAAAATAATTAATAAATAACTAACTAAAATTTATGGATTTAATTCTGGTTGCAGTAATTTCGTTGGGAGCGATTGGCTTGATTGCCGCGGTAATCTTGTATGCCGCTTCTAAGAAGTTTGCTGTGTATGAAGATCCGCGGATTGCCAAGGTGAGCGAAGTGCTTCCTCAGGCGAATTGCGGTGGATGTGGTTATCCCGGTTGCTCTGGTTTTGCTGGTGCCTGCGTGAAGGCTGCCGATGCCGGTTCGCTGGAGGGTAAGTTATGTCCGGTTGGTGGTGCTCCGGTAATGGAGAAAGTAGCTGCCATTTTGGGATTGGAAGCCGTTGCTGCCGAACCGAAAGTTGCGGTGGTAAGATGTAACGGTAGTTGTGAAAATCGCCCTCGTACTGCTCTGTATGACGGAGCTAAATCGTGTGCCATCGCTCATGCCACTTCAGGTGGTGAGACGGGTTGTACATTCGGTTGTCTGGGTTGTGGTGATTGTGTGGAAGTGTGTCAGTTTGATGCTATTCACATGAATCCTGAAACCGGCCTTCCGGAAGTGGACGAAGAAAAATGTACAGCTTGTGGGGCTTGTAGCAAAGCTTGTCCGCGTAAGATCATTGAAATTCGTCCGAAAGGAAAGAACAACCGCCGCGTAGTGGTGATGTGTGTGAACAAGGATAAGGGAGCTGTTGCCAACAAGGCTTGCAAGGCTAGTTGTATTGGTTGTGGAAAGTGTGTGAAAGTGTGTCCGTTCGAAGCCATTACGTTAGAGAATAATTTGGCATACATTGATCCGGCTAAGTGTAAATCTTGCCGTAAATGTGAATCGGAATGTCCGAAAGGGGCTATCCAAGCTATTAATTTCCCGCCACGTAAACCGAAGGTAGAAGTGCCGGCTGGTGAGGCTGCTGCAAAACCTGCTGCAAAAGTAGAGGCTTCAAAGGTGGAAACTCCGGAAGCGGTGAAAGCTGAGGCTCCGAAAGCGGAAGCATAATCAAAATTCAAAGTAAGTAAAAATTAAAAAGATATAACAGTGAAGACATTTAGAATTGGTGGAGTACATCCAGCAGAAAATAAATTGTCAGCAGGCAAAGCCATTGAAACCCTTGCACTTCCTAAGCAAGCGGTATTTCCTTTGTCACAGCATATCGGTGCTCCTGCTACTGCCATCGTGAAAAAAGGCGATGTGGTGAAGGTAGGTACGAAGATTGCTGAGGCGGGTGGCTTTGTTTCAGCAGCCATCTTCTCGTCTGTATCCGGTAAAGTGAACAAGGTAGACGCCGTAATCGATGCAAGCGGTTACCGCAAGCCGGCTATCTTTATCGATGTGGATGGTGACGAATGGGAAGAATCAATAGACCGCAGTTCGACATTGGTGAAAGAGTGTGCTCTCACACCCGAAGAAATCGTTGCTAAAGTGAAAAATGCAGGTGTAGTAGGTATGGGCGGTGCTTGTTTCCCTACTCATGTGAAACTTTCTCCTCCTCCGGGCTGCAAGGCGGAATGTGTAATTATCAATGCTGTAGAGTGTGAGCCTTACCTCACTGCCGACCATCGTTTGATGTTGGAAAAGGCAGACGAAGTACTGGTGGGCGTAAGCATTCTGATGAAAGCTGCAAAAGTAACCAAGGATATATCGGTATTGAAAATAATAAACCGGATGCTATTAAGTTGATGACTGAAAAGGTGCTCAGTATCCCGGTATAGAGGTAGTTCCTTTGCAGGTGAAATATCCGCAAGGTGGTGAGAAACAGTTGATAGATGCTGTGATTGGTCGCCAGGTTCCTGCTCCTCCCGCTATTCCTATCAATGTGGGTGCGGTAGTTCAGAATGTAGGTACTGCATTTGCCGTTTATGAGGCGTTCAGAAAAACAAACCTTTGTTTGAACGCATTGTAACCGTTACAGGTAAGTCTGTCAGAAATCCATCTAATTTTCTCACCCGTATGGGGACTCCGATGAGCCAGCTGATTGATGCGGCTGGCGGTTTGCCCGAAGATACGGGAAAAGTGATTGGTGGTGGTCCGATGATGGGTAAAGCACTGGTTAATACAGAAGTTCCTATTTGTAAAGGTAGTTCGGGTGTGCTGATTATGAATGATAAGGAAGCTGCCCGTGCGGAAGCTCAGCCCTGTATCCGCTGTGCCAAGTGTGTTAACGTGTGTCCCATGGGACTGGAGCCTTTCTTATTGGCAACACTTTCAGCTCATAAGGATTGGGAGAGAGTAGAGAAAGAAGATGTAATGTCGTGCATCGAGTGCGGTTCGTGTCAGTTTACATGTCCGTCTCATCGTTATTTGCTGGACTATATCCGTTTGGGTAAGGGCACAGTAGGCGGTATTATCCGTGCACGTAATGCTAAAAAATAATTCGACAAAATAGTATGGCTAATAAATTAATAGTATCATTATCGCCTCACGTTCATAGCGGTGACAGCATACAGAAGAATATGTATGGTGTACTCATTGCGTTGATACCTGCGTTGCTGGTGTCATTTTATATGTTCGGACTGGGCGCCGTGGTGGTGACCTTGACCTCGGTTGCCGCTTGTGTATTCTTCGAATGGGCGATTACCAAGTTTATTTTGAAGAGAGAACGCTCTACCATCTGTGATGGTTCGGCTATTATAACCGGTGTGTTGCTGGCATTCAATCTGCCTTCCAACTTGCCGCTTTGGATTATTATCATCGGTGCGTTGGTGGCAATCGGTGTGGGCAAGATGACTTTCGGCGGATTGGGTTGTAATCCTTTTAATCCTGCGTTGGTAGGTCGTATCTTCTTGCTGATTTCTTTTCCTGTGCAGATGACTTCATGGCCGTTGGTTCAACAATGGGGAAGTTATACCGATGCTGAAACCGGTGCTACTCCGCTGGCATTGATGAAAATGGCTGTAAAGGGTGATGTAAATGCTTTAGGTCAGTTGCCCGATACATTAAGTCTGTTTCTGGGTAATAACCCGGGTTCGCTAGGTGAGGTGAGTGCATTGGCTTTATTGCTTGGCCTGGGATATATGCTATGGAAAAAGATTATTTCCTGGCATATTCCTGTATCTATTCTGGTGACTGTATTTGTATTTGCCGGTCTGATGCATTTGGTTGATCCGGTGGCTTACGCATCTCCGTTGGCTCACTTGTTTACAGGTGGTTTGATGTTGGGTGCTATTTTCATGGCAACCGACTATGTTACTTCGCCTATGACTCATAAAGGTATGATTATATACGGTGTGGCTATCGGTTTCCTGACCGTGGTTATCCGTTTGTTCGGTGCATATCCCGAAGGTATGTCTTTCGCTATATTCATTATGAACGCATTCACTCCGTTAATCAATACTTATTGTAAACCTAAAAGATTCGGGGAGGTCGTGAAGAAATGAAAAAACTAGAATCATCTTTGAAAAACATGGTTGTCGTACTGACGGCGATTACTGTGATTGCAACCGGACTTTTGGCTTATGTCAACCAACTGACTGCCGGTCCTATTGCTGAGGCTAATGCAAAAGCTTTGAGTGACGCTATTGCAGTTGTAGTTCCGGGGTTTGATAACAATCCTGCGGAAGCTCCTGAAACTATAGAATTGGATGGTGCTACTTATAAAATATATAAGGCAACCAAGGGTGGCGAATTTATTGGTGCTGCCGTAGAATCTTCTGCCAATGGTTTTGGTGGCGCTTTGAGTGTGCTGGTAGGTTTTGACAAAGAGGGAAATATCATAGACTATTCTTTGTTGAGCCATGCTGAGACTCCGGGCTTGGGGTCAAAGGCGGCTGATTGGTTTAAGAAAGGTGCAAAAGGCGACATTACCGGTATGAATCCGGGACAGGGAGCATTGGTGGTAAATAAGGATGGTGGTCAGATAGATGCTATCACAGCTTCTACCATCACTACACGTGCTTTTCTAAAAGCTGTGAACAATGCTTATGCAGCATATAGTGGTCAGAATGTGGATGGCGCTAGTGGTGCAACTCAGCAAGTGTCTGAAACTGTTGCCGAAAATGCTACTGCCTGCGATGCTCAATGTGAAGGAAACGAGGCATGTAAGCAGGTTTGTGACTCTACAGCCTGCAAGACTGTTTGTAGCGATAAATGTGATCCTGCTAACTGCGATAAGGCAGACTGCAAAAAAGTAGAATGTCCCAAGCAAGATTGTAAAAATAAAAAATAAGGAAGGAGCAGACTATGAATAATTTTAAAGTATTGATGAACGGGATTGTAAAAGAGAATCCCACGTTTGTACTCCTTTTGGGTATGTGTCCTACATTAGGAACAACATCTTCTGCCATCAATGGTATGGGGATGGGATTGGCTACGGCTTTTGTATTAATCTGTTCTAATGTTGTAATTTCGGCCATTAAGAATTTGATACCTGATATGGTGCGCATTCCGGCCTTTGTTGTGGTTATTGCATCATTCGTAACCTTGTTGCAGATGATTATGCAGGCATATGTGCCGGCACTTTATGCTACTTTGGGCTTGTTCATCCCATTGATCGTAGTAAACTGTATTCTGCTGGGACGTGCCGAAGCTTTTGCAGCAAAGAACGGTCCCGTGCCTTCATTCTTCGACGGACTGGGTATGGGGCTCGGATTTACTCTTGCATTGACTATCCTTGGTGGTGTACGTGAGTTCCTAGGCACAGGCAAGTTGTTTGATATCACTATCATGCCTGAGCAATACGGAATGTTGATTTTCGTTCTCGCACCGGGAGCCTTCATTGCATTGGGATACCTTATTGCGATTGTGAATAAACTGAAGAAAGCATAACCCGTAAAAAGTAAGAATATGGAATATATATTGATATTTATCACCGCTATATTTGTGAACAACATTGTGTTGTCACAATTCTTGGGTATCTGCCCGTTCCTCGGTGTATCCAAAAAAGTTGAGACAGCTACGGGTATGGGTGCGGCTGTTGCATTCGTGCTTACCATCGCTACCATTGTTACCTATCTTATCCAGAAATTTGTACTCGATGCTTTCGGGCTGGAATATTTGCAGACTATTGCATTTATCCTTGTCATTGCAGCATTGGTACAGATGGTGGAAATCATATTGAAGAAAGTGTCTCCTGCCCTTTATCAGGCATTAGGAGTATTCCTTCCGTTGATAACCACTAACTGCTGTATTTTGGGTGTAGCTATCTTGGTCATTCAGAAAGATTTTGATTTGTTGACTGGCGTGGTTTACGCCTTCTCTACAGCTCTTGGTTTTGCTTTGGCTATGGTATTGTTTGCAGGTATCCGTGAACAATTAAGTTTGGTGAATATACCTAAAGGAATGCAGGGAATGGCTATCGCATTGGTTACTGCCGGTCTGCTGGCAATGGCATTCATGGGATTTTCAGGTGTAGACAAAGGTTTGGGTGTTCTGTTTGGAATAGAATAGTTCACTTCATCGTTAAAATAAACCGATTCAGAAGTCCGGAGCACAGCTTCGGACTTTTTTATTAGAAAGAAATCCATTGTTCTTGTCCGTAAATTCAATTTTTATGCTTATTTTTGCATTAGAATTAATAGAGAGATTAAATGGCTATGACCTTGATTGTACTCGCGGCCACTATGGGGAATAAATATGGTGGATTGAAACAGCTGGAGGGAATAGGTCCTAATGGCGAAACAATATTAGATTTTTCCATATATGATGCCGTAAGAGTCGGATTTGATAAGATCGTATTTGTCATAAGCAGACATTTTGAACAAGAATTCAAGAAACTGGTATCAGGCAAATATGAACATGTGGTAGAAGTGGAGTATGTTTATCAGGATGTGGAAACGATTCCTGAAGAAAAGCGTAATCCGAAACGCAAAGCACTGTACGGCTCGGTAAGAGCTGTTTTGATGGGAGAAGAGTTGATTGACTCTCCATTCGGTGTGATAAATGCCGTGAACTTTTACCAAAGAGAAAGTTTTGAATTGTTATATGATAATCTGGTGATGTTGGGAGAAGCTGACTACCATAGTTTCAATATTTGCTACAGGCTGAGAAATGTATTGGCGGAAAGCGGAGGGGTTACCCGTGGTATTTGTGAAGTGGATGAAAAGGGATATCTGTTGTCCGTTACAGACCGTGTAGGAGTAGAACGGATAAGTGGAAATCCGATGTATCCTAATGAATTACATAAATGGGTAGCTTTGGATGACAACAGCTTGGTTTCAATGAATATGTGGGGATTTACTCCGCAGGTATTTGGTGAGATGAAGAAGGCGTTCGATAAGTTTATAGATGAGAATGGAATGGATATGAAAGCTCATTATTCTATTCCGGCTTTTATGAATGAGCGTATTGCTGACGGAGTCAGGGTGAAAGTGATTGAGACACCTGCCAGATGGATGGGGTTGGTATCGCATGATGACAAGATACAAGTCCTGCTTCGTATCAATGATATGATACGAAAAGGGATTTACCCGTCGAAGTTGTTTTGAACCTATTAGAAAACGACAGAATATTAAGTATTATGAAAGAAAGAATTTTAGTAACAGGAGGAACCGGCTACATCGGTTCTCATACGGTAGTAGAGCTGCAAAATAGCGGTTACGACGTAGTGATTGTGGACAATTTGTCCAATTCAAGCGCCGATGTGGTAGATAATATAGAAAAGGTTTCAGGAATCCGTCCTGCATTTGAAAAGTTGGATTGCTTGGATTTTGAGGGAATGGACAAGCTGTTTACTAAATATCCGGGCATAAAAGGTATTATTCATTTTGCGGCTAGCAAGGCTGTGGGTGAATCGGTACAAAAACCGTTGTTGTATTATCGCAATAACTTGGTTTCATTGATTAACCTGTTGGAGTTAATGCCGAAACATGGAGTAGAAGGTATTATTTTTCATCATCATGTACGGTGTATGGTCAGCCCGATGTTCTTCCTGTAACGGAAGAGGCTCCGATTAAGAAGGCTGAGTCTCCGTATGGTAATACAAAACAGATCAATGAAGAAATTATTCGTGATACAGTTGCTTCGGGATCGCCTATTAATGCTATTATGTTGCGTTACTTTAATCCTATTGGCGCACATCCCACTGCATTAATAGGTGAATTACCTAATGGTGTTCCACAAAACTTGTTACCCTACGTTACTCAGACAGCAATGGGTATTCGTGAAAAACTGAGTGTGTTTGGGGATGATTATGATACACCGGACGGTTCTTGCATCCGTGACTATATATATGTAGTGGATTTGGCGAAGGCTCACGTTATCGCAATGGATCGCATTTTGAATAACAAGCAGAAGGAGAAGGTGGAAGTCTTTAATATTGGAACGGGTAAAGGCGTTTCTGTATTGGAACTGATCAATACATTTGAAAAAGCTACCGGTGTGAAACTTAATTATCAGATCGTGGGTCGTCGTGCCGGAGATATTGAGAAGGTATGGGCTAATCCTGACTTCGCTAATAAGGAGTTGGGATGGAAGGCAGAAGCCAATTTGGAGGACACGCTACGTTCGGCTTGGAACTGGCAGTTGAAGCTAAGAGAAAGAGGAATTCAATAAAAATTAAGATATTTTTAGAAAGACCGATGAACAAAGGACGCTAGTGTGGCGTTTTATAGATGCAAATAACCTGAAACCCCTCTTGGATATGTGAATACCTGATTGGCGGTAGTTATGTTACTCAAAACATAGAGCAGGCTAAAAAATTGCATAGTAGTTTTGTCGTGTTTTATTTTGTGTTTGTGTTGTGGCTGTTCTCCGACGTGAGTCGGGGGACAGTTTTTTTTGACTATTTAGTTGTTTTTTAGTTATTTATGGCTATATTTGTCGAAAATAATCACGCACTACTTTATGAAAACAAAATTTTGGATCATCTGCTTATCAGTTTCTTTGTGTCTTGCTTGCGTAATATGCATGATATATACACGGGGGGAGGGGAAGAAGGGGAGGAAAAAATCAATAAAGACGATTTTTTTGATTTTACTACTGTCCGTAATAGTCAACTTATTATTGATTATGGTATGAAAGTACAGACTGCTTTTTATCTGTATGATGAATATCCTATGGAATTAGTTGAAAATACTTGGGAGTTTAAAGATATAAATCCCATTTATGCTGCTTCGACTGATATGAATGGTAGATTTTTCAAAAGTATCTTTGCCGGCTTATTTGAAAAAGGTATGGCTGGTAACTGATAATGTGTTGGTCGTATCACCTGTTGAATTGGAATTACTATCTGACGGACTAACCTTTAATTATGTTGATTATAAGGCACAACTGTCTGCCGATGGGCGTTCTAGAGCAGTAATGGGAGGAGTGAGTTATCCTGACGGATATGATGTATTGGGTAATTGGAATGAAAATGGGGTTCCTGATTATTTGTTGCCTGAAAAGTTGGATATACCTGGTGCTTTTTTAGAGAGATGCAGTAATTTAAGCCGTTCTATAGTAGTAGATAATCGTAATTTGTTGGAAAGATTTCCGGAACTGCGTACTTCAGGGAGTAATGATATGGTAATAACTAAATCTACAGGTTTGGTAGCGACTTATTTTAATTTCTCGTCTACTACGTGGGAGGATATGGTTGCTTATTATACTTATAAAGAAGGAGAGTCCGTGGACATGGCTACCATAAAAAAGACCATCCTGATTCCTCGTTCCAGTAGGAATGCTCCTAAATCTTTAGTCGGTGAGCAAATAAAACTAAAATATTGGAATAAGGAACAAAGCAAGTATGAAGATGAATTCCCCCAAGGCACTCATATTGGATGGATTTTATTGGGAATGGGATTTGGAAAAGAAAAGGGTGTTTTTCCTCGTTATTCTAATCCTGCATATAACGATAATAAAGAGCAACGTTCAGTTTGTTAAGTGATCCGGAACTGGACAATTGTTTCTTTATGGCTATGGAAGATAATGTGGACATGCGTTTTAATGATGTACAGTTTGCTATTATGGCATCTGCTTCTTCTTCTGTAGAACCTACTCCTAATATACCGGATGAAGTAAATAAGGGTGAAATTTCGTATGTAGTCAAAGGGTCTTTGGCTTATGAGGACAATTGGCTGATAAGAATGATTATGATATGAATGATGTTGTGATATATTATTCCAGTACAGTTGTGAAAGATAAATCTTCTAACGCATTGGTGCGCACCACTACTACTTTTACTCCGATGAATGATGGTGCTACTTATACAAATGGGTTTGGTTTCCAGTTGGATTACGTAGGGAAGGAGCATATCGATTTGGTGCAGGTGAGTCAAGAAGGTAATGTGATCGGAAAAAACTTTGAGCCGGGAATAGAAAAGCCTGTATTAATACTTTTTTCTGATATAAAGCCTGTTCTCAAAAAGCCTGTGACTGTAGTGATCGAATTTAAAAAATATGATAAAGTAAGCGATATGGATGCTTATCCGCCTTACAATTCTTTCATTTTTGTGAATAAACGTTCTCATGAAGTACATTTGTCAGGCTATAAGCGACAAGCGTAGCTGATGAGAGTTACGTGGTACGGGTAGTGATTTGAGTCAAGATTCCAATGGTTCCCCAATGTATTATATAGCAGAAGATAATATGCCTTTCGCTATAAATATCAGTAACAGTGAATTTAGATGGCCTTCAGAGAAGGTGTCTATTACCACCTATTATCCCGAGTTTAAACAGTGGAGAGATTCTTTTGGTGCGGATTATAAAGATTGGTATTTACACCCCAAAGAATAATAAAGGGTGAGAAGTACTGTTGTTTTTGATAAATCAGATTAACAGGACTTTTTACTTGAAAAAATGTCACCTTTTGAAGCCAAGTGATTCAATCTTTTTGTACTTTTGCGGACAATATGATTTTATAAAGGAAAACTCACATGGATTCAGTCTTTATTACGACGCGTAAGCAACGGGTTATCAGAGAACTAAGGGATTATATGTTGATTGCTCTTGGTATGCTGATGTATGCTATCGGATGGACCGTCTTTTTGTTACCTAATGACCTTCCTTCAGGTGCGGTGCCAGGTATTGCTTCTATTGTTTATTGGGCTACCGGTTTGCCGGTCCAGTACACCTATTTGGGAATAAACGGAGTATTGTTGATACTTTCTTTGGTTATTTTGGGATGGAAGTTTAGTGTGAAAACCATCTATGCTGTATTTGTGCTGACTTCTATTCTGCCTATCATACAGGATTTGACAGGGGGAGAGTCTTTAATACATGATCAACCTTTCATGGCTTGTGTCTTGGGAGCCTTTTTCTGCGGAGGTGGTATTGGTGTCGCTTTTTCTGCCAATGGTAGCACAGGAGGTACGGATATTATAGCTGCTATTGTCAATAAGTATCGTGATATTACTTTGGGCCGGGTTATTTTGATGTGTGATTTGGTTATTATCTCTTCCAGTTATTTTGTATTGCATGATTGGGAGAAGGTGGTATATGGATATGTTGTCTTGTTTATATCCAGCTTTGTCTTGGATCAGGTGGTAAATAGTGCTCGTCAGTCAGTGCAATTCTTTATCATTTCGAAGAAGCATGAAGAAATAGGGCATCGCATAAATAAAGATCTTCATCGAGGGGTGACGTTCATTGACGGAGTAGGTTGTTATACCGGTGCGGGTGTGAAAATGATGTTTGTGCTGGCAAAAAAACGTGAGTCTACTACTATATTCCGTTTGATAAAAGATATCGATCCGAACGCATTTGTATCACAAAGTGCTGTCATTGGTGTATTTGGAGAAGGCTTTGATAGAATAAAGGTGAAATAAGAGTTCCGAAGTTAAAAAATAGAATAAGGGCGTTCTGAATGGACGCCTTTTTTTATGTCTGTTTTTTGAATGAACTTCAAAGGATATAAGACTTTGTTAACTGAGTAAACTTTCATAATGTAAGTTTGTTGTCTGTTTTGCAGCAATAAACATGTATAAAATAATATTTTAAAATTATATCAGATTATATTTTGATATCAAATGTTAGTTTATACCTTTGCTATATAAAATAAGAAATGATAAACTAATAAATAACCTGATCATGGAAACAAAACTTACAGAAGAAACCCGAGTAGAAAGTGATTTAATTGGTGCCCGCGAAATTCCGGCCAGTGCATTGTATGGTGTGCAAACTCTAAGGGGCATAGAAAATTTCCCAATTAGTAAATTTCATCTAAATGAATATCCGTTGTTTATTAACGGTCTTGCCATTACGAAAATGGCAGCTGCAATGGCTAACTATGAGTTAGGTTTATTAACTAAAGAACAAAAAGATGCCATAGTATTGGCGTGTCAGGAAATCTTAAATGGTGAGCATCATGAGCAATTCCCGGTGGATATGATTCAGGGAGGTGCCGGTACTTCTACCAATATGAATGCTAATGAAGTCATTGCTAACCGTGCTTTGGAGATTATGGGACACAAACGTGGCGAGTATCAATATTGCTCTCCTAATGACCATGTGAACTGCTCACAATCAACGAATGATGCTTATCCCACTGCAATCCATATTGGTATGTATTATTCTCATCTTCGTTTTCTTCCTTATTTGGAATCGCTGATTGGTGCATTCCATAAGAAAGGAGAGGAGTTTGCACATATCATCAAAATGGGGCGTACTCAGTTGGAAGATGCCGTACCTATGACTTTAGGTCAGACATTCAATGGTTTTGCCAGTATATTGAGAGACGAAATTCGTCATTTGAATGAAGCGGCGGCAGACTTCCTGACAGTAAATATGGGTGCTACCGCTATTGGTACAGGCATTTGTGCGGAACCGGGATATGCAGAAAAATGTGTGGAAGCATTGTGTGAAATTACAGGTTTTGATTTCAAATTGTCGTCAGATTGGTAGGAGCTACTTCAGATACTTCCTGCTTGGTAGGTTATGCTTCAGCTTTAAAAAGGGTAGCCGTAAAAGTAAATAAAATATGTAATGATTTACGTTTGCTGGCCAGTGGACCGCGTTGTGGTTTAGGAGAATTCAACCTTCCGGCTATGCAACCGGGATCTTCTATAATGCCAGGTAAGGTGAATCCGGTGATTCCTGAAGTGATGAATCAGATTTGTTATAAAGTAATAGGTAACGAACTATGCGTGACTATGGCTGGCGAAGCTGCTCAAATGGAACTGAATGCTATGGAACCGGTGATGGCACAGTGTTGTTTTGAATCTGTAGATTTAATGGTCAATGGTTTTGAAACCCTGCGTACACGTTGTGTAGAAGGTATTACTGCTAATGCGGAACGCTGCAAGATTGAAGTGCATAACAGTATTGGTGTAGTAACCGCATTGAATCCGATTATTGGTTATAAAAATTCTACAAAGATTGCAAAAGAAGCGTTGGAAACAGGTAGAAGTGTCTATGAACTGGTCTTGGAACATGGTATTTTAAATAAGGAAGAGTTGGATACAATTCTAAGTCCGGAGAACATGTTGAAACCGGTAAAATTGGATATTAAGCCTAGAAGATAAATTTATTTCACCACAGACTACAGGAAAGTAAAGAACTTGTTTTATGAAGCCGGCTTCAATATTTGTAAAGCCGGCTCCATGAGTGGTGGCACTAGTTTTATTCCTGCCGATAAATTAATTTCTAGAAATCCGGCATAGTGTTTTGTCACCGCTATAGCGTATAAATTGTTTTTTCATATTTTATCAGCAGATAGTTTGCGTAGTCTGTGGTATACTTTTTTAGAACTTCTGAATGTGAGGCGTGCATAATCAGATTTCAGAATTAGTTTCTTGCCTGTTGCTTTTTCCACTTTAAGATGATTAATAGCTTGATTAAGTCCGAAAGGTTTCAATTCATTCAGTGTCGTTAGTTTTTCTTCATCTCCCCGGTGGCGGAATTCACTCATGGTTACCTCATCTCCTTTATAAGAGAAACGTCCGATATGAGTGCCTCCATTTCCACCTTTGGCACTGATTTCCACCAAATGTAACTGGATACTATAATAAATGCGGTTACATTCTTCTATTTTTCCATTAGTATATTCTATAGTCATTAATTGCCATCTGCATCTAATTTGCCATTGATGGGAGCTTTGTCACAACTGCTGATTCCCAGCATAAAGAGTATGAATAATAATATTTGTTTCATATGTTGATTGGGTTGACAGTTAAAACTTTTATTTATTGCCTGATTTGATAATTCCTTGTTTGCGGATAACCAGCATTCCACCATAATTATTTCCAAGCATGCTGCCGCGATCCATAGCTCCGGATACAGTGAAACTCCATCCTTTCAGTTGTTGTGGAGCATAAGTTACTTCAAACAAAGAGTTGAATTGTTTCTTTATTTCATTCAGAGGATTATCATAAGTACCCCAATGACGGGAGTAGGAGAGTAGCATACGATAACTCAGCGATTGGCAGGGGGAACCGCAGAATCCTATGTGATGTGCCAGTACACGGTTGCTGATAAAAGTAATCTGTCCATTCTTGTTGTAAATAGGTCCGGGAAGTAGAGGATTGCCTATTCCCATTCCCCAATGCTGCCATCCTTGATAGAGGTAATGATTGTAATAATTATCTTTAGCACTGATTTGCTCTTCAAACTCCCCCCAAAAGGAATCATACAGCATAGGTCCGGTTTGATCCTTTGTTCCTAATCCTTCGTATACAAAAGTATCAATGAAGCGGTTTTTTGGAAAAGTTATTTCCAGTCCGATGTGTCCGTCTTTCCAGCGTCCGTATTGGAAAAACATTTGGGAGTGATCGTCGAAATAATGTTCATAATAGATTTTTACCTTCCACTGGTTAAGATAAGCTGTTGCGGCAAAATTCCAACTACCGACATGGTTTCCGTAGATGTTTACTTGTTCGCCTTCGGGTGTGGTATCATCTCCAGCCATAGGAACCAATACGCGCATAAAGTCAACAAACCGGGTAGGCATATCTATTACAGGCTCTTTTTGTCCTGCAATATATTGGTCTCCGCCAAATTGAGCGGACATTTGTATTCCTCCTTCAAATTCTACCGGAAAATGTTCTTTGTTTCCTACTTTGGCGAAAAGCGATTTACTGTGGTAAAGTACATCAATGGCATATTTGTTACCTATGGAAGTGAAATGTTCCTGCCATTTGTCATCAGTAAAACGTCCATAGGCTATGTGTCCTTTCAAATAAAGCCATTTATGGGTACCTGGTATGGCTACATAATAGGGAACTTCCAAGCGTACTTGGGGAATGGGGCGGGCATTATTTGATTCTACCATGCCTCCACTGCTTAACTTGGAATTCTTTAATTCGGGCAAGCGTTCTTTACTGCCGATGCTCAGGTTCAACCATCGGTAGCTAAGGTCTGCATAGGCCTGTTGGATGATGAATGAGGAGGTGAAATTGTAGGCGGTTGCCAAATCCAGTCCTGCACTGAAGCCGAAATGTTGGTTTAATGGCATTGTGTGTGCAATTCCTGCCCGTAAATAACCATTTTCAGTATTGACAGAAGATAAACCTTGCCTATTGGCAGTAAGCCACATAGGTGCGTAAGTTCCTTTACCCGATGTTCCTCCCATCTCAACGGTATATTCTGTTTTGACAGGGAATTGGGCATTGATGTGCTGCGTAATGGATATTAACAGAAATAGTAATAAGAATAGTTGTATTTTCTTCATTTAGTTTATGTGTTTTGGTTTAGTGTAAAGTTTGCTAAAACGAAGCAGATTTATCAGTCTGCCATCCTGAACTTTTGTGAAAGATTTGGTTTCTAATCACTTTATGTATATGAAAAGCTTCACTAATGCCCAGAATGGCAAACTATATAATCATATCAGCAAAAGTTTTGGCATATTTATTTTCCTCCGGCAGGCAGGTTTTTCAACCAGTAATCAGCCATTGTCTTTCGCAGATGCAAGCTGGTTCCCTCGCCTTCATAAATTCCATGGGAACGCATAGGGTAAGAAATCTGTGAGAAGATCTTTCCGTGCCGTACCAGTTCATTGACCAACATTTCACAATTCTGGTAATGGACATTATCATCTCCTGTACCGTGAATTAACAGCAAGTTGCCTTTCAATCCTGCTGCATACGAGATGGGAGACCCTTTGCGGTAACCCTCCGGATTATTTTGAGGGGTGTTCATGTAACGTTCTTGATAAATCGTGTCATACAGACGCTGGTCTGCCACAAAAGCAATGGCAATGCCTGTGTGGAAAACATCGGGATAACGGAACATACTATTCAGAGTCTGGCTGCCTCCACCACTCCAGCCGGTGATACCGATACGTGTGGTGTCAATGAAAGAGTATTGACGTGCCAAGTCTTGGATGCCTCTTGCCTGATCTTCACTGGCAAAGGTTCCGACTTCTCCATAAATACATTTGCGCCATTCGCGTCCACGGGGTGCATTGGCACCACGGTTCTCGATGCTGACTATGATATACCCCAGGTTTGCCAAGTATTGGTGCCATAAACTTCCTCCGCTCCATACATCCTGTACAGTGGCGTTGGCAGGTTCTCCATAGACATCAATTATGACCGGATATTTTTTGCTGGGATCAAAGTTTACGGGTTTGATCATCCATGCATCCAGTTCCAATTCTCCTGAACGGGTTTTTACAAATTCTTTTGGTTGTAGCCCCAAGGCTTTGTATTGCTCCTTGGCTTTTGCATTGTCAGTAATCAGACGTACACTTTTATGGGCAGGGAAAGACACCATGTCGATTACAGGGGGAGTTTCCGAGTTACTGAATGTATGGACTGCCCATTTGCCGGACGGTGACATGATATAACGATGTTGCCCGCTTTGGTCAACAGGACTTAGCCGCTTTACCTCTCCATTGCCGAAAAGACGTGCCTGGTAGAGATAGCGCTGGGTGAAGTTGTCGGGAGAAGCGATAAAGTATACAAAACCTTTATCCATATCCGCACCTACTTCTTGAATATAATCAAAAGCTCCTTGGGTGATGGGCTTGATTTCTTTACCATCACGGCTTACACGATACAGGTGGCGCCATCCGTCACGTTCGCTTTCCCAAGTGAAATACTTGTTCCCTTTCAACCAACGCACATTGTCATTCGTTTCCAACCATGCGGCATCTTGATCGGTAAAGATATTGACGGGGGTATTTTCACCTATTTTCGCAATCCATACTTTATTGGTGTTTTGGGCACGGTTCATTTGCTGGATGAACAGTTCGTTGCAGCCCGGAATGAATTCCATACGGGGAATATAGTGGTTACGTGCATCACCGGGAAGAGCCAGCCAAGTGGTGTTTCCACCGTCGGCGGATACATAGCCTACTTTTACAGCGGAGTTTGCTGTTCCGGCTTTAGGGTAAGGAAAACGTTGGATTTTAGGATAAATGGAATCTACATTATTGATGATATCAAACCATCCCGTACCTTGGGTATCGCTTTGCCAATAGGCTATGTATTGTCCGTCGGGACTCCAGCGGAAACCGTCGCGGCAGTTGAATTCTTCTTCGTATACCCAGTCGAATGTTCCGTTTACAATTTCATTATTTCCGTCTTGAGTTAGTTGGTTGATTTTCCCGTCAACCAGACTCTCTACGTAAATGTTGTTTCTGGAGACATATGCTACCCGGCTGGCATCCGGCGAGAACTTGGCGAACATTAAGGTAGCTTCCGGCAAGCTTTTGCCCAATTGTTGCAGTTTGCCGTTTTTCAAATTAAGCACCCAGTAATCACCGCGGGTATCATAACGCCATACGCGACGAGTATTGGTGTAGATCAATACTTTGGAGTTATCTTCGCTGAATATGAAATTGCGGACAGAGATAGGTTTTCCTGTTTGCGGATTCAGAAGCATATTGGCAGGGATCAGCACTTCTTTGGAATTGTCCTTTGCTTTATAGGCAGTGACTTCGTATGCTCCCTCGGCATTTTTTTCTATTTTGGAATAACGTTCTCCATCTTTCATCCAACTCACGTTGCTTCCGCCTTCTGTCTTGATCAGTCCTCCGTATACAGCTTCCTCCAATGTGGGGATATGTTGCGCATGAGTTGTGGTTCCGAGACAGAATAAACATAAGACTAATGTAAATAAGTTCTTTTTCGTCATAGTTATTATGAATCTTTTACTAAAAAATAGATGTCCATTTGAAAACACAAGTATGTATTGGGAATCCAGATATCTGTTTTCAAAAAACGGGCGTCTATTTTAGAAAAACGGACGCCTGCTCTTTTCTTTTTTATTTAATTCCTAATTTCTGTTTGATTGCAGCCGGAATAGCATCTTTATGCACCATGAGGAAAATAGTCTTGGCACGTACATAGCTTTCGGACATATTCAGATAACCGCCAAATGTATTGCGTTCTGTACCCCAAGAATTTTTGGTGATATAGTATTTGGTCCCGTTCTGGTCTTTGGTAATACCGGTAAGATGCATCAGGTGGTCATCTGTAGTGACAAATGCTTCATAACCTTCCTGACGGACTTCCGGAGTGACATTTACTTCGGGACACGGTTTTTCAAATTTGTAGCTTCCGCCAGCATCTCTTTTTGTTCTTTAGGGTCCATCTTTTCAAAACGTGCACGGTCGGAACCCGAGAGGTCTTCCACTTTTTTTCACTACCGGATTGATGCTACACCATTTTTGAATAAAAACCTTTTTCACTGACATCACCGTCCCAACATACGGTATATCCGTGGGTCAAAGCATAGTCGGCAACTTCCATCATTTCGTCCAGCGGAAGATTGTACATTTGTTCATTTTCCCAATTGTCGGGTACTTCCGGAGAGAATTTCTGGTAATACGGTTTGTGAGTGAAACTAGTCAGTTCAATATAATCGTCCATGTTCAAACCCAGACTTTCGGCAAAAGATTTCGGAGTGTATTCTTTTCCTTTGTAAGTGAACTTTTCAGGAAGTTCTCCTAGATAAGTATCGAAAAGATTGTTGATCAGCTTGTAGTATTCCGCGCTGCGACGTTTCATTTTAACGGCTGTGTTTCCTAAAGCGTTGATGTATCTCACCATTTCACCATGGTTATGTTTCTCTGAGTTATAATTGATTCCGTGATATACTTCCTCGGGTACGATACCCACTTGATTGAAAGCGTTCTTCCATGTGTGTGAAAGGCTTCCTTGTCCTAAATTCCCGTTGCCTCCCCGGTAATAGTTGTCTTCCAATTGGTTTAAGTACTTTTGGCGTACAATGAACATTTCAGAAAGGTCATATTCTCCTTTGCCCATACGGAGCAGTTCGGATTCCATGAACGAAGTGGTGGCAAAGCACCAGCAAGTTCCGGTAGAGGCCTGATTTTTGACAGGAGTTGCTTTCTGTGATGCAACAGTCGTGAATTTGTAACCACTTTCTTGTGCATACATGGCTGATGCGCAGCATAGCAGTGCGGCTAGTGTGAATACTTTTGTCTTCATAAGTTTGTTTTTAATATGATAAGGTTAACAATTAAAAGCCGAAGCGTGACTCAATCCAATATTGGTTTGCCATTTCGTCCCAGCGAAGGATGGTGCGCCTATAAAGTCTGCCGTATAGTCTGTGAGATAAGCACGGGCGGCTTCTTCTCCTTTGGATTGAAGGATACTTTGGTATTGTGCTTCCACAAATGGAAGTTCCCGTTGTCCTTTTTCCTCGAAATGACGAATATTTTTTTCCATTACTTTACGGGCAGCTCCCCATCTTACAGCAGCCAGTTTGTTGGCGCGGCGATAGTGCCATAAGGCGGCATCGTCGCGATAGCGGTGGTTACCGCAGATTTTATACATAGCAGGGAAATCAGTAATGCCACAGAATACCGGAACGCGCGGGCTTTGTCCGGGATTGTCCATAGAGAACCATACCACACCACCTACTGCATCGGGTAGCCAGTTGCGCAATTGGATAACTGTAGAATAAGCACATTGCGGAACTGCGATATTGCGTACTGATTTCACAACTCCTTTTTTAATACCGTTCAGCATATTCAGTTCATCGCCACGCATCCACGGATTGGCTTTCGGGCTGATAATGGTGTCTACTTTTCCGGTTTTTCTATCTTTTACCGTAACTTTCAGATTCTGTGTCATATCCAGCGGCGTTCCTTCGTATGTTTCCCGGAGCAATGCCATAACATCTGTTACAGATACTTGCTTGTCGGGTTTTACACTGATAGGCAGTTCTTCTGCTTCATAATCAAGCTTTAATGACGGTGCCAGTGCATTCAGGATAAAGTGCTCGCGGGTGCTGAAGGATTTCAGTTGGCCGGAGTAATTCTTTCCGCTATAGGCTTTCCAAAATTTAAAAGGTTCTTTTCCATCCCAATACCCTAATTTTTTAGCCACGTCAAATACATTTTCGGAAGCCATATAGTGGTCGGGATCTTTCAGATTGAGGGTGCTGATCCGTGAGATATTGGCAGATACGCCTACATGATCATCCGGAATACGGACTGCCGCCCATACTCCGCCAATTTTATCTTTTCCTTCTCCGAAAACTTCGAAATGCCATACTTCATTAGGATCGGCGATGGTCAGGCATTCACCGCTGTCGCCATAGCCATATTGTTTTACGAGATCTCCCATCAGGCGGATAGCCTCACGGGCTGTTGTACAGCGTTGTAACGCCACACGTTGCAATTCTTCAATCATAAACATACCCTTGGGATTTTCCAGATCCCTGCGTCCGCTTACGGTAGTTTCACCTATTCCCAGTTGCTTTTCGTTGATACAAGGGTAGGAGGTGTCCATGAAGGCATATGTTTTTCTCGCTTGTGGTATTTGCCCCTTGATTTTTACATTAGTCTGGTCGGCTACAAACTCGGTGTGCATACGGCCATCGTAAATATTCATTACAGTATCCCTTTCATAACTTTCTGCCGGAACCATGTTTACCCAGGTTCGGTACCAGCTGTCGCATGTATGACTGGTTATAACTGATCCATCGGTAGTTGCTTTCTTTCCTACCATAATGCTAGTGCAGCTTTCTGGATCCTTTGTGTAATTCGTTTGGGCTGTGACACTTTGTGCCATGACTAAACCCAGGATTGTTAAAGAGGCTAGTAGTTTCATAAAGGTCGTTTTATTACTATTGCGTTTCAAAAGTATATAAAAAAAACTATTATTCAGAACATTATCGGCTTAATTTTGTTATTTGTATCTATTTATTCGGCCTTTTTTGTATTTTTTGCAAAAAATACAAAAATTGGGAGCACATGACAACTAGTATAGACATAGCTAGAAGGATAGCAGAAGTTAACCATCCTCTCAGTAGAGAAAGTGTTCACGCATTAGCCGAAATTTTAGTTTGTAGAAAATATCGTAAAGGGGAGATTGTTTTGCAGGCCGGTGAGGTGTGTAAAGCAATGTTGTTTATAGAAAAAGGAATGCTCAGACAATTTTATTATAAGTATGATAAAGATCTGACTGAGCATATCGGTTATGAGAACGGAATGATTATTTGCATAGAGAGTTATTTTAAACAGGAGCCCACCCGCTTGATGGTGGAAACTTTGGAAGCATCCGTGGTATGGGAGTTACCCCGTGTGGAAGTGGAGAAATTGATAGATCAATATCACGATATCGAACGTCTTTATCGCAGCTTTATTGAACATTCTTTGATAGAGTCACAGGTAAAGGCGGACACACTTCGTTTTGAACCGGCTCATGAGCGTTATAACAAACTGTTGCAACTTCATCCCGAGATATTGAAGCGTGCGCCTCTTGTATACATCGCTTCCTTATTACAGATGACCCCCGAAACCTTGAGCCGTGTCCGTTCTTCATTGCTTTAGAATTGATAAATTAATCCTAATCGGGTTTCAAAGGTCTTATATCTTACGTCCTCATGGTAGGAATAATGTGTGTGGCGGTAGTAATAGGACACTTCCATATTGGCCTTGAAGTGGGAACTTAGATTTAGCTCGATAATCGGATTCACCACAGCGAGCATTACATTTCCTTTGTCTCCCTGCGCATTCAGATAGAGCGGATCTATTGTTTCCAAATCTTTATGTTCGTATCCTTTCCAGGTAAAAATTTGGTAAAGATGCATATTCAGTGCGAACATGCCATAACGGCCGAAATCCAGAATGGTGTTGTTCTTGATGCTGTATCCGCTTCCCATATTGTAATTGCGGTCTATTACGTTGTAATAGTCGGTAAGGCTTCCACCCAGCAGGATGGCACTCAGGAATACACGTTGCTCCAAATTTACCAGACTGTTCATTTGAGGGAATTTATAAATCATACCCGGTCCCACACTGGCAGCTTCCGAAATCTTGTAAGGGATACGTCCCGATCCGTCAATCACTTCCTCGGAATCAAAATAGTTGAAGTGCTGGAAGATACCGAACATCATTTCCATGCCGGTAGTGGTTTTCAGGGGGACACCCCATAGTTTGCCCATCAGGTTGATCTGGCTGATAAGAGGCTGGTTCCCGGAAAGACCGAAGGTGGCCCGTGCGGTGAAATAATCGTATGGGCCGTCATTCACTTTATCGAAAGCATCTCCGTATTGTACCCGGAATTCAAGGTAGGGATTGTGCTCTCCACGGAACAGGTAATTGTCGTCGGCCAGATAACGGTCACCGGCACCTATGGAAAAGTGTACCGGAATGCGGTCGTAATCGTGGTATTTGTAATGAGAGCGTTTTACTTGCCACATCTCGCCGGTTATCATTCGGTTCAATCCCCGCATGGGGCAGATCAGGGTTCCCAAAAACTCGCGGGTGAAACGTGAGAAACCACGCTTGGAGTCGTCCAGTACCAAAGAAGACATACGGTGCGTTACTTCTCCCAGGGCGATGCCGCCTAGGGTGGTTGCCATCAGGTCATTGATGGCGGGCGGCTCCACTTCTGCGGCTATTTCCCACATCAAACTACCAGCAAAGGCGTATGGAGTTGATTCCCAAAAGGTAAGTCCGTTGCTGCGTGCTGCATTGAAATAGAGATTTCCGTGATAGGGGTGGGCGAACAGGTTGGTGGAGAATTGGTCGTTATCCCATACAAAACCATGCTTGATATTGCGCCGTATGCTGCCGATACTGATTTTGGCAAAGTCTTCGTTCATTACATAACGGTCGAATGCCCATACTCCGACATTCATTCCGAAAGTTTCGGCAGCGGCACGCCAAGGGTGTTTTTTTTGCAGGCGAGGGTCGGTGAATGTATAAATGGAATCGGAGCGGTGGAGTATCTGGGCTGTGACATTCCCAGCACTTAATGCCAGCAGGCAGACTAATGCGATATGCTGTAGTTTCATATTGTATGAATTAGTTTATACTAGTGTGACGGCTGCTTAAAATAAGATAACACCTGCTTCGAAAATAGGTTTTTTTTCGTAGAACTTATTTTTATCATAGTAGCGCGTCATGCCGTAACCACCCGATGCAAAGAAACTGATTCTGGATTTGAATTTATATTCCAGATTGATACGGGCTTGTAATGAATACATGCGTTCCGGTGTTTCCGCATCTTCATTTTCAAAGTTTTCTATATGGAAATAACCTAAGTCGCCACTTAGTTCCAGTTTGGAGGCGATGGGATAGTAAAGACCGGTACGATAGAACACACAGCCCGAAAATTTGTCATTCAAATCCAGATAGTGTGTACCGATACCCAGCATAGTATAACTCCGGCGGTTTTTAAAACGCACGGCAGCATTCAGTTTGCTGGTGTTACCTGCAAACAGCATCATCTGGATACGGGTTTTAGGAGTGATATTCACCAAACCTAGTTTATGGGCGGTAGTATCCTTGCTATGGTTGATGATTCCTATTTGTATCCCTTTTACATTCCCGCCGCACAGGTTGAGTAAACCGATTTGCGCACCGCTTACTTCTCCGGCATAGTTGCCGGGAGCGAACTGCACACCGCGTAACTTGCTTGGCAAACATTGGTCAGTCCTGAGAATTGCAGGGCATTTTCCGTCTTGACGGCGATATTTACCGCACCACAAAGCTGCAAGCCTCTGATTTCTCCGGCAGCGATATTGCTGATGGCGGAGAATTGCATACCATTCACGTTTACACCTACATTACCAATGGCTGAGACTTGAGCGCCTTTGGCTTCTCCGCCACTGATATTGAGCAGGGTGGAAACTTGTGCTCCGTTCAGTTTCTCGGCAGATACGTTCATAAGTCCGCCGATAGCGACACCATTTTGTGATTTTCCGGCAATGTTGGCCAAGCCGGCTATCTGAACTCCTTGGGCTTTGTTGCCGGCCAGATTCATCAGACCGCCGATGGTAACTCCTCTTGATATGTTTCCGGCAATGTTGCCTAATCCGGAAAATTGAATACCGTTGGCTTTCCCTCCGGCAACATTCATCAGTCCGCTGAGCATAATGCCATTGGCATTGCCTCCGGCTACATTGGCAATACCTCCCAGTTGGAAACCGGAGGCGTGGCATCCGGTAATGCTGGCCAGACCGGAGATTTGGAAACCCGTCATATCGTTTTGTACAACACTGGACACAGCGTTGATGCCGATTCCTTTCAGTTGATAGATATTTGTAAGCAGACCGATATTCAGATAAGTGGTTTTGACACTGTCTTTCTTCGCGGAAATGTTCAAGGAGATGTTGGGACCCTTTTTAAGCTTGTCCTTTTTCTGGGCAAAAGCAGGAGTTGACATACCTGCACAATATCCTAAAAGGAGTATTGCTGCTATACGCATATTCATTTTCATACATTTTTAGTTTCTTGGGTGCAAATGTAATAAAAATGTAGATATAAGGGGGAATTATGGGGAGAATTGATCGGGGTGAAAGAGTAAAATTATGTTTTGTATTGTCTCCTTTCACGTATCATGATCCAGGTGCCCATATATGCGGATGTATAACCTGTAACATATATAATGTATAGCCTGCAACATCTATAATCTTCAGACTTATACATTATATATGTTGCAGGCAGGTTCTTTTTTCTGTCAGGTGTTATTTTACTTCCTGATATAAGAAACGTTTGATACTCTTTTTAGGAGTTTTCTCGAATTCTTCCGGATAGATTTTTACACGGGCTATTTGTGAATATGCAGGAAGTTCTGTATTCAAGTTGATACGGTTCTCTTCCATTGCCTGTGTTATTGCGTCATTATCCAGCCCATGAGCAAAGGCATCGTCGAAATCGGGATAAACCAAAGCCGCCAGTTTGCTGTCTGCCTGCTGTATGATAATACTTTCTGAAACGAACGGCATGTTATTCAATTTATCTTCAATCTCTTCCGGATAAATATTCTGTCCCGATGGACCTAACAGCATGTTTTTGCTGCGTCCCTTGATGGTAACATTGCCTTCCGCATCCATAACACCCAGGTCACCGGTATGCAACCAGCCGTCCTTGTCTATTACCTCGGCGGTAGCTTCGGGATTCTTGTAATAGCCTAACATTACATTAGGTCCTTTGCATACTATCTCACCTACTATATTCTCAGGGTCGGGGCTCAATATTTTGACTTCCATACGGGGAGCCGCCTTTCCGCAGGACCCTAGCTTGAAATATTTCCAATCTTCATAACAGATAATTGGAGCACATTCAGTCATGCCATATCCCACGGTATAGGGGAAATCTATACTTTTCAGGAACTGCTCTATTTCTTGATTGAAAGCGGCGCCTCCTACAATAATTTCGTAAAAATTACCTCCGAAGGCATTAATCATCTGTTCTCGGACTGTGGCTTTGATTTTATCATTGATGATAGGAACTTTCAGTAAAATCTTCATAGCCGGGGTTTCCAGTTTGGGCAGTACATTCTTCTTGATGATTTTTTCGATAATCAATGGAACGGCTACTACCAGATTGGGTTTCACTTCGGAAAAGGCTTGGAAGATGATTTTCGGACTGGGGGTACGGGTCAGGAAATAAATATGGCATCCCACACAGAATTCATAAAGGAACTCGAAAGCCAGTCCGTACATGTGTGCCATAGGGAGCATGGAAACCAGCTTGTCACCCGGATTCATTTTCAAGACATCAAAAGCGAACTGGGTATTCGACCACAATGCGCGGTAAGGAATCATCACTCCTTTGGAATAACTGGTCGTGCCGGAAGTATAGTTGATCACAGCCAGTTCTTCCGGTGTATCCCGGCGGTAGCTGACATGTTCCCGGCGGAAATTGCGCGGATATTTCTTTCCGAACAGTTCATTCAGATGATCGCGTGCATAGTCCAATTTGGAACTGCGGGACACTAGCAGGGTATAGTCATTCATCAAGATAACCCCTTCTAACAACGGCATGGCATTTTCATTCAGATTCTCCCATACCATATCGCCTACCATTAACAGGCGTGCTTCCGAGTGATTGACTATATTATGAATGTTGTCCGATTTGAATTCGTGAAGAATGGGAACAATGACTGCTCCGTATGTAACGGCAGCCAGGAAGGTAACTCCCCAATGAGAACTGTTGCGACCACAGACAGCTATCTTGTCTCCTTGCTTGATGCCGCTTAATTCGAAGATGATGTGTAGCTTTTCTATTTTGCGGGCTACATCTTTATATTGTAATGTGGCACCTTTATAATCTGTAAGGGCATCCAAATCCCAGTTTTTCTTTATGCTGTCTTCCAGGAAGGCAATAAAACTCTGCTCCATTGTATATACTCTTTTGTTTATATTTTGCACAAACTTTAATCAAATGTGCAAATATAAGACTTTCTTTGGAGCATACAAATTAAACAGAGGGAAAAAATAGTGGTTAGTGATTAGTAGTTAATGGGCTGTGCTGTGATACCGCATGGATATGAACCACTAACCAACCAATTAATCACTAACCACTATTTTTCATTCTTTACTGCTGAAATACTTCATGAACTGTGTACGTTCAAACGGATTGCTGGCTCCAGTAGACAGCGCGTTCATCGAACTCTTGAATTCGCTGATATTCTTGTAGCCCTGCCGGTTCATCCATTGAGTTATTTCATTTGTCATATCTGCAATGACCTGATTGCCTCTTTGGTAGATGACACTGCATAATTCTACAGCCGAAGCGCCTGCCAGGATTGCTTTGACTATCGCTTTTCCATCGTGCACACCGCCTGAGATGGCATAGTCTGTCTGAGGAACTTGTGCCGAAGCGATAGCAGTCCAGCGCAGTCCGTTGGACAAGTCGGCAGGAGTACTGAATACATCGCCTGCAGAATATGTCATAGTGTCGATATTGATGTCCGGCTGGTAGAATCGGTTGAACAATACCACAGCATTGGCTCCGTTGGCATAAAGCTGGTTGATCAGTGCGATGGGGTTGGTCAGATTGCTGCCCAGTTTCACAATGACGGGGATGGAAATCTGTTTCTTGATACTGCTTACGATATCGATATGACGCTGTTCGAAAGAACCGCATTGATATTCTTTTTCGGTCTGCAAGGAAAGGATGTTGATTTCCAGTGCGTCGGCGCCTGCTGTTTCCACAGTACGGGCAAAGTCTGTCCATTCTGAGTTGCTGAAACAGTTGATGCTGGCAATGACAGGAATGGTGCAAAGCTTTTTAGTCTGTTCAATCAATGAAATATATTCGTTCAATGCATGAGAGCGTACATATGTGCTCAAGTAGTCATCTCCTTCGGGAGAACCATAAGTAGCCATGTGATGTGCTTCCATCATGATCTGCTCTTCGAAAACTGATTTCAAAACAATGGCTCCGGCGCCTGCCAGCTCCAGTTTCTTGTTCTTTTCAGCGCTGTTTGTAAGGCTGGAACTGCTGATAATAATAGGATTGCGCAGTGACAACCCGGCAAAAGTGGTTTTTAATTGAGTCATATAAATAGTAGTTTTAATAGTTTCGTTCTCCAAAGATTTTGCTTCCTACCCTGACTAGTGTACTTCCGGCTTCCACCGCCAGCGGATAATCGTGTGACATACCCATGGAAATTTCTTTGAAGTATTCTGAATCAGAAAAATAGCTCTGCTTGATTTCTTTGAAGAATGTATTTAAGGAACAAAATTCTCTTTTGATTTGTTCGTCGTCATCCACATTGGTCGCCATACCCATCACTCCTGATAAGCGGACATTTTTCAAATCCTTCCATCCGCCTGTATCCAGCATTTCCCTGCATTCGTCAAAAGAGAAACCGAATTTCGTTTCCTCTTGGGCGATATGTATCTGCAATAAACAAGGGATGACGCGATGGACTTTGGAAGCTTGTTTATTGACTTCAACCAATAATTTATACGAGTCTATGGCATGTATCATAGCTACATAAGGGGCCATGTATTTTACTTTGTTTGTTTGCAGGTGGCCGATGAAATGCCATTCAATGTCTTTGGGCAGGGTTTCATATTTCTGAGTCATTTCCTGCACGTGGCTCTCACCGAAAATACGCTGGCCGGCAGCATACGCTTCTTCCAATGCCTCGTTGGGATGGAATTTGGATACGGCTACCAGGCGGACCCCCGCAGGCAGTTCGGAAAGAACTTCTTTTAAATTTGCTTGAATGCTCATTATCTGTTATACTTTCTATTTTTTATCAGGCTTTATTCGGTTTTTCCGGCATCCGGAAATTCAGGTTTCACATCCGGTTCGGCTTCGTATGGGTAAACATCCATGATGGCGGTTTCGGCTACGGATGCAATCACGTAGTCTGCCATTGTACCTTTCATTCCTTCGTCCAGTTTCTTTACAGCGTCGCGCAGGTCGGAAGCTTGTACCAGTACGGTAGTGGAGGTCTTTTTTTCTGCTCCGCTTTTTTCGTCCAGCGTGATGAAGAACAGCTTGCACTTAAACCAGCGGTCGGCTGCATCTTCTTCAGAGGGGAACAGTTCGCTGTAGTTGGCTCGTTTGATGTCCGAAACAGTGAACTCACCGCTGATATACGGAGTGATTTCTTCAATAATACGGGCTTCTGCTTCAGTAAAGCTCAGCGCGTCAACCAAATAGGGTTCCGTTACTTTCTTGTTCATGCCGTTTTCCATGACTTTTTCGTAACGTATCTTACATTCAAACCAAGTATGCATCATAAAAGTTTATTGTTTTATTGAATATTAAATTGGATACAAAGATACAATTTATTTAATCTTCATCTCCCATTTTACTTAATTTCTTCATGCTTTCCTTATTCCACTAGTTTGCAGCTGTTCAATTGCATGAATTCGTGAATCACTTTTTCATGATCGCCCATTAATATGATGTGATGGTTACCTAAAGGATTACGCATAAAATAGTCTACCGATTTGTCCAGTTTGATTCTTGCTTGTGTGCGGCAGGCATTGATGTAGTTGGTATTTTCTATCAGTTGGCCTGTGGATACGAAATACTCGTCCAGGCATTCTCCCGCGCATTTTATCATCGTGATGCCTCCCGGATGCAAAATACCCTGTATGGCTATTCCGGTTTCTGTTTCAAAATGATTCCGGATGATAAACTGATCCACCATTTGGTGGCAATCGTACAGTGAGCCATCACTATTTCGTTCAGGTCATCGTTGATGAATGCCGGATTCGCCATGAATCCTGCCTGGCCGGTCAGTGTCTTGGCGATGAGCAGAGTAAAGATGGATTGTAAGTCTCCTTCACATCCGGCCGGAATGCCTTCATCATTAAGCAGGGCAAGTGCCAGACATCCAGTTGTTCCTAATTTCTCAATCAGGGAGAAGCAGGAGAGGGTTACTGCATCCAGCTTTTTTTTCTCGCAAATAATTTTCACTGCCTGATAAAGACGCATGGCTTTCAGCAAATCTTCCGGAGTCCCTTCCCGGCAGGCAATGGCACGGTTGGCAAATACGGACGCCTCATATCCTATATCATCATCCTTTATCTGATAAAAAAGACAATACACTTCCTCCATGGGGATATCAATGAACTCTATTCCCCAGCGGCGTCTGGCAAGCAGGTAATCTACATTGCTGGCCACCAGCCACGGAGAAGAATATCCCACAACTCCGATTCGTTTTCCTCTTACCTCGCGCTGGGCGGCGAAAGCCTTGTGATGATCTATCAGTTGTCTCACCATATTGGGGATAGTGCCATGAATAATATGTACTTTCATTCCTTTGCTGCGTATCCATGTAGCTATTTCCAGGGAAGCAGCCAGTGAGTTCTGTTGTCCGTCGGTCAGCAGATGGATAGGATAGGGAAGTAGTTCGAAGTGTTGGGTGACCATTTTTTCTACCCCGCCCGAAGCGATGAAAGCCATCCGGTAGGCATCTGCCGGAATACTTGCAGCCTCTGTATAAGGTACCAGATGAAGCGTGAAAAACTTCTCGATTTCCACAAATAAATCTTTATGGCAATCATATACAGACTCAATTCTGTTCAAGGAGGACTGGAAGGTTATCAGGTATAGATTCATTTGATATTTTGCTTTGTTTTACTGGAACAAACTTACATGTTTTTTTTTAATAACCCTAAAAATGCGCATTAAGATAACAAAGATTTAAATTCTTAATTAATTGTTTGCTCGGTTGGTTGCGAAAGTCTATCTTTGCACTTCGATTAAATAATTTTTATAACATTATGCCAATAATATCCATCAGAGGAAACGAGATGCCCGCATCGCCAATTCGCAAATTGGCACCGCTGGCCGATGCTGCAAAACAGAGAGGAGTTCATGTGTATCACCTGAATATCGGTCAGCCCGACCTGCCTACTCCGCGAGCGGCCCTTGATGCGATTCGTAATATTGACCGTACCGTTTTGGAATATAGTCCCAGCCAGGGATACCGCAGCTATCGCGAGAAGCTGGTGGGTTATTATAAGAAATATGACATCAACTTGTCTGCCGATGATATCATCATCACTACCGGAGGTTCGGAAGCGGTGCTGTTTGCTTTTCTGAGTTGCTTGAATCCGGGAGATGAGATCATTGTGCCGGAACCTGCCTATGCCAATTATATGGCGTTTGCCATTTCGGCGGGTGCCGTGATCCGCACGGTGACGACTACCATCGAGGAAGGGTTCTCCCTGCCGAAAGTGGAGAAGTTCGAGGAGTTGATAAACGAACGCACAAAAGCTATTCTGATCTGTAACCCGAATAATCCGACCGGCTATTTGTATACCCGCCGCGAGATGAACCAGATTCGTGACATGGTGAAGAAGTATGATCTTTACCTGTTCTCGGATGAAGTGTACCGCGAGTTTATTTATACCGGTTCTCCTTATATTTCTGCCTGTCACTTGGAAGGCATTGAAGAAAATGTGGTGCTGATTGACTCGGTGTCCAAGCGTTATTCCGAATGCGGCATCCGTATCGGTGCGTTGATTACCAAGAATAAGGAAGTGAGAAATGCCGTCATGAAATTCTGCCAGGCACGTCTGAGTCCTCCTTTGATCGGTCAGATTGCTGCCGAAGCTTCATTGGATGCCCCCGAAGAGTACACACGCGAGACGTATGACGAATACGTGGAGCGCCGTAAGTGCTTGATTGACGGGCTGAACCGTATTCCGGGTGTTTATTCACCTATACCGATGGGTGCATTCTATACGGTTGCCAAATTGCCGGTGGACGACAGTGAAAAGTTCTGTGCATGGTGTCTGTCGGAATTCAACTATGAAGGCGAGACGGTCATGATGGCTCCGGCTGCTGGATTCTATACTACTCCGGGTGCAGGCCGTAATGAGGTGCGTATTGCCTACGTGTTGAAGAAAGAGGATCTGGTCCGTGCGTTGTTCGTACTGCGTAAGGCATTGGAAGCATATCCCGGAAGAGTAGAAGACTGATATGGACTGGAAGCTCTTTATTGCCAGACGCATCTATCGCAGCAATGAGGGTGGAAAAGAGGTGTCCAAGCCTGCCGTCCGCATTGCTATGCTGGGCATAGCTATCGGGCTGGCCGTCATGATTGTGTCGGTAGCGGTGGTGATCGGTTTCAAACATGAGGTACGCGACAAGGTGGTAGGCTTGGGGGCCGATATCGTAATAACTAACTTCGACTCCCAGCAATCTTATCAGACGGTTCCCATTGTAGCCAACGACAGTTTGCTCCATCTGTTGAAAACACTGGAAGGAGTAAAGCACGTGCAGCGCTATTCCACCAAGCCGGGAATGATAATGACAAGCGACAGCTTTCAGGGAATGGTGCTAAAAGGTGTTTCTCATGAATACGACTGGAGGTTTTTAAAGAATCATTTGCAGGAAGGGGAGATTCCTGTTTTCTCGGATACTGCCTCTACTAATAAGGTATTGGTGTCCCGCACTATTGCCGACAGACTACATCTGAAACTGGGTGATAAAATCTATACCTATTATATAGAGGACAATGTGCGTGCACGTCGTCTTACTGTAGCCGGCATCTATCAGACCAATTTTTCCGCATACGATGATTTGTTTCTGATAACCGACTTATATACGGTGAACCGTTTGAATAGTTGGCAGAAAGGGCAGGTGAGTGGTATAGAACTGGAAGTGAATGAGTATAGCCGGTTGGAGTCGGTGAAAGAGGAAATCCGTGCACGGGTGGATACGCAGGTGGATGCATACGGAGGTACTTACTATACTCAGAGTGTGGAGGAAGTCAATCCTCAGATATTTGCATGGCTGGATTTGCTGGATATGAATGTGTGGGTTATCCTGTTTCTCATGACGGGGGTGGCAGGATTCACCATGATATCCGGTTTGCTGATTATCATTCTGGAACGTACCAATATGATCGGGGTGCTGAAAGCATTGGGTGCTGATAATTTTGCTATTCGTAAGATATTCCTCAGTTTTTCGGTATTCTTGATTGGCAGGGGGATGGTATGGGGAAATATCATCGGGGTGGCATTATGCTTTATTCAATCTCAATTTCATCTTTTCAAACTGGACCCTGCCACTTATTATGTAGATCGTGTTCCTATTGAATTCAATATTTGGATTTATTTGTTGCTGAATGTCTGTACCTTGCTGGTATCGGTGCTGATGCTTGTCGGGCCGTCATTTCTGGTGACGCGTATTCATCCGGCAAAATCTATTCGGTTTGAATGAGAAGATTCTCTTTCTGCTTTTTCCGTATATCCGGTATTAATCCTTTTTTTCTTATAATGCTAAGGTCTTTTTTTCTTATGATTAAGTCTTTTTATGCGGTAATGTACTACAGTTTCCTACAGTGAATCGTATAGTCCATTATAGTGGACTGTACGGTCTGATGTAATGGACTGTACAGTCTGTTGTGAAAGTCTGTAGTAGTTGATAGAAAGAAAAGGCTTAATTGTTAGGAAGAAATGCTTTAGTTGGGCGGATGTGTTAGAACCAACCCTGCTGCGAATTCGTGACAGGGCCGGTTCTTTATAGAGAGAATGTAAAGTTATGTATAGTATGTCACTTCTTTCAGCTTACAGTTTGCAAAAGAAAGAAACGAAGAAAGGCATGCTTATGTTTATCAGTATGCCGTGGACGATGGCCACGGGTACGGCTTCCGGTCCGGAGCAGCGTGCGATGGCTGCCAGGGAAATGTCGGAAGAACCGATGCCCGCCGCCGAGATAGGTGCCAGATAACCGAAATATTTGCGGAAAAGGGGAGCTCCTATCAAGGCGGTCATTTCCCGGAAGATATTGGATAGTAGCGCGATGGTCCCCAATTCGGTAGCAAGCTGCACACCGATGGAGGGGGATTTGATCTGCGTGATAAGGATGGAGGAAACGGAATAATAGGAGAATCCGCTTCCGACAGCCATGCAGTCGAAGATACTCCAGCGGCTCAAGAGAAAGCCTCCGATAGCGGAAAACAACAGAGTACCGCTTACGGTGGCAAAGGGTACGAGCAGTGTCCTGAAATTGAGGGATAAAACAAACTGCCTGAGGTTGCGGTTGCTTCCAAGATTAATGCCGAGTAACAGCATCAGTACATATAGTACATATACAGAGGTTTGGTGTACGTCGAAGTCCACCGCATAGCTGACTCCGGCTACGCAGCCAAACAAGAAAAAGGCTAGAGTTACAAGACTACTTTTCACCGTTTGCCCCCTTTCCTCTGAAAAAGATGCGGTATACTGCAAGGGAGGCCATCATGCTGCCCAATATGCTTAATGAGGAGATGACGGCTGCCTGGCCGCAGAAGTAACCAAGATTGTCAATAATCAGTCTGTTAAGACCAATAGAGAGACCTAGTAAGAAAAGTAGCAGACAGACCACGATATGGATGAGAGGAGTGATCTTGCGTATTTGGGATTTATGGCGTAAGGGATAGCCTATAAGGACTCCGACAGCCATTATAGAAATGAAAGTAAACATGAGATTCAACTGTTTTTCTGATTTTACAATACTACTTATAACACGCTTCTAGACAAACGCATTTACGGTATATTGGTAAAGTTGAAAGAACGGATGGACCAGATTATTTTCATACTTATGCTTTCAATTTGAAACTTTTTATTGTTTTTAAAACGGGTGCAAAAGTAGAGTAATTGTCTTTAATATGCAAATAATATACATATTAAATCTTATTGAAGCGAAATATGATATAAAACAAACAATATTGGTGATATTTCGTTGTAAAAAGAAGATTTTAAATTGTTACATTTATAGTTTGACCGAATAATATTGCATGTGCATGGGTGGGTGAAAACAATGAAAAGGGGCTGTTCGGGGTGTGTTAGAGAATATAAAGCGATAAAAGGTTTCAATTTGTTATGCTGGATAATGTGATACTCTTCTATTTTTTCAGGCAGTGATTACATTGGTGGAAAAGTGTTTCTTGCATAACCTTTCTTGGCGGATAAAAATAAATCAGGGCTTGTTTATACAAACCCTGATTTGTTTTTGTCGGATCAAGATGGATAACCGGATTAGAATTCAAATTTTTCTAATTTCATCTTGCCCAATTCTTGCAATTTAGGAACCAAGGTTATAAAATGTGCAGCCTTTTCGTGTGCATCCAGTGACTCAGCATCTTTCCATGTTTCGCAAATCATAAGTACATCTTTACGTGTCGCGCTCTCAAAAACATCATAAGCGATACAACCGTTGTCGTTTAAAGATTGTGCTACCAATTCCTTTGCTGTTTCTAAGACAGCATTGCGGTTACTCTCGTTTACTTGGATAAAAACATTTAATCTGATCATAATTCGTATTATTAAATTAAGAAATGTATAGTTGGTTTCATTCTCTTTTTATTTTCTCATAAACTCATTTTTCCGTCTGAATTTACGTTGTAATTTGAATACCCCATTCCATGCAGGTTGCAGAAAATCGAATAAGGGGAGTAGTGCACAGAACTTCCGTTCGCCAAAAACTTTGGCGGTTTTTCTGAAAACAATCAGTTGCATCGTGAAGCGTGCTAACCATAGCAAAACGGCAATGGCTGCAATAGTCCATTGGTGGAGAAGAATACTGATGGTTATAGTGGCGATGATGGCTGTATAGAACAAGAATCTGCTGCAAGTTTCAAATCCCATGAGATAACGGGCGGTTCCATGAAATAACCGGCTGGTAGCCGCATAGCTTATTTTCTCTTCACACCATATTCTTTTATATTTAGGCATGGCGATTCGCATCAGACTTTCAGGGCTGGCTTCAACTCGTGTATTGTGTGCACGGGCTGTTTCATTGATAAACAAATCATCTTCTCCACGTTGCAGATTCAGGTGGGAGGCAAATCCCTTCTGCTTGTAGTACAGCGTTTTCCGATAAGCCATATTCCTTCCTGTACCCATGTAGGGATGTCCGGAAACAGCCATACCCAAATAACGCATAGAATTCAGCAATGTGTCGAAAGTGATTTTCTTATTAAACCATCCCGGTACTTTTTCGTAGTTGCTGTAGCCTAAAACGATTTCGGTGGCAGGTGTGAAATTACGTGCCATCTGTTTCAGCCATTGATTGCTTTGCGGACGGCAATCGGGTTCGGTAAATACCAGCCATTCATGACGGCTGGCTTTAATTCCCATTGTTATTCCCAGTTTTTTGTGGCTGATATAGCGTGCACTGTCGGGGATAAAGGTATGATAGAGATTGGGGTATTTGTCTTCCAGTAATTTCAACGTATTGTCACAATCATCCGCCGGGCGGTCGTAAATCACAATCACTTCGAATTCCGGATAGTCCTGCTCTAAAATAAATGGGAGGTTTTCTTGTAATTCGTGGGTGGCGTCTTTTGCCACAATAATGACAGACAGTGGAGGATTTTGAGTATTTATATCAGTGGCATATGCTGTTTCTCTGCTGTGAGTGTATAGTTTGTTATATAGCCCTAGATAGTAAACAGCCTGCGTGATAAACAAGGCTCCCGAAGCTATTGGTAAGATTGTATCTATGGTGAATAGTTCCATGTGTGATCTGTATTAAAAACGTGCAAAAATACAGCAAATAATTGAATTGTAGCAGAATGAATATTCTTTATTTATTCAAAAGCTCAGATTTAATTATAATTTAATGTTAAAAGTGTGTTTTCGTGAATATTTTTCAAGTATAATTGCTATATTTAAAGAAGTTAACTGAAACCTGTAATAAGTCCTGACCAACGGGCAATTATTATGAGAATACAATTTGAGATTAAAGAAAGTTTGATCAATATACTTGATCAGCTTATGCATTCCGATTTTTGGGCTACGGAAATCAAGGAAGATGAGTCGGGAAAGAAGATTATCAAGATTAAAGACTTGGCTTATAACTTAGAAGCCGTGGCCGAGGTGATGGGGAATGAAATTTTTATTAAAACAGCTTTGTCTAAGTACACTTATCGTATTTATGAGGTGAAAGGGGAGTGTTGGTGTGAGTATGTGGGGGCCTATCGTGGTTTTTTGGAACAGAAGCTCCTTCCAATAATTACTCCGAAGGAAAATCTGTTGGAATGTGAGGTGCTGGATAGTTCTATATTAGGAGGTAAGCAGAAAACTTTGCGTGAGTATGCGGAAGATAATTTAAAGCTAAAGAAATTCCGTGAACAGAATTTTGGTAATAATGGATTCTCAAAAGCGGATCATCCGCGGCGTGTGTATGATGAATTTATAAAAGAAGATTTCATTCCGGAAGATAAATAAGAAACAGCGCCGCTTTGTATCAAAGCGGCGCTGTTTCTTATTTATTCAGGCAGTTGGAGTTGGTTTATACTAACTCTTCTGAAGTATATCCTTTGGGCAATGCACGACAATTGTAAGCCGATGCCATAATTTCACCATATGCTCCTGCTGAACGGAGAGCGAAAAGGTCACCACGGTGTGCTTTGTTCAAATCAATAGCTTTGCCGAATACATCGGATGATTCGCAGATGGGGCCTACCACATCGTAAGTTTCCATAGGTTCTTCCGAAGTGATATTTTCTATTTTGTGGTATGCCTGATAAAGGGCGGGACGAATCAAGTCAGTCATGCCGGCATCTAATATGGCGAACTGTTTGTTGGCTCCTTGCTTTACATAAATCACTTTGCTGATAAGGCTGCCGCACTGTCCTACTACGGCACGTCCCAGTTCAAAATGTAAAGTTTGCTGGGGGCGCAGTTTCAGATGCTTGTGATAAGTGGCAAAGTATTCCGTGAAGTTGGGGATGGCTTGACGGTTGGGGTGTGCATAATCAATTCCTAAACCGCCGCCTACATTGATATGTTCTACTATGATTTGGCGGGCATAGAGTTTTTCCTGTAGTTCGTTTACACGGTTGCACAAGGCTACAAAATCACCCATATCCAAAATCTGAGAACCGATGTGGAAATGTAAGCCTACAAATTTTACATGAGGCAATGTTCCGGCCATATCGATCACTTTGTCCATATCTTCCATGCTGATACCGAATTTGTTCTCTGCTAGTCCGGTGGTGATATTTGCATGGGTATGCGCACCTACATTCGGATTGATACGGAAAGCTACACGGGCTGTTTTGCCTTTGGCGGAAGCTAGTTCATTAATGATTTCCAGTTCGGGTACGGACTCTACATTGAAGCAGAAAATATCATAATCCAGACCCAGATTGATTTCCCAGTCTGTCTTACCTACACCTGCATAGACTATTTTGTTTGTCGGGAATCCGGCCTTAATGGCTGCGCGGATTTCTCCGCCACTTACACAGTCGGCTCCCAGACCGCTTTCGCGGATAATTGTCAGGACTTTGTGGTTAGCATTGGCCTTCACGGCGTAATGCACGCAGAAATTATTGTATTTGCCTGCTTCTTTATTGATGCATGACAAGGTTTCTCGCAGCACATTGACATCGTAATAGTAAAAGGGAGTTTCCAACTCTCTGAACTTGTTTACGGGGAATGTTCCTTTCATATTGTATTTTGTTTTTATGAGCAAGGGCGAATTAAATTCGCCCGAAAACACCAACTTTATAAAGTGAGATGTATTCGGGCGGATTGAATCCGCCCCTACAGTAGAAATTATTTATTGTTGAATAAATGATCGCTTAATGACTGCAATGCTTTCTTCTTGTCTTCTTCACGAATCAGGAAAGAAATATTGTAGTTGCTACCGCCGAATGAAATCATACGTACCGGTATGTCGCGCATGGCGTCCAACGCTTTGGCTTCAAAGCCTACATTTTCCCATTCCAGGTCACCGACTACACAGATGATACACATGTCCTGATCTACGGTTACTGTACCATATTTCTTCAAGTCGTCCAGAATTTCATTCAGATGTTTGGTGTTATCAATGGATACGGAAACGCCAACCTCTGAAGTGCAGATCATGTCGATAGAGGTCTGATAGCTTTCGAAGATTTCGAATACTTTGCGCAAGAAGCCGTGGGCCAGTAACATACGGCTTGATTTGATCTTGATGGCAGTGATATTGTCTTTGGCTGCAACTGCTTGATTTTGCCTTTTTCCGTATCATTGGAAATCAAAGTTCCCGGGGCTGTAGGTTCCATTGTATTAAGCAGACGGACGGGAATATTGGCATATTTGGCAGGCTGTACGCAAGTAGGGTGCAGAATCTTCGCACCAAAGTAGGCCAATTCGGCAGCTTCTTCGAAGTGCAGGTGACGTACGGGAGAAGTCTTGTCTACGATGCGCGGATCATTATCGTGCATACCGTCAATATCTGTCCATATCTGGATTTCAGAGGCATTTACAGCGGCACCGATCAGTGATGCGGTATAGTCGCTTCCGCCACGTTGCAGATTATCTATCTCGCCGTAGGCGTTACGGCAGATAAAACCTTGTGTGATATAAATTTCAGCGTCCGGATGTATTTCTAGCTGTGCGGCCAGTTTTTCTTTGATATATACAGGGTCGGGCTCCGAGTTCTTGTCCGTGCGCATGAATTCCAATGCCGGAAGTAAGATGGCGTTGACCCCTTGTTCCTGCAAATAGTTGGTAACCATGTTGGTAGAGATCAACTCGCCTTGTGCCAGGATTACTTTTTCTTCGAACAGTGTGAAAATATCTTTTGTATACGAACGAATATAATCGAACTGTGCTTTTATAAATTCCTGTGTTTTCTGCTTATACTCGTCAGTAGAATAAAGTTCATTAACATGCTGTTATATTTAGCCTCCAGTCTGTTAATGATTTCATTCGCACCTTCGGGATTTTTCTTATACAGATAATCCGAAATTTCAACCAACGTGTTTGTTGTTCCAGACATGGCTGAAAGTACAACAATCTTCTGTTCACCGTCGGTAATTAATTTGGCTACTTCTTTCATTCTTTGTGCAGAACCTACCGAAGTACCTCCAAACTTTAAAACTTTCATTTTTCGTTTCGTATTTTAATTGTTCCTATATTGATAATTAGCGTGCAAATATACAAATAAGACTGCAAAATCAGCATTTTAGCGATGATATTTATCATTCATCTACTTATTCTGCCGTTTCTTGGGGTGCAACTGTTCGTTTTTTTCTCCTTTTTCGGTCTCATTTTGA